>ERZ1022729.76-NODE-76-length-12980-cov-14.199845_pt1 | contig 12980 bp, 11 predicted proteins | sample MGYA00520880_ERZ1022729 | MGnify/ENA primary metagenome ERZ1022729 (study PRJEB33162, sample SAMN09537598) | freshwater metagenome | isolation source: freshwater | place: Canada:Alberta | collected 2017-07 | study: EMG produced TPA metagenomics assembly of the...
TGTTCCTGATCGCGGCCGGGCTCACGCTCGTCTTCGGCGTGATGGACTTCATCAATCTCGCCCATGGCGTGCAGTACATGATCGGCGCCTACCTTGCCGCCTGGATCGCGGCCGCGACGGGCAGCTTCTGGCTGGCGCTGCTGCTGGCGCTGCCCCTGGCGCTGGCGCTGGGGCTGCTATTGGAATTCCTGGTCTTTCGACATCTCTATGACCGCGATCACCTGCAGCAGGTGCTGGCGACCTTCGGCGTCATCCTGGTCCTGAACCAGGGCGTGAAGCTGGTCTTCGGCGCCGCCCCGCTGCAGGTGCCCACCCCCGCATTGCTCTCGGGCGGCATCGTGCTGATGGAAGGGCTTCTGTATCCCACCTATCGCATCGCCATCATCGCCGGCGGCCTCGCCACGGCCGGGCTGCTGTGGTGGCTGGTGGAACGGACGAAGGTGGGGATGCTGGTGCGGGCGGGCGCCACCAATGCGCCGATGGTCGCGGCGCTCGGCGTCGATATCCGGCGGCTGTTCATGATCGTCTTCGGCTTCGGCGCGATGCTGGCCGGCTTCGCGGGCGTGCTGGCGGCGCCGATCCTGTCGGTGGAGCCGGGGATGGGCGACAACCTGCTGATCCTCGCCTTCGTGGTCATCGTGATCGGCGGCATCGGCTCCGTCCGCGGCGCCTTCATCGCGGCGATCCTGGTCGGGCTGGTGGAGACGCTGGGCCGTTCGCTGGTGCCCGACCTGCTGCGCCTGTTCCTTTCGGCGTCGGAGGCCCGGCAGGTCGGCGCGGCGGTCGCCTCCATGCTGGTCTATATCGCCATGGCCGCGATCCTCGCGGTCCGGCCCGCGGGCCTCTTTCCGGTGCGCGCCGGCTGATGGGGGCCGCATTGCGCGCCGAGGCGCCCGCCATCCTCCTGCTCGTCCTCCTGGCCGCCGCGCCCTTCATCGGCTTCGGCGATGGCTGGATCCTGACCCTGCTGGCGCGCGCGATGATCCTGGCCATGGCGGCCGTGGCGCTGTCGCTGCTGGTCGGCGGCGCCGGGCTTGTCTCCATGGGCCATGCCGCCATGCTGGGCTTCGGCGCCTATGCGGTGGTGATCCTGGACGATGCGCGGATCGTGGACGCGGCCATCGTGCTGCCGGCCGCGATCGGGGCCGCGGCGCTGTTCGCGCTGGTGACCGGCGCGGTCGCCATCCGCACATCCGGCGTGCATTTCATCATGATCACCCTCGCCTTCGGCCAGATGGCCTTCTTCACGGCCAGTTCGCTGGCCGGCTACGGGGGCGATGACGGCTACACGCTGTATGCGCGGACCGAGATCGGGGGCTCCCGCTTCCTGGAGAACCGGCTGAATTTCCACTTCGTCTGCGTGGGCGCGCTGGCCGCGACCTGGCTGCTCTGCCGGCTGCTGCTGGCATCGCGCTTCGGCCGCGTGCTGCGCGCGGCGAAGGGCAACCCCTTGCGCGTGCAGGCGCTGGGCTTCGACCCCTATCCCTATCGCCTGGTCGCCTATGTGATCGCGGGCGGCATTGGCGGGGCGTCTGGCTTCCTCTTCGCCAACGCCACGGAATTCGTCGCCCCCGCCTACTTCTCCTGGCAGCGCTCGGGCGAGCTGCTGTTCATGGTCATCCTGGGCGGGGTGGCGGGGCTGCATGGCGCGCTGGTCGGCGCGCTCGGCTTCGTGCTGCTCGAGGAATGGCTGAGCCACCAATGGGAGCATTGGCGGATCATCTTCGGCGTGCTGCTGATCCTGGCCGTGCTGTACCTGCCCAACGGGCTGTCCGGCATCCCGGCCCAGATCCTGAAGGCCACGCGCCGCGCGGGGGGCCGGCATGAGTGACGCCCTGCTGTCGCTTCGCAACCTTCGCAAGCGCTTCGGCGGGCTGGCGGTGACGGATGACGTCTCGCTCGATGTCCGCCCCGGCGAGATCCATGCCGTGATCGGCCCGAATGGCGCGGGCAAGACCACGCTGATCAACGAGATCAGCGGCGTGCTGCCGCTCGATTCCGGGCAGATCCTGTTCGAAGGGCGCGACATCACCGCCCTGTCGATGCCGCGGCGGGCACGGCTCGGCCTCGCACGGTCGTTCCAGATCACCTCGGTGATCCCGGCCTTCACGGCGCTGGAGAATGTCGCGCTGGCCGTGCAGGCCGGCGCCGGATCCTCCTTCCGCTTCCTCCGGCCGGCGGCATCTGAGGAACAGCTGAACGCGCCGGCGATGGTGGCGCTCGACCAGGTCGGCATCGCGGCGCGCGCGCATACGCCCGCGGGCGCGATGAGCCATGGCGAGAAGCGGCAGCTGGAACTCGCCATCGCGCTGGCCACGCAGCCGCGGCTTCTGCTGCTGGATGAGCCCCTGGCCGGCGCTGGGCCGGAGGAGACGGAACGGCTGGTCGGTATCCTGCGCGGCCTGAAGCAACGCTACACGATCGTGCTGGTCGAACACGACATGCAGGCGGTCTTCGCCATGGCGGACCGCATCTCCGTCCTCGTCTATGGCCGCGTCATCGCGACCGGGACGCCGGAGGCGATCCGCGGCAATGCCGAGGTTCGCGCCGCCTATCTCGGCGAGGACGACATCCCCCTGCCGGAGGTCGCGTGATGCTGCGCCTCGATCGGCTGCAGGCCGGCTATGGCGGCAGCCAGGTGCTGTTCGACGTCTCGCTCGAAGTCGGCCCCGGCGAGGTGGTGACCCTGCTGGGCCGCAACGGCATGGGCAAGACCACGACCATCCGCGCCATCATGGGGCTGCTGCCCGCCGTCGGCGGCCGGATCTGGGGCGGCGATGTGCGGCTGGATGGCGCCATCGTCTCCGGCCAGGCGCCGCACCTGATTGCCCAGCGCGGATTGGGGCTGGTTCCGGAAGGCCGCCAGGTCTTCCCCACCCTGAGCGTCGAGGAGAACCTGCTTGCCACCGCCGCCAATCGCAGCGGCGGCGGCGCGCCGCGCTGGACGCTGGATGCGGTCTACGCCTTCTTCCCCCGCCTGAAGGAACGGCGCGGCAATGCCGGCGGCAAGCTCTCGGGCGGCGAACAGCAGATGGTCGCGATCGGTCGCGCGCTGATGACCAATCCCCGCCTGCTGATCCTGGATGAGGCGACGGAAGGCCTCGCCCCGCTCATCCGCGCGGAGATCTGGTTGGTGCTCGCGAAGCTGAAGGCGGAAGGGCAGGCGATCCTGCTGATCGACAAGAACCTCTCCGCCGTGCTGAAGCTCGCCGATCGCCACAGCCTGATCGAGAAGGGCCGCATCGTCTGGAGCGGCACGAGCGCGGCGCTGGAGGCGTCCCCCGAAGTGCGGGACAAACACCTGCATCTTTGACGGACTTTGCGGCACGTCTTCCGACCTTCACGATCTTGACAGCGCGCCATCGACCCTTCTCAGTATCGTGCAAGATCCTTCCAATGAGACGGGTCACGAGAGGGAGTCCAGGACCGGCGCGCGCAGTGCCGCGATATGCCCTCCGTGTGCCTCGACGGAGCCGCGAGCCGCATGACCAAAGCCGTCACGGGTGTCGAACACTGGACGCATAAGGGCGATGTGCGCCTGTTCATGTGGGAGAAATGCGTCGGCGATCCGCGGGGCGCACGCGGGACGATCCTGTTCATCCATGGCTCCTCGATGGCGTCGCAACCCACCTTCGACCTGCATGTGCCGGGGGTGGACGACAGCTCCGTCATGGATGTCTTCGCCCGCGCCGGCTACGATTGCTGGTGCCTGGACAATGAGGGCTATGGGCGGTCGGACAAGCACCGCGACATCAGCTGCGACATCTCGAACGGCGCCGACGACATCACGGTCGCGGCCGACTACATCCAGAAAACCCGCGGCGCGGGACCGCTGCTGGTCTACGGGATTTCCTCCGGCGCCCTGAAGGCGGCGCTGTTCGCGCAGCGCAATCCAGGGGCCGTGAAGCGCCTCGCGCTCGACGCCTTCGTCTGGACCGGCCAGGGCAGCCCGACGCTGGAAGAGCGGCGGAAGAAGCTGCCGGCCTATATGGCCGCCGGCAATCGCAGGCCGATCGACCGCGCCTTCGTGCATTCGATCTTCACGCGCGACCATCCCGGCACGGCCGACGACAATTTCGTGAATGCCTTCGCGGATGGCATCCTCTCCCTCGACGACAGCGTGCCGATCGGCACCTACATCGACATGTGCCTGCACCTGCCGGTGGTGGACCCGGCGAAGATCGACTGCCCGACCATCGTCATGCGCGGACAGTATGACGGGATCGCTGGCGTCGACGACCTGATCGAATTCTTCAAGCGCCTGCCCAACCCGGACAAGCAGTTCGCGGTGATGCCGGGCATCGCGCATGCCAGCTTCCAGCAGAAGAACCGCGTGATGGTGCGCCACATCCTGGCGTCCTTCTTCGCGCAACCCGACCCCGTCTATGTCGGGCCGGCGGAGCACTGACAGGCATCGCGGCGCGCAGCCGGCACGGGCCGGCGCCACCAGAAGACAGGGAGAACGACCATGGCCGATCCGACCGCCCCGATCACGCGCCGCAGCCTGGCTGCGGGTGCAGCCGCGCTCGGGCTCGGCACCGCGCTGCCGCGCAACGCCGCCGCGCAGTCCGGTTTCCCCACGCGCAACTTCCGCGTGCTGATCCCGACGGGCCAGGGCGGTGGCGCGGACCGCCTGGCACGCAGCTTCGACGATGGCTGGACGAAGATGCTGAACGGCCGCCAGTTCGAGTACGAATTCTACGCCGGCGCCGCCGGGCAGGTCGGCTACGAGCTCTATGTCCAGCGCCGCGACCCGGACGCGTACAACCTGCTCTTCGGCAATATGGGGCCGGAGATGATCATGTACGCGCTGCAGCGCCCGCGCTTCCGCTTCCCGGAAGACCTGACCTATTTCTGCCGCATCGATATCGACGACAGCGCCATCTATGTCGCGGAGAATTCGCGCTTCCGCCGGGTGGAGGATGTGATCGCCGAGGCGAAGCGGCGGCCGGTGAATGTCGCGGTCAGCCGCATTCCGCATCCGGCCTCGATCGGCATGCTGGCCCTGGGCGCGGCGCAGGGCGCGCGCTTCAACCTGATCCCCTATGGCGGCGGCAGCCCGACCATGGTCGCGGTGATGAACGGAGAAGCGGAGGTCGGTGCGCTGCCGGTCTCGGGCCTCACCGCGCAGCGCGGCCGGCTTCGCGTGCTCGCGGTCTTCGCGAAGGAGAACATCGTCGCCGACCTGACAGGCAATGCGCCGACGGTGAACCAGGTGTTCGGGACGAATATCCCGGACCTCTATTCCTCCCGCTCCTGGGCGATCCACACGCGGGCGATCGAACGCTTCCCCGACCGCTTCCGGACCCTGGAGAGCACGGCGGAGCGCGTGTTCCAGGATGAGGCATTCCTGAGCGCGCTGGAACGTGCCGGACAGCCGCGCCAGACCGTTCGCTTCGGCGACCGCGCGCTGTGCACGCAATATGCGCTCGACATGATCGAGTTGGCGAACCGCTTCCGCCAGCAACTCTCGGCACAGCGCTGACCCTAACGCAACAGGCAGCTGTGGGCCGGCCTGCGGGCCGGCCGCAGGGAGGACACGACCGCATGGATGGCCCGCAACAGAGAAAGCCGGTCGGCCAGGAGCTGATCATACCGGGCCTCGCCGTCGCCTTCACCGCCTACTATTTCTGGACCGTGCAGGAGTTGGCCTGGGAAGCAAAAGCCAACGGCATCGTCATCGGCACGATCCTGCTGGCGCTGGTGGTCATCCTGCTGGTCCGTCTGGGCTGGCAACTCTCCAAGGGGCAGGCCTCGGCACGCGTGACCCTCGGCGGCGACCGGGAGACCAACCGGACGCGCATCCTGCTGATGGCGCTCATGGTGGGCTTCCTGCTCGCGCTACCCTTCCTCGGCACAACCATCGCGCTTGCGCTCATGCTGTTCGCGGCGATGTGGCTGCTGGGCGGTCGGCACTGGCCGACGCTGGTCGGCGTGTCCGTCGTCACGCCGCTGCTCGTCTGGTTCGCGCTGATCTGGCTTCTCGGCACCCGCTTCCCGGCCGGCCCCTTCGAGCACCTGATGGCCGCGCTGTTGGGGATCGCCGACTGATGGAACTCGACCTCGGGACGCTCTCGCATCTGTTCGGCCGCTCCTTCTCGCTGTGGTGGGCCATCATTCCAGGTATCGCGCTGGGCCTTGCGGTCGGCGTGCTGCCCGGATTCTCGCCGCAGAACACGCTGATCATCCTGCTGCCGCTGACGCTTGCGATGGATGTGGAGGCGGCGCTCGCCTTCATGATCTCGCTCTACTGCGCCAACCACCTCTCGGGCGGTATTCCCGCGATCCTGGTGAACATCCCGGGCAGCGCAGGCGCGGCGGCCACCTGCATCGACGGCTACCAGATGACGAAGAACGGCCAGGCGCAGCAGGCGCTGGTGCTGTCTTTCGTCGCCTCCGTCGCAGGCGGGCTGATCACCTCGGTCGCGGTGCTGGCGGTCCTGCCCTACCTCGCGCAGGTCGGCCTGCTGCTCCGCTCGGTCGAGATGGTGGTGATCATCCTGTTCGGGCTGACGCTGATCGCGGTGCTTGCGGCGAAGGACATGCTGAAGGGCCTGATCGGCGGCGCCTTCGGGTTGATGCTCGGCGCGATCGGCACCGACCAGGTCTATTCCACGCCCCGCGCGACCTTCGGCTTCCTCGAACTCTATGACGGGTTGCCGCTGGTGCCGGTCCTGATCGGCCTGTTCGCGATCAGCGAATGCCTGGTGATGCTCGAGGAGAAGTTCGGCTCGGGCACCAAGCCGACCACGGCGCAGCGGCCCCAATGGGTGGATACGCTGGACGGGCTCCGGATGAGCGTGAAGTACTGGTGGCAGATCGTCTGGACCGCGTTCCTCGGGCTTGTCATTGGCGTGATCCCTGGTGCTGGCGCCTACATCGCATCCTTTGTCGCCTACCAGCAGTCGAGACTCTTCTCGAAGACGCCGGAAAAATACGGCACCGGCTTCCCGCCGGGCGTGATCGCACCCGAGAGCGCCAATAATGGCGTCACCTCCGGCACGCTGGTGCCGACCATGGCCATCGGCATCCCCGGCGGCTCCACCGCGGCGGTGATGATGATCGTGCTGCAGTATCAGGGCATCACGCTCGGTCCGCGGCTGTTCCAGGACAATCCGAACATCGCCTATGGCGTGTTCATCATGATGACGGTCGCCTACATCCTGATGATCCCGCTGATCCTGCCGCTGGCCCGCTACGCGTCGAAGGTCGTGGCGGTGCCGGCGCATGTCATCGTACCCCTGATCATGGGGCTGACGGTCGTCGGGGCCTTCGCGGACCGCGAATACATGTTCGACATGGGGCTGGCGCTGGCCTTCGGCGTGATCGGCTACATCGCGGTCAAGACCAATTATCACGTGACATCGATCCTGATCGGCGTACTGCTCGGCCCGATCTTCGAGCGCTACCTGCTGCGCTCGCTGCGGATCGGACAGGGCGACATCATGGTGCTGTTCTCCTCGCCCATCGCGAATGTGCTTTGGGCACTGCTGGTGATCTCCGTGGTGCTGCCGCTGTGGCGGGAACGTCGGCTCGCGCGGCGGGCGGCGGCGCAGACCTGACGATGAAGGAATTTCGGATGACCGATGGGGCAGTCTCCGCGCGGAACATGCGGCGTGTCGCGTGGCTCGACATGCCGGGTGGCGGGCAGGTCGCGGTGCACGGCCGCTACGCCTATGTCGGCCACATGAAGCCGCCTTATGGGACGACCATCGTCGACATCGCGGATCCGCGGAATCCGCGCATCGTGGCGCAGATCCCGGCGATCTCCTCGCAGTCGCACACGCACAAGGTGCGGGTGGCAGGCGACATCATGGTGACGAATGTCGAACAGGATGAACGCCACGCGCTCCGTCGCGCACGCCGCATCCCGGAGATCGAGGCCGCCTGGCTCGCGAAGCATGGCAGCCCGATTCCCGACGCCGATCTGGCCGCCGCCATCAAGGTGAAGCCGGATTTCCTGCCGCGCGCGCGCGGCAGCCTGACCGCGCCGCCCTATGCCGAAGGCGGCTTTCAGGTCTGGGACATCCGCGACCGCACCAACCCGAAGCTGCTGAAGCACCAAAAGACCGGCGGCATCGGCGTGCACCGCTTCGACCTCGACGAAAACTACGCCTACATCTCGACCGAGATGGAGGGTTATGTCGGGAACATCCTGGTCATCTACGACATGGCCGATCCTGCCAATCCGCGTGAGGTGTCGCGCTGGCACATGCCCGGCCAGCACATCGCAGCCGGCGAGGTGCCGAGTTGGGAAGGCCAGCAGCATCGCCTGCATCACACGACGCGGCACGGCAACCTGCTTTATGCCGCGGTGTGGTACGCCGGCTGCCGGATCATCGACGTCTCCGACATCTCGAACCCGCGCACCGTCGGCGCCTACAGCTACCACCCGCCCTTCCCGGAGCCGACCCACACCTTCATGCGCGTGCCCTTCAAGATCGACGGCCGCAGCCTGGCGGTGGCGGTGGATGAGGAGCATGAGCATGTGCCCGGCCAATTGCATGGCGGGCTCTGGGTCTTCGATGTCGAAAACCCGGCCGATATCAAGCCGGTCTCGATGTGGCACCTGACGGAACGCGACAATCCCTTCATCGCGGCGGGCGGCCGGTTCGGGGCGCACCAGTTCCAGGAACGGATGCACGACACCTGCCTCTACACCGCCTGGTTCGGCGGCGGCCTGCGCGTCGTGGACATCGCCGCCCCGACCAATCCGACGGAAGTCGCCCATTGGCTGGCGGAACCACCGCCCGGCCAGTCGAGCCCGCAGGCGAATGACGTGGACACCACCAAGGGCGGCCTCGTCTATGTGATCGACCGCAACCGCGGGCTCGATATCCTGGAGCGCACCGGCTGATGACTGGGATGCTGTTCTTCTGCGGGGCCGTGAAAACAGCCTTCGAAAAGCTGGACTGGCCCGGCGCCCCCGACATCGCCTGGGGTACGGTGGGTGCGCTACGCGACCGCGTTCTGGCGGGCGAGCGTCCGGCGGTCATCATCGTCTCCGATGCAGCCATCGCCCAACTCGCCGAGAAGGGCCTGGTGCGCCGCCACTGCGTGCTGCCCATCGGCCGCACCGGGACCGGCCTCGCGATCCGCGATGGCGTGCCACGGCCGGAGATTGCGACCGCCGAGCAGTTCAAGGCGGCGCTGCTCGGCGCGGCGAGCATTGCCTGGGCGGATGCCTCGAGCGGCGCGACCGCCGGCAAGCATTTCGAGGGGGTGATCGCAGCCCTCGACATCGAAGGCCCTGTGCGCGCCAAGGCCAGGCTGGTGCGCTTCGGCGTCGAAGCGGTGGAAGCCTGCGGCCGCGGCGAGGTGGACCTCGCCGTCAGCCAGACGACCGAGATCGTGAACCGCCCCGGCCTGTCGCTGCTCGGCGAGTTTCCGGCGCCCTTCGCACTGTCCACCGGCTATGCCGCCGCGCCCGTCGACGAAGGCGACCTTGCCGTCGCCACCATGGCGCGTCTCGCCTCGCCCGAGGTTCGGGCAGCGCTCGACGCCATCGGCTTCCGCCCCGCCTGAACCAAGGAGAGGCCCGACATGTCCGCACATCCCCCGCTGCCCCGCCGCAAACTCGGCGGCCATGACGTCTCGGTCTCGGCCATCGGTCTCGGCTGCATGTCGCTCTCGGGCGTCTATGGGGATGCGGAGGACGCGGCCTCCGAAGCCCTGATCCATCGCGCGCTCGATGCGGGCGTGAACCATCTCGACAGTTCCGACGCCTATGGCTGGGGGCACAATGAGACGCTGCTCGGCCGCGCCATCAAGGGACGCCGGGGTGAGGTGTTCCTCGCCACCAAATTCGGCCAGGTGAAGCGGGAAGGCGGCGGCAACGGGGTGGATGGCAGCCCCGCCTATATCCAGCAGGCCTGCGAGGCCAGTCTCAAGCGGCTGGGCGTGGAGGTCATCGATCTCTACTACCAGCATCGCGTGGACCCGAACGTGCCGGTGGAGGAGACGGTCGGCGCGATGGCGCGGCTGGTCGAACAGGGCAAGGTACGATTCCTGGGCCTGTCGGAAGCCGCGCCGGCGCGCATCCGCCGCGCCCATGCCGTCCACCCGATCGCCGCCGTGCAGACCGAGTATTCCCTGCTCTACCGCATGGAAGCGGAGGAGACGCGGCAGGTGACGCGCGAACTCGGCATTTCCTTCGTCGCCTATGCGCCGCTCGGCCGTGGCTTCCTGACCGGCGCGATCCGCAGCCTGGAGGATGTGGGCGGCCGCCGCGCCCAGCATCCGCGGTTCCAGCCCGACCATTTCGCGCACAACCTGTCGCTCGCGCAGAAGGTCGCGGCCTTCGCCGCGCGCAAGGGCTGCACGCCGGCCCAGCTTTGCCTCGCATGGCTTCTCGCGCAGGGCGATGACGTGCTGCCGATTGCCGGCACCCGCAGCCCCGAACGCCTTGCGCAGAATCTGGGCGGCGCGGCGGTGCGGCTTTCCGAATCTGACGCTGCGGAGATCTCGGCGGCCATCCCGCCCGGCGCCGCCGCCGGCACGCGCTATCCGGCCGGCAACATGAAGGCGGTCTATATCTGACGCCAACGCCCAGGGACGAGAGCCAGGGACGAGAGCCGGGGACGAAGCCATGTGCGACGCTTGCGAAGACTGGGACGCGCGCGAACCGCGACAGGGCGTCCATCCGCGCCTCGCCCAGCGGGCGCAGGAGATCGAGCGGCGGATGGAAGGTCCGCGCGTGCCCGATGGCGCATGGCGGATCGCGCTGGGGCAGCAAAGCGGGGCGATCCCCTGGGCCGATCACCTCCGGATCGTCACCGCCTTCCAGGCGGCGGCGAGCGCCCAGCGCCCATCCTTCGCCGGGAAGCGGGGCCGCGCGCGGCTGGCCTGCGAAGCCACGGCCTGACGCGCCCCGGTCAGGCGCTGATGGCCTGCGCGGGCCGCGCCGGATCGAGCAATCCGGCAACCGGCCCATCGGGCGTCATGTCGATGCGCGCGCCAACCGTCGCCGCCGCCTGCCGGAACGCCCTTTCCGCGACGGCCCGATCCGCGGGATCGGCGAAGATCGCGCGCAATCCCCGCAGCGCCGCCGCACGATCCGTCCGCAGCAGAAGCGCCTCGCGCCGGACCACTTCGCGCATCTCCGCCTGCGTGCCACGGAAGCGCTCCGGCAGCGTGGCCCAGGCGGCCCGCATGGCACGATGGCCGCGCTCATCGATCACGCCGTCGCTCAGCAGCATCATCACCAGGCGCACGATCCCGTCCCGCACGCTCCCCTCCGCGGCGCGGGCCAGCACCTCCCGCGCTTCGCGCCGTGCCAACTCTCGCCGCGCGGGATCGGCGCCAAGGGGCTGCGGCGGCGGAACATCCCGCAAGCCGACGGCGGCACGCGTCACCGGATTGTCGTAGACCGCGTGGAAAATCTGTTCCGCCGCCCCGTCCCGCGCCTTTGCCGCCGTCTCGAGCCCCTGTTCCACGGCGGCGGCGACAGCGCGCTCCATCACCCGGAAGGCGTTGTTCTCGGCGCAGGGGCGCCGATCCGCCTTCACCATGCCGGCTAGCCCTTCGAAGGGCCACATCATCGGGTTGAGGTCGGACAGCGCCCAGCGCTGCATCCTGAGCGGATGGAACATCCGCCGCGCGGCCGCGGCCTGCGCATTCGCGCCGGCCCGCACCAAGGGCGCGACAAGCTCCTGGTAGAGTCCGGCATTCACCTCCGACACGCGCTTCACCACTTCGAAGGGCCGCTCGCCTTCGCGGTCGCCGCACAGCGCCGCCAGGGCTTGAAGGCTCCGCCGCTCGAAGCGCGTCACATAGCGATCGGGCACCACCTCCGCGGCCCGCATCCCGGGCTTCTTGTCCTCGATGAGCATCTCATAGAGGCCGGGCGGCAGCCTCTCGATCAGGTCGAGCAACTCGACGAAGCCGGCGTGCTCCTTCTGCGCCACGGCGCCGGAGACGAAAATGCCGAGATGCCCGACCTTCGGATGCACGCTGTAGACGATGGTCTGCGCCTGCGCGATGAGGTCGTCATCCGATGCGTAGAGATCGAGGATCCAGTTCAGCGCCTGCTGCGGCGGCGTGATGTCGTCACCCCAGGAACACAGGACGCAGATCGGCGAGCGGATGTTGCGAAGGTCCAGCCGAAGCTTCCCATCCGCCGAGGTCACTTCCCCACGCGCCAGCTTGTTGCCGACGAAAAGCTGGTCGACGATCGCGGTGATCTCCTCCCGGTTCATCAGGAAGTAGCCGCCCCACCAGCGCTCGAACTCCAGGAACCTGGGCGGTTCCGTATCGGCCTTGTCGAAGAGGTTGGTGTATTTCGACCACCAGGTGTTGCCCGGGTTCAGCCCTTCGAAATTCAGGACCAGATTGGCCCCGTCGAATGTCCCGGCGCCGAGGTCGCTCATCAGATGCGTCATCCAGCTGCCGCCCAGCAGGCCGCCCGTGTAGCGCATCGGATTGAGCCCCGGCGCGCCGGCCCAATAGGAAAGGGGCGAGCCGGCGACCAGGATCGGCCCCGGCAATTCCGGGCGCAGCGCCGCCAGCCCCATGATGGCCCAACCCGCCTGGCAATTGCCGATGACGCAGGGGCCGCCCGGCGCCTCCGGATGGCGGGCGCGGATCAGTTCGAGGAAGCGCGCTTCCGCGCGCATGATGTCGATCAGCTTCTGGCCCGGCACGGGCTCGGGGAAGAAGGTCACGAAGTAGACCGGATGACCGACCTTCAGCGCATTCCCGACCTCGCTGTCTTCCTTGAAGCCGCCGATACCGGGGCCGTGGCCAGCCCGTGGGTCAACGATGACGAAGGGACGCAGCGCAATGTCGGTCTGTGCGTCGCCTGGGCGGGGCAGGATACGGAGCAGCGCGTAGTTGCAGGGGTGCTCGGCGAAGTCTCGCGCATCGAGCAGCACGTCATGCTCGAACTTCAACAGCGGCGGCTTGCCCGCCTGCGTATGCTCCAGATACGCGTTGCCGCGCTGCCGCAGCGTATCCCAGAACAGGATGGATCGCTGCGTCGC
>ERZ1022729.78-NODE-78-length-12881-cov-6.662638_pt1 | contig 12881 bp, 13 predicted proteins | sample MGYA00520880_ERZ1022729 | MGnify/ENA primary metagenome ERZ1022729 (study PRJEB33162, sample SAMN09537598) | freshwater metagenome | isolation source: freshwater | place: Canada:Alberta | collected 2017-07 | study: EMG produced TPA metagenomics assembly of the...
TTACTGCAAAAGAATGGCATGAAAAATATAGTATTTGATCCGAAAGCCTTTAAACAATTCAATGAATGGGCTATAGAAGACAAAAAACTCTATAAAAAAATAGTTGACTTAATTGACGATATATTGCGCCATCCCTTCTCTGGAATCGGTAAACCCGAACTATTGAAACATCAACTTAAGGGTTATTGGTCAAGACGCATTAATGATGAACATCGCCTAGTTTATAAGATTACAGAAACAGAAATTATTATCATCAGTTGTAAATTTCATTATGGCTAGGAGCAAGGCTCAATGCGATCGCCGTCATCTTATTGATTAATGTTTAAGAACACGATCGCAATAATAAAACCGACTTAATAGACCGCACCACAGGTTCGCCTTTTGCCGTTACTTTACCCAAAAATATTTTGCCCTGATAATACATTCCCGAAGAACTTCCTCCGTCCAAATTCAAAGCATCTTGTATTCCCTGCGATCGCATAAAATCCGCTAATTCAGACAAGGATAATCCCGAATTTTGCCCCAATTCCTTTTTTTGAGCCGCCATCACCCAGAGCAAATCCCCCGATGGCATAATTCCGATCGCTGTACGAGCATTGCGTTGTTTAAGGGCGATCGCGTCCCTAATCACTTTTCCTTGATTTTCTGCCCAAAAACCTTCTTCCGTCGCCGTTATTTCTGGTAACAAACGAGGGCCGCCGCCTAGCGCATCTTTTAAGTGACAACCTTCAGGAATCGGTGCAGTATGGGGTGCGATCGCATAACGGTTAACGGTTCCGCATTGATAACGACGAAACTCACTGCGATTAAAAATTTTGGATAAATAGGGTTTAAGTTGAAGATTTTGGGTTAATCGTTCATTCTCTTGGGGATTATCGACTATCTGCCCATTTTGAATCAAATAAGCCGTTGTTTTTTGATTTTGAGCATCGAAAAAGCCGCCATTGAGAGCCGCGATCGCCTGATTTTTAGTAGCAAATTCAGCAACCGTTCTTAAATTGGGAGAAACCGCAACCGTGACTTCAAAATTTCCCCCAGCAGGAATTCGCAACGTATGAACCCTACTGTGGGGCAATTCATAGACTCGATAGAGAAGCAAGGCTTCGGGGGAAGGTTTAACCAATGGAGAAGATGTTATCGGCGATCGCCCATCCCCACAACTGGCTAACCCTAACCCGATCAACCCGACGCACAATAAACGTTGGACTATTGCCATTGAACTAGGTAGTAATTTGTCCCCAACCAACGGGAGGAAGCACAATCACATCACCGACTTTCCCACTAGAAACCCGCTTCATGGAACCACTCAACCAGATAAAGAGAGAGCTAAAATCCAATCCATTAAGCATCACAGGAGGGCGATCGGGCGGAGTGATATAACTGAGGGTATCCATATCAGCCCCTTCTACGGCGGCGGTAAAAAACAATAATTTATTCGCCTGTTCAGCCTCTTGTAACCGTCTGGAAGCATTTTTCCACATATCCGTTGGGGCCCCATCCGTAATCATAAAAACCCAAGGGCGGTAATATTGAATACCATTACTTTTATAGGTTGTTTTCCTCTGTTCCAACAGATCTAGGGCATAATTGATCGCCTCTCCCATCGGGGTTAGACCATCTGCCCGCAGATTAGGCGGAGAAAAGTCATCAACGGTGACAAAATCTTGAACCAATTTGACCGTTTTACCGAATTGAATAATGGCAACCTCCACACTCAGAGAGGCTTGGGTATCCCGCAAAAGATCCTCTTTAAAGGCCATTAATCCCCGATTTAATTCTTCAATGGGGGGCCCAGACATGGAACGAGAAGTATCTAATAATAAAATAACAGGACAACGATTTTCTGGGTTTTCGATAAATTCAGGTAATCCTACTGGCATTAATCTCTCCTTATTTTTTGTTTGATTAAACAGTGCTTTAAAATTGGCTTATGTAAATTATCATCCCGTTACTAGGATATCCGAAATTTTCAACTTGTCGGTTTTAAGCGATCACAGCCTCTAGAGAATGGCTGCTTTTAACTCACGACAAAATAGCTCAATCGATTGTAAGCCTTGTTCGGGGGTTCCTTCCGCCAGACGTTTGACAAAGGCACTACCTACAATGACGGCATCGGCTCCCCATTGTTTCATTTGTAAGGCTTGTTCGGGTTGAGAAATGCCAAAACCCACACCAACGGGCTTATCCGTGACTTCATGAATTTTGGCAATCAAGTCCTCGACCCTAGTGGCCACTTGACTGCGGATTCCTGTCACTCCTGTCACACTCACTAAATAAATAAAACCCTGGGATTGTTTGGCGATCGCCTGAATCCGTTCAATCGGACTTGTTGGCGCAATCAAGAGTGTTAAATCAATTCCTAGAGCGGCGGCGGGTTTAATCAAATTTTCCGACTCTTCGAGGGGCAAATCAGGCACAACCAATCCTTTCACGCCTGCTTCCACAATTTGTTTGAGAAAGGATTCCACACCGCGATAAAAAATCGGATTGTAATAGGTAAAAAGAATGATAGGAGCCTTAATATCAGCTTGAGCGTCTTTAACGATCGCTAAAACATCTTCTAACTTCACCCCATGACCCAAGGCACGAGTGGCGGCGGCTTGGATGACAGGCCCATCAGCTAAGGGATCGGAATAGGGAACTCCTAATTCAATCAAATCTGCCCCAGCTTGGTCTAAAATTCGTAGCGCTTTGGCTGTCGTGGCGAGATTGGGATCTCCTGCGGTAATAAAGGGAATCAGGGCGCATTTTTGGGCATTACGGAGGGCTTGAAAACAATCAGAAACCGAAGTCATGGGCAGTGGTTTGATAAATCAGCGTGTTTAGTTAATATCTCTTTAACATTTTGCCACGTTGCTACCCCATTAAAAAATTAGAGATTTAACATTTTGCCACGTTGCTACCCCATTAAAAAATTAGAGAGAAGATTTGTCACTAAACAACGAATTTCAACAGGCACAGATCAAGACGACCAATTTTAACAATGAAGCCAAGATAATTAACTTTTAAGCCAGATTCTAAGTCATCTGCGATAAAATGATAACTCATTCGCCAGAACGGAGCTATATGAAGATTGTAACAACACATGATCTCATTGAAAAAATTCTTTCGGAATGGCAAGACTTGATCGGGGAGGATTACCCAGGCTACCGAGGTCATGTCTATCGTATGTTCAATTTTTGCTTGGCACTACGACCTTGTAATGAAGAAGAACAAACAAAATTAGCCATTGCCGCATCCTTCCATGATATTGGTCTTTGGTCAGATCATACGGTGGATTATATTCCGCCATCGGTTTTCCAAGTCAAACAATATCTTGCGAGTAATGGACTTGAAACCTGGTCTAAAGAAATCGGTTTGATGGTGGAATTTCATCACAAGATTCGTCCCTTTTCCGACAATTCTTACCCGCTTGTTGAACTATTCCGAAAAGGTGACTTAGTAGATTTTTCCCTTGGAATATTCTCTTTCCAAATTCCACATTCCTATATCAAAGAAGTAAAGGCAACTATCCCGAATAATGGTTTTCACAAATTTTTAATAAAAGGTGCAAAGGACTAGTTTTACGAGCATCCCTGTAGTCCGCCTCCATTCATGAAATGGTAGGAGATAAGAATTATTTCAAGGGTTCATTGCGATCGCCTTAATTCACATATTATGTTAAGTGATTGTGCAAAAAACTTATTAGAAAAATCTGTATGGGTCAATCATTTTGTCGAGTTAATTATCTATGTAAAGCAAAGGAGAAAGCAAAATGAATGATCAAACTAAAACATTTGAAACGAGATGTTATGAACTACTAAAGCTTATTCCAAAAGGAAAAGTGACAACCTATGGAGAGATCGCCAGAGCGTTAAATACTAAAGCCTACCAAGCAGTGGGTAATGCAATGGCAAAAAATAAAAATCTTTTTGTGATTCCCTGTCATCGAGTGATTAGAAGCAACGGCGAGATCGGAAATTATGCCCTGGGCGCAGAGAAAAAAGCTTCTTTACTCAGGGAAGAAGGAGTGGCTCTCAAGGGCGATAAGGTTCAAAATCTAGAGGCTGTGATCTATCGTTTTAAGCGGTATTTAAGCGGTAATTTAAGCCATTAAACAAATTGACCTATTAAACAGCGATCGCCGACTTCCTGATTTTTAGGCTAAGCGAGGCTTTAACTGTTTACAATAGTCCCAGGCTTGACCATAATGCCGATTGAGATTTCCTCCCCGCGATTTCATCTCAATTAGTAACGTCGCCAAACTGTCCCTCGCCCACCATAAATCTGCATAACCGATATGACCTTTAACACTCGCTTTGGGAATCGGTAATTCAAATGTTGCCCCTGCTCTAACGGCACTTTCATGGCCAAAAGCTTTAAAAAATTCATTCAAAAAACTTTGGGCATCAGACCGTTCTCTACCTTGAATATGGCGATCGCAAAATTGTAAAAATTGATAAATACTTTCACGGTTTGCTGACATTATCTTAAGTCTTCGAGTATTTTTTTAGAAACTCAGTTAGATTATATCACTAAGTCTTCACTCTTGAAATATTTAGCGATCGCGTCTAACACCCTACGGTAAGCTTTTGTCTATATTTTCCTAACTCCTGAAAAATATCTGTCAAATTGATAAATTTCTCTACTACTTATCAGTCTATGAGTTTATCAGAAGAAGAATCGTGCTATGGTACGAATTGCTCACTTTTTGACCTGAGCCTTATGTCAGAGATTGCTACACTTATTGATCAAATTCGTCGCGAAGCCGAACGAGAAGGTTTTCCGATTGATGTTCCCATTTATCAGGCTGTCCATAAAGATCCCTTAGAACCTGTCCTTTATGGAGGAAACTTAAACAGTCAACTCTGTTTTTTTGGCCGAGATTTGGGTCGAGATGAAGTTGCGGCAGGTCAACCCTTGATTGGAGCGGCGGGAACTCTGGTGAGAAATGGTTTTTATTCGGCTTTACATGGTAAAAAAGCAAAAAATAAACAGGAATTACAGACTGTTTGCGATCGCGTTTTATTAACCAATACAGTTCCCTACAAGCCGCCTGGCAATAAAGCCTATTCCCCAGAAGTCAAGGAGCGTTTTCGGCCTTTTGTGGAAAGATTATTGGTTCTTCATTGGCAGGGAACACAAATTATTCCCTTGGGAACGGAAGCCTTTAAATGGTTTATTCCCTACGGCAAGACGGGCGAAGTTAATAAATTTTTTATAGGAGGCGATCGCTTTTCTTCTCGTTTAAATGTCATTCTCAGAGCGATCGATGATCAAGGAATAAATCATGAAAAAGAAGTGAGTTTGATGCCTCTGCCTCATCCTTCGCCCCTCAATCAAAAATATTACAGTCAATTTCCCCAAATGTTGCAACAACGATTAGATGAAGTCGAATTTTAATGTTGTCATAAAAGACATTCTGTCTGGGGAAAAGAAGAGATTATATCGTAAATATTCTGGTCAAAATAGCCCTAATCTTTAGTAGGGGTTTGGCTTCCAACTCCATAGAAAATAGGACTTAGAAACTAAGCCCCTACAAACCATTAAAACCATTCTGAAAATTTGGCTAATAATCTTAAAAATGTTTTAGCCTTCGGTGTTAATAATGTCCGACGATAGGCATCCGCCGCTTTTTTAATCGCGTCTGCTTGGGTGGGATAGGGATGGATTACGCTCGAAAGTTGACTTAAACTGATTTTATTCGCGATTGCGGTGGTGATTTCTGAGATCATTTCTCCTGCATGGGAAGCGACAATGGTTGCCCCTAAAATTTCATCTGACCCTTTTTTATGCAAAATTTTAACAAAACCCTCGGTTTCTCCGTCTGTCAGGGCGCGATCGACGGTTTCAAAGGGAATTTTAATGATATTAATCTCTAAACCTCTTGCCTGAGCTTCAACAGCAGAGATTCCTACCTGAGCGATTTCAGGATCGGTATAAGTCACCCAGGGCATAACCAAATCGCTGAGTTTGGAGCGTCCCCAACTCAAGGGAGAAAAGAAAATATTTTTAATCACAATACGAGCGGCGGCATCGGCGGCATGGGTGAATTTCCAGTTCATGCAAACATCTCCAGCCCCATAAATATTAGGGTTTGTGGTCTGGAGATAATCATTGACCTTAATGCCGACCCGTTGATTATATTCGACTCCTACAGCTTCTAAATTTAGCCCTTCCACATTCGGCGATCGTCCTGTTCCCACTAATATTTCATCGACAATAATAAAGTCTGATTTCCCCTGATGAGTATAATGAATAATTTTTCCTTCAGAAGTTTTTTCAATCCGCTCAATTTTGGATTCAAGGATTAATTGAATGCCTTCTTTGATAAAAGTATTTTGAATAATTTCGGCGGCATCTTGATCTTCTTTATTTAATAATTGAGAGTGATTATGAAAGAGGAAAATTTGGGAACCTAAACGCTGAAAAGTTTGGGCTAATTCACAACCAATCGGCCCGCCTCCAATAATGGCAAAACGTGGGGGAAGTTCGGTGAGAGAAAAAACGGTTTCATTGGTCAAAAATTTCGCCTCTTCTAAACCCGAAATAACAGGATGTAAAGCTCTCGCTCCTGTGGTAATAACGGCTTTTTTATAATTTAAAAATTTTTCTCCCACCGCGATCACGCAGTGCCGCTTCGCGATCGCCTTATTGTCTAAAAAACGAGCTTCTCCTAGAAAAACATCAATGCCCAAAGATTGAAACCGTTGAACCGAATCATGATCACTAATTTGCGATCGCACTTTTCGCATTCGTTCCATCACACGGGGAAAATCAACGATTGCGTCAGCAACATTAATGCCCAAACTTTTCGCCCGACCCACTTCACCTAATACACGCCCAGAGCGAATCAGACCTTTAGACGGCACACAGCCAAAATTAAGACAATCGCCCCCGAAAAGCTTTTTTTCAACTAAAGCAACCCTTAAACCAATCCCTAGCCCCGCCACACCCGCCGCAACGACTAATCCCGCCGTTCCCGCCCCGATTACGACTAAATCATAATAATCTCTGGGTTCGGGATTGACCCAATCGGACGGATGAACCGAGGCGACCAATTGCTGATTGTATTCATCCATCGGCAGGACGATCACGGCTTCAAGGGCTGAATTTGGCATGGTTAAACTTATGATTAATGATTTTTGGGGTCAAAAATGGCTGTATCTAAGGCTTTACGGGCTAATTTAGTGACATAGATAGTAACAGCGACGGTAGCCATAAAACCGATAATGCGAATTGTCCATTCCAGGGTCGGGTTGACCGTCGGGGCCTGGGTTCCCAAGGTAGCCAAATTCCCCGCTAGAGAGCCGATATAAACAAACGTAATGGTTCCAGGAATCATCCCCACCGAGGCGATCGCGTAATCCTTGAGGGAAACCCCTGTGATCCCGTAGGCATAATTGAGCAAGAAAAAGGGAAAAATAGGAGAAAGACGGGTTAATAGCACAATTTTAAACCCTTCTTGTCCAACGGCTTGATCGATTGCTTTAAATTTTTGATTTCCTGCAATTTTTTGAGCAATCCAATCCCTGGCTAAATAACGTCCCACCAGAAAAGCCGCGATCGCGCCTAGCGTTGCCCCGATAAATACATAAACTGTACCGAAAAAGACTCCAAAAACTACTCCCGCGCCCAAGGTCAGAATCGAGCCAGGTAAAAAAGCAACCGTTGCCAGGATATAAAGCACAATAAAGGCGATCGCGCCCCAAGAGCCGAGACTATCAATCCAGACCAACGCATTCCGTAAAATTTCCTGGGGATTAAAAACTGCTAAGAAAGACTGAAACCCTTGGTCAATCATGGTTTTTTATGGTTAATAATAAAGCGATCGCATTTCGTTACCAGACTGTCAGTTCAAAATCGTGACTATTAACAATAATGACCGAATCTCTTGCAGTTTGGATCAGAAAAAACCTTTCTTGAATTATATAATCCGCCATATCGGTATCAGGTAGAAAATGCTGAGGGAGCTATTTTAGACACTCTTGATTTCAATACCGATGCGATCGAGTTTGGGGATGTTCTTCTTCAGGGTGACAAAATGTATCCTTCTTTTGCGATCGCTTTGTTAGCCTCTAATCACCGCAGAGGATTTTCATTAATCTTCATAAACCGATCGCGACCTTGGAGAATATGATTGAGATAATCTTGGCTATCAATATTGATCAATCAATCATTATTACAAAATCACAACAATGTCTAACAGTCTTTTAACCGTTGCCTATATCGCGGCTAGTGTCCTTTTTATCTTTAGTCTCGGTGGTCTTTCTAATCAAGAAACTGCTCGTCAGGGCAATATCTATGGCATCTGTGGAATGCTGATTGCCTTTATTGCGACGGCGTTAAATTATCAATTTACAGGTTATTTCACCTTGATAGGAGCGATCGCGCCTGCGGTGATGATTGGTGCAGTATTGGCTAGCCGTGTTGCCATGACTTCCATGCCTGAACTGGTGGCAATTTTGCATAGTTTTGTAGGTTTAGCCGCCGTTTTAGTGGGAATTGCTAACTATCTTGCCCCTGACCCCAATATCGTCGGTGTGGAAGAAACAATTCACCAGATCGAAATTTATATTGGGGTTTTTATTGGAGCCGTGACCTTTACGGGATCGATTATTGCTTTTGGTAAGCTCCGCGCCATCATCAGCAGTAAGCCCTTAATGTTACCCGCTCGACATTTTTTAAATATTTTCCTCCTGGTTGCAACGGTATTTTTGGGCATTCAATTTATGCAGGCTTCTGAGTTACAAGGACTCCAACCGTTATTAATTATGTCTGCGATCGCGGGTTTATTGGGACTTCATCTCGTTGCGGCGATCGGGGGAGCCGATATGCCCGTCGTGATCTCGATGCTCAATAGTTATTCAGGCTGGGCGGCGGCGGCGGCAGGATTTATGTTATCCAATGATTTGTTAATCGTGGTCGGAGCCTTAGTGGGAAGCAGTGGGGCAATCCTGAGCTTTATTATGTGTAAAGCAATGAATCGCTCTTTTCTCAGTGTGATTTTAGGCGGTTTTGGGGAAGGAAGCAGTAAAGGAACGACAAAAGCCGAAATGCCGACGGGAACAGTCACCGCAACCACTGCCGAGGAAGTAGCTGATTTATTGGTTGATGCCCAAAGCGTGATTATTGCTCCTGGTTACGGAATGGCCGTTGCCCAGGCTCAACACGCGGTTTCTGACATTACCAAATTACTCCGCGATCGCAAAATCAAAGTTCGTTTTGGCATTCACCCCGTCGCAGGACGTTTACCAGGTCACATGAATGTGTTGCTGGCGGAAGCCAATGTTCCCTACGATATTGTTTTAGAAATGGACGAAATTAATGAAGATTTCCCTGAAACCGATGTAGTTCTGGTTATTGGAGCCAATGATACCGTTAATCCCAGTGCTTTAGAAGATCCCAGTTGCGCGATCGCAGGAATGCCCGTGTTAGAGGTCTGGAAAGCCCATAACGTCATTGTCATGAAACGCAGTATGGCTAGTGGTTATGCAGGAGTTGAAAATCCGTTATTTTTTAAAGAAAATACTCAAATGCTCTTTGGTGATGCCAAGAAAAATGTCGATGCAATCCTGACTCATTTACGGGAAAAAGAGGGTTCGATTCATTCTGAAAAGGTCTTGGTAAAGTCTGCTTAAAAAGAAGGATTGAAGGATTTGATGCGATCGCCTCTTAACCTATGATAAAAAGCGATCGCAATAATTTAACCCCTTTCATTGCTCGATTTTATTCTTAATAGTTTTCTGGTTTATTAAGCTAAAAAATAATCATGCAAATCATCGTTGATATTAGCACTCTAGTCACACAAACCAAGGTATTTGTGGAGGTCAAACGTGTATAACTGGAACTCGAACAGCTTATAACTCCTGCTATTATTTCCAAATGCTCTATATCTTGAAAATCTACTTGTGTTTCTTCTTTCATTTTACCTACCTTAATTTCATAGCGATCGCTTCGGCTACTTTTATTCCATCCACACCCGCCGATAAAATTCCTCCTGCATAGCCCGCCCCTTCTCCTGCGGGATATAATCCTTTGATATTAATACTCTGGAAATCGTCGCCCCGTTTGATGCGTATCGGTGAAGAGGTGCGGGTTTCGACTCCCGTTAATAGGGCATCCTCAGTGGCAAATCCTTTAATTTGTCTCTCAAAGGCGGGAATCGCTTCCTGAATAGCCGCGATCGCGTAATCGGGTAAACTATGAGTCAAATCCGTTAAATGAACCCCAGGAGTGTAGGAAGGTTTAACTTTCCCTAATTCACTTGAAGATCGATTGGCTAGAAAATCCCCCACCAATTGCCCTGGAGCCTCATAGTTTCTGCCGCCCAACTCAAACGCCCCTTCTTCCAAACGCCGTTGCAAAGCAATCCCTGCTAAAGGGCTATCAGGATAATCTTCTGGAGTAATACCGACGACGATCGCGCTATTGGCATTTAACTCATTGCGAGAATATTGACTCATCCCATTGGTAACAACCCGCCCAAGCTCAGAAGCCGCCGCTACGACCATGCCGCCTGGACACATACAAAAACTGTAAACCGAACGACCATTTTGGCAATGATGCACTAATTTATAATCCGCCGCGCCTAATTTGGGATGACCTGCTTGGGAACCGAAACGCGCGCGATCAATCAGGGATTGGGGATGTTCAATACGGAAACCAATGGAAAAAGGTTTTGGTTCAATATAAACACCGCGCTCATAAAGCATTTGGAAAGTATCCCTCGCACTGTGGCCCACTGCCAAGACGACATGATGGGTCGGGATAAATTCTCCATTGGCTAGAGTTACGCCCTGGACTTGATTTTGTTCAATGACAATATCTTCCACACGGGTTTGAAATCTGATCTCACCGCCCAGGGATTCAATGGTTGCCCGTAGATGTTCCACAATCTTTACCAGTCGATAGGTTCCAATGTGGGGACGATGAATATATAAAATTTCGGGATTTGCGCCTGCATTGACAAATTCAGTGAGAACTTTGCGCCCATAGCGTTTAGCGTCTTTAGTTTGGCTATAGAGTTTTCCATCAGAAAAAGTCCCCGCCCCTCCTTCGCCAAACTGGGCATTGGATTCGGGATTCAGGGCTTTTTTTCGCCAAAAACCAAAGGTATCAACGGTGCGATCGCGGACAGATTTTCCCCGTTCTAGGATAATGGGACGAAACCCCATCTGAGCCAGTAATAAACCCGCAAACATCCCACAGGGGCCAGTCCCAATCACCACAGGTCTAGTGTCTAAATTACTGGGAGCTTGAGCTACATAATGATAACTAATGTCTGGTGTGGCTTGAATATGGGGATTTTTTTGCCAACGTTCTAAAAGCTCATCATCTTGCGTCGTTTCTACATCTAAAATATAGACAAAAACAATATCATTCTTTTTACGAGCATCATAACTACGCTTAAAAATAGAATAGCGAATCAACTCATCAGGGTTAATTTGTAATTTTTTCAGAATTGCTGAGGTAATTTCCGATTCAGCATGATCGAGGGGCAGTTTAATTTCGGTTAGGCGCAACATATAAAACGATAATGATAAAGAAGGAGTCAAAGGGCAGGCAAAATTTCTGTGGAATGGTCTTAAATCCCCTTAAAATTATCCAGTGCCGCACGGGGATTAACACTACGATTCGCCTGAATTTTTTGATAACATTCTCGTTCAATTTCATTCAAGGTTTTGGGCGTATCAATTATTAATTTGACTAATTCATCACCCCTGCCTGCTTTTGGTAAAACCCAGCCCTTACCCCGCAATCGTAAAGATTGACCCGAACGAACCCCAGACGGCACTTTCATTGTCACCAGACCATCGGGAGTCGGCACTTCAATGGATGCTCCTAAAACCGCTTCATCAGGAGAAATCAGCACTTCACACACCAGATTTTCCCCTTCAAAATGGAAAAAAGGATGATTTTCTAGTTCAATATTGAGATAAAGATCGCCCCGTTGTTGATTGTAGGGATTGACTTGACCTTTCCCCCGCAGGCGAACTCGGCTTCCCGCTTTTGCACCGCTAGGAATGCGAACGTCCAATACTTCACTGCCCAGACTAATGCGTTTTTGCACCCCATGAAAGGCTTCAGCAAAGGTCAACTTAAGAGTAGCCTCGCGATCGCTTTGGGTCGTTTGAGTTCCTGCTCTTCCCCCCGCATCCCCAAATCCTCCGAAATCCCCGTAACCAGGGCGTTGTCCCGTAGAAGTCCGAGTAGAGTAACCGCCACTTGCCCCAGGCGTAGAAAAGCGACCTAATAATTCATTAATAAACTCGTCAAAATTTCCGTATTGGCTAAAGTCAAACCCAAAATCCGTATTGACATTTCCTCCCGACCAATTGGATTGATCGGCCTGTTGCCAATATTGACCAAATTGATCATATTTTTGACGTTTTTCAGGGTCAGATAGCACTTCGTAGGCTTCACTAATACCTTTAAATTTTTCTTCCGCAACTTTATCCCCTGGGTTGCGATCGGGGTGATACTTCAGAGCAAGTTTACGGAAGGTTTTCTTGATCTCATCTTCCGTTGCGGTTTTACTCACACCTAAAATGCCGTAATAATCTTTAAAGTCAGTGGAAGCCATGAGGGTAGATATCTCCTTGAATACTGCTTAAAATAACACATCGCTGAACGAACCGATTATGAGTTAATCTTCCTGATTCAGCATAACAACGATCGCCCGAATAACGGTTTATTGAGGCTGAGGCGTTGTTACTCCTCGAAAACGATTGTAGAAAGAATTGTTTGCTGGATTAGTGGGGGTCTCTACCTCTGGGGGTGAAGTCATTGCGGGTAAGGGCGGATTATTGCTTGGCGAGACATTGGCAGGAGGAGATTGAGTGGGGGAAGGGGCTGTCTCTTATACACATCTCCGAGCCCACGAGACTAAGGCGAATCTC
>ERZ1022729.79-NODE-79-length-12863-cov-6.354232_pt1 | contig 12863 bp, 11 predicted proteins | sample MGYA00520880_ERZ1022729 | MGnify/ENA primary metagenome ERZ1022729 (study PRJEB33162, sample SAMN09537598) | freshwater metagenome | isolation source: freshwater | place: Canada:Alberta | collected 2017-07 | study: EMG produced TPA metagenomics assembly of the...
ATATAAATTCAATAACAGTTTATCCATTAATTCTTTTAGAATGAGCATATTCACCAATTCTCTTCTCTAGAATTATGTGGCAAGGATTTATTCAAATCGCCCTAACTCTGGCAATTATAATAGCAATTATCCCTATTTTAGGGAGCTATATCGCCAAGGTATTCTTAGGGCAAAAGACTTTTCTGGATTCCCTACTTAGTCCCATTGAAAAGAAAATCTATGAACTGATTCAAGTTCGCTCCCAAGAACCCATGACGGGTTGGCAATACGCTAGAGCCTTGCTTTATACCAATTTAGTGATGGGCATTTTAGTCTATCTCATTTTAATTAGCCAAGGCTATCTACCCTTAAATCCGACGGGTTTAACTGCACCAAGTTGGGATACGGCATTACATACCACTATTTCTTTTTTAACTAACACTGATCAACAACATTACTCAGGGGAAACGACTTTAAGTTATGCCAGTCAAATGTTCGCCCTTGGCTTTTTATTTTTTACCTCATCAGCCACAGGTTTAGCAGTAGGTATTGCTTTTATTCGCGGCTTAACAGGTAATTTATTAGGCAACTTTTATGTTGATTTTGTTCAAGCTATTACTCGAATTTTATTGCCAATTTCTATCCCTGGAGCAATTTTGTTAATCCTGGCGGGTGTTCCTGAAACTTTATCTAATCCCATTAGTTTAACGACTTTGGAAGGCGTAAATCAAGTCATTGCTATTGGCCCCGTTGCTCATTTTGAAATTATTAAACAATTAGGTGAAAATGGCGGTGGATTTTTTGGCATGAATTCAGCCTATCCCTTTGAGAATCCTAATGCTTTTTCTAACTTACTCGCAACAATTGCGATGGTTAGTATTCCTAGTTCATTAATATATACCTACGGAATTTTTGCTAATAATAAACGTCAAGCTTGGCTGGTTTGGGGAATGGTTTTTGCGATTTTTATCGTGTTAATTGGGATAACCGCTATAGGAGAGTTTCAAGGTAATCCTCTTATTAATTCTCTACTCGGCAATTCTAATCCAAATCTAGAAGGAAAAGAAGTTCGTTTTGGTTGGGCGCAAACGGCTCTTTTTTCTGTTACTACCACAGGAACCATGACGGGTGCGGTTAATGGAATGCTAGATTCTTTGATGCCTGCGGGAGGATTTAGCACTTTATTTAATTTATTTTTACAAATTATTTGGGGAGGACAGGGAACAGGAACTGCTTATTTGTTTGTCTATCTTATTTTAGCAGTCTTTTTAACAGGTTTAATGGTAGGAAGAACACCAGAATTTCTAGGACGAAAAATTGAAAAACAAGAGATTGTTTTAGCCAGTGTAATTCTACTGATTCACCCGATCGCGGTTTTAATTCCTAGCGCGATCGCCTTAGCTTTTCCTGAACAGTTAGCAGGGATTAGTAATCCAGGCTTTCATGGAATTTCCCAAGTTGTTTATGAATATGCGTCGGCTGCTGCTAATAACGGTTCGGGCTTTGAAGGATTAGCTGATTCTCAACCTTCTCCTACGGCTCTTTGGTGGAATTTAAGCACTTGTTTTAGCCTACTTTTAGGACGATTTGTTCCCATTATCGCGCTCTTACTTTTAGCCGATAATATGTTACGCAAACAACCTGTCCCCATGACATCGGGAACCCTCCGAACGGATACGGGTTTATTCACGGGCGTAACGGCGGGTGTGATTTTAATTTTAGGTGCATTAACCTTTTTTCCTGTGTTGGCATTAGGGCCGATCGCGGAAGCATTTAAACTAGCAGGAGGCTAAAATCTATGTTAAAAAAACGTTTATTAAGATCCGAAAGAAGACACACCCCAAAAGCGAAAAGTAAGGGTTTATATTCCAGAGCGATTAAACAGGCTTTTGTTAAACTTGATCCCCGTATTGCGATTAAAAATCCTGTTATGTTTTTGGTCTGGATTGGCACAATTGTCACCGCTTTAGTAACGATTAATCCTGAACTTTTTGGGGATATTCCTGATAATAATCCAAGATTTTTTAACGGTTTAATTACGCTAATTTTATTCGTTACTCTTCTCTTTGCTAACTTTGCGGAAGCCTTTGCTGAAGGTCGAGGAAAAGCCCAAGCTGATGCCCTCAGAGCCACCAAAACTGACACCACTGCCCGCAAAATTCTGCCCGATGGTTCCACAAGCGACGTGAGTTCTACCAGTCTTAAACGCGGGGATCAAATCAAAGTGATTGGGGGCGACATTATTCCTGCCGATGGAGAAGTTTTGGGCGGCATGGCGAGCGTGGATGAATCTGCCATTACGGGAGAATCTGCCCCTGTTTTAAAGCAACCTGGAACCGATATTGCTAGTTCAGTAACGGGCGGAACGCGAATACTTTCTGATGAATTACTGATTCGCGTTACATCCGATCCAGGCAAAGGTTTTATCGATCGCATGATTGCCTTAGTGGAAGGAGCAGAACGTAGTAAAACACCGAATGAAATTGCTTTAACGGTTTTATTAGCGGTTTTAACGGAGGTTTTTCTAATCGTCATTGCCACTCTTCCCGCGATCGCTAATTACGTCAATAGTCCCGTTAGCATTGCAGTTTTAATTGCCCTATTAGTGGCTCTCATTCCGACTACTATTGGTGGTTTATTAAGCGCGATCGGGATTGCGGGCATGGATCGAGTTGCTCAATTTAATGTGATTGCCACTTCTGGGAGAGCCGTCGAAGCCTGTGGAGATATTAACACGTTAGTATTAGATAAAACAGGAACTATTACCTTGGGAAATCGTTTGGCTGATGAATTTATTCCTGTTAATGGCCATAGCCTAGAACAAGTTGCTCAAATTGCCTTAGTTTCCAGTATTTTTGATGAAACACCCGAAGGTCGTTCAATTATTAATCTGGCTGAAAAATTAGGCGCGAAAGTTAATTTTGATCCGAATACAGCGAATGGTATTGAATTTTCTGCCCGAACTCGTATGAGTGGTACAGATTTAACCAATGGGCAAGAAATTCGGAAAGGAGCCGTAGATGCCATTAAAGGTTTTGTTCGTTCCAGAGGTGGTCAAATTCCTTCCGATCTAAACAATGCTTATGAAAGTATTTCTAGGTTAGGGGGAACCCCTTTAGCGGTTTGTCAAGGAGAAGAAATTTACGGAGTAATTTACCTGAAAGATATTATTAAACCTGGCATTAAAGAACGTTTTGATCAATTACGGCGCATGGGAATTCGCACTATTATGTTAACAGGAGATAATCAAATTACAGCATCCGTTATTGCCCAAGAAGCGGGTGTCGATGACTTTATTGCTGAAGCAACGCCCGAAGATAAAATTGAAGTGATTCGAGCCGAACAAGCTAAGGGAAAATTAGTCGCGATGACAGGGGATGGAACGAACGATGCACCTGCTTTAGCCCAAGCTAATGTGGGTGTCGCCATGAATTCGGGAACCCAAGCAGCCAAAGAAGCGGCCAACATGGTGGACTTAGATTCTGACCCAACAAAACTAATTGATATTGTTACTATCGGCAAACAATTATTAATTACTCGTGGTGCTTTAACAACCTTTTCGATCGCGAATGACATTGCTAAATATTTTGCGATTATTCCTGCCATGTTTGCTAGTGTTGGTATCGGTAGTTTAAATATTATGGGACTTGCCAGTTCCCAATCCGCAATTCTATCAGCGTTAATTTATAATGCTCTGATTATTCCTGCTCTCATTCCTTTGGCTTTAAAAGGGATTAAATTTCGACCTTTAACTGCTGATCAATTACTACAGCGTAATATCTTTATTTACGGTTTAGGTGGTGTCATTGCTCCCTTTATTGCGATTAAAATAATTGATCTTTTTGTGACAGCAGTAGGCTTCGTTTAGAATTAATTTCATTCCATTTTAGTAACTATGACTATGCAAAAATCAAAACTTCAATTTACTCCAATAAAACTCCATTTCTCCCAGCAAAAAATTCCCATCTATTTTTTAACTATTCTGGGGATTAATTTGATTCTTTCTCCCCTGGTTCAAGCTTCGACAGGTGGAATTTTATCACGGGGACAATCCTACGCCTTGGGTTTATTAGGATTGGTAACAGTTAGTTTATTTGTCTATCTTTTTGTCGTCATTTTTCAACCAGAGAGATTTTAAAAAAATGAGTAATTTTCGAGAAATATCAAGAGCCGTTCGGGTGACTTTAATTCTGTGGATTATAACCGCCGTTATCTATCCCTTTAGTCTTTTATTATTTGGACAAATAGCCTTACCCTTTCAAGCAAATGGTAGTTTAATAAAAAATGCTCAAGGAGCGGTAATTGGTTCTACCTTAATTGGTCAACCTTTTAGTAGCGATCGCTATTTTTGGAGTCGTCCTAGCACTGTTGATTACAGCACAGGAAAAGTAGCGGGAATAACAGGCATTTCAGGAGCAAGTAATTTGGCCCCCAGTAATCCCAATTTAACGAAACGGATTCAAGCCAGAATTCAAGATTTACAAAAAGTTGATCTGACCCCAACGAATGATTTAGTTTATACGTCTGGTTCAGGATTAGATCCCCATATTAGTGTTCAATCTGCGACTAATCAAATCCCTCGTATTGCTAAAGTCAGAAAATTAGATACGAATCAAGTTGAATTACTCATTGTTCAAGCTACAGAAGGTCGATTTTTAGGCATCTTTGGAGAAGATGGTGTTAATGTTTTAAAATTAAATCTTGCCCTTGATCGTTTAGCAAATTCTAATCAATCAAAACCATGATTCTAGAAAAAAGAGGTCGGCATAAAATTTTTATTGGTATGGCTCCAGGCGTTGGCAAGACCTATAAAATGCTAACGGAAGCTCAAAATTTGAAAAAAGAAGGGCTTGATGTGGTCATTGGTTTACTTGAAACCCATAACCGTCAGGAAACCTTAAAACAAGCTGAGGGACTAGAAATTATTCCCCGTCGCTCTATTAATCCGAATCAATTAAGTCTTTTGGAAATGGATACGGATGCGATTATTAACCGCGCTCCCCAATTAGTTCTAATAGACGAATTAGCCCATACAAATATCCCTGGATCTACCCGAAAAAAACGTTATCAAGATGTAGAAGAAGTCCTTAAAGCGGGAATTAATGTTTATTCTACGGTTAATATTCAGCACTTAGAAAGTTTAAATGATTTAGTCGCTAGAATTACGGGCGTTATTGTCGCAGAAAGAATACCCGATCGCCTCTTAGAAGAAGCCGATGAAGTTGTGCTAATTGATGTAACGGCTGAAACCTTAGAAGAAAGATTATTAGAAGGAAAAATTTATGCACCAGAAAAAATCCAGCAATCTTTAGAAAATTTCTTTCAACGACGTAATTTGATTGCTCTCAGAGAATTAGCCTTAAGAGAAGTCGCTAATACGGTGGAAGAAGAAGCAGAAGAAACGACCTTAAAAGGACAATCCTGCCCAATTCAAGAAAGGGTTTTAGTGTGTATTTCAACCTATCCTAACTCTCTACGTTTATTACGACGAGGCGGGAGATTAGCCCATTACATGAAAGCTCCTTTATCGGTCTTATTTATAGAAGAACCTGATCAATTTTTAAATAAAGAAGAAACTTTGCATATCGAAACCTGTGAACAACTTTGTCGAGAATTTGAAGGCAATTTTTTACGCTTTACCAGTAGCAATGTTCCTCAAGCGATCGCGGAAGTAGCAGAAAGAGAAAGAATCACCCAAATTGTCATCGGAGAAAGTCAACAATCTCGATGGAAACGATTACTCAAAGGATCATTTACCCAAAAGTTAATGAAACTTATTTGGAACAAACAAATTGATCTTCATATTATTGCTACTAAAAACAACTAAATTCATTTCATGAAATTATTAATCATTACGCCCTCTAACCTTCCGTGATCGGTTCGTTTGTCGTAATCAATATCCCGTTGAACGTACTGCTGGAGAATCTGATGTCCTTTTTGATTAGCGGCTAATTCCAACTTTTGACAATTGGGAAAGGAACCTAAATTTAGCAGAGCTTTTTCAATATCTCGCGCGGCGTATAGGCCCGAATCTCGATGATTTTGTTCGTGTTTAAAGAGAGCGGCATAGAAATTATTGAAAATGCTTCGAGTTTCCCTAGTCGTTTTGTATTCCTTGGGAATTTGCGGTAGGGTGTAGGTCACTGTTAAAGCGGTTTTTACCTGGGTGATTTGACAACTATCCTGCTTTTCATACCATCTGATACGCCATTCCACATACCATTTGGTATGACCTTTAAACTTCTTCCCCTTAAAAATAATTGGGGATCGTTTCGTCATTTCCGCTTCTAGATCTTGCTTTTTTTGAGGGTAAATCGAATAAAAATTATAGTGTGTTTCAATCGTGGGTTCTGCTAGGACGGGAGAGCAGACTAACAAAAATAGGGGAATCAGATCAGCTGTCACGAATTTAGATTGCATAATGATTTTGCTGACAGTCTTGTAACAAGGAGCTTAAGCCCCTTGCCTGTATGCGTTTTAGATAATTAACAGCATTAAAGATCTATTCCGTTTGAAGTAAGCTGGATAGCATTTGTTGTTGAACTGTTTCTTCGTAGGGAGGAGCTTGTCTTGTATCCGTGATCAACCAATCGAGGGCGGCGGCTTGGACATCGATCGCGGCTCCTGTTTTATCGACACAATAGCGACCAAAGACTAATTTATCCACGAGACGAACCCCTGCACCCAAACGGGAATATTCAAAAATAACGCTATTATCCACCACCGCACCACTACAAATATGACAACTAGGGCCAATCATACTGGGGCCAATAATCGTTGCACCGTCTTCAATGCGGGTCATACCGCCGATATAAACAGGGCCTTCGATGTGAACTTTATCCCAGTTAACGGCCACATTAATACCCGTATAAATTCCTGGTTTGACCTCAATGCCTGGAATGGACACATTTTTAATTTCCCGCGACAAAACTCCGCGAATGGCTTCCCAATAATCGGGGACTTTTCCAATATCAACCCATTCAAAATCCATGTTGACGGCATAGAAAGGGGCATTTTTGGCAACCAATTGGGGAAACAAGTCAGATCCTAAATCATATTCTTGATCGGGGGGAATATAATCAATAATTTCGGGTTCAAAGATATAAATCCCTGTATTAATCTGGGTACTGAGGGCTTCTTCGATACTGGGCTTTTCCTGAAAGGCTTTAATTCGTCCATCTTCATCGGTGACGACAACCCCGTAACTAGAAACCAATTCTTTATCAACGGACTTGGTAATAATCGTTGCGATCGCGCCTTTTTCTCGGTGCATTTTGACCGCCGCCGTTAAATCGAGATCAATTAGGGCATCTCCACACAAAACGACAAAAGTATCATCAAAAAAAGGATTAAAATCCTGAATACGTCGCAATCCCCCCGCCGAACCGATCGCCGCTCCCACCAAATCACCGTCAATAATACTCCCTTCAAAGGAATAGGCAATTTGTACCCCAAAACGCTGGCCATCCCGAAAATAACTTTCAATTTCTTCCGCTAAATGACTCACATTCACCATAATCTGGTCAAAGCCGTGTTGACGCAGTAGCTCTAGCAAAAACTCCATGACAGGTTTCTGGAGGATGGGAATCATCGGTTTGGGAATCGTATGGGTAATTGGGCGTACACGAGTTCCTTTACCCGCCGCTAGAATCATAGCTTTCATCGATTTTTTCCTTAGCCTCAAACCAAAAAGTCTTTTTAATGTACCACGCCTAGCTTACCATTGACTTACGGATATTACCTAATGACCGTACTCCGCGAGTGAGTTGGGTAATCTACAGTATTTTCATTTTATGAACTAAAAAGGGACTCCAAAATTGCTGGACGCGATCGCTTTTATTGCGAATAAAAAAAGCCCGCCAAAGCAGACCTTTTTCTAGTTGAATGTTCTGTTTGAGTATCAAACCCCAATTTAGCCAAGGAATATAGCGGTATTCATACAAGTGAGATATAACAAAAGCTTAATTAACAAGGGGCTTAAGCCCATTGCCTATACTTCATACGACTGCACACCGCTATAACGAAAGAGAATCATTAATAATCGATAATGGGTATCCATTCAGAAGTATCCAAAATTCCTTGAAAATATTCATTGATGGTATCCCTGGGATAGGGGGCAACTCCCGTTTCATCAAACCATTTTTCATAAATTGCGACTGAACTAGGTTGATCGCTCACAATTCCTTCCATAAACTGAATCAAACTATAATTAACTAAATTTCGCCAATCCGAGTCATCTTTCGGCAAAGAACAAGCATAAGATTCGTATTGATAGGGAAAGTCAGGAACAACGGCCAAATTACTAGCATTTTTAGCTTTTTTGCGAATGCCTTGTAAAACAATACCATCGCCCGCAAAGGCATCAATTTCACCCTTTTCCAGTTTAGCTAAACCATCGGTCTGATTTTGAATCGGGACTAATTGGGCCGCAGGTTGTTGGAGTTTAATCGCTTTTTCGTTGGTCGTATTCATAATTACGCCAATCTTACGTCCCGATAATGATTCTAAAGAATTTAAACCACTATTTTTATTCGTTAAAATTTTGGTTCCATCGGCAAAATAACTCACTGAAAAATCCACTTGTTTGGTTCTTTCCCAGGTAAAAGTGGTAGAGGCGCATTCAATATCAATACTGCCATTTTTGATTTTTTCAAACCGATTTTCGGGGGTTGCTTCCACTAATTTTAATTGGATCGGTTTACCTAGTTGTTTTTCCGTTTGTTTGCGGATGAGTTCTAAAATATCCAAAGAATAACCAACCCATTTTCCATTTTGATCGATAAAGCCAAAGGGAACGGCATCTTTTCTCGCTCCTGCGGTAATGGTTCCCGTTTCTCTGATGCGCTCCAACACCTTGCCCGCCCAACTCGGAGGCTGATAGGTTGCTGTCAGGGCTAACACGCACGCTATTAACGCAAATTTTTTGATCATTGCTCAATTATTAATGATTGCTCAATTATGCCTATTGATAGACTGATGGAGCGAGGCTTAAGTTTCAGTTTTTAAATTTCAGGAGATTAATCAGGCTGTTGCATTTTATGTAAAGCTTTCCCTAAACGGATGAGTCCTTGGGAACAGTCCCATCGGTCTAAATGAATTTCGATAAAGGAAAGACAATGGGTATTGGTTTTTGCAGTCGTTAAGGCAGTTTCCAATTCCGCTTCAGTGAAGACTTCACAACTCCAGCTTTCTCCAAAGACTTGGGGCAATTGATGATATTTCCAAGGTTGTAAATCATTATAGGCTCCATCTTGAATCACCCGTTCAATCGTGTAACCATCGTTATTAATCAGGAAAATAATCGGATTTAAGTGATGCCGAATAATTGTCGATAACTCTTGAGCCGTCATCTGAAAGGCTCCATCCCCGACAAAGACAATCAGCCGACTTTGGGGAGAAGCAAAGGAGGCTCCTAAACAAGCAGGAATGGAATAACCAATGGATAGATAAAAGGCTTGACCGATAAAGTCTGCATTTTTATGAATGAGGATGTCCATTGTGGCAACGATCGCGTCTCCTGTGTCAGAGATCACAATGAAATCATCTTCAATAAAGGAATTTATGCGTTGATAAAAATAATGATTACTCAGGGCTTTTTCGGGTTCGTATTCTAATACTTGATTAAGAGAATCAGAAGCAGGTTTAATATCAAGTTTTTCGGGATCTTTAGGAGTCAGTTTATTAATTAAACCATCGAGAAAATCCCCTAAATAAATCGGTTGATAAAAATGATGTTTGATTTTGACTTTTTCGGAATTAGCATTAATTAAACGATTATCATCTAGTTTTGCGGTATAGCCCCCTAAATTCATGTCAGACATGATCGCGCCTAAACACAGAATACAATCCGCACTTTCTACGCGATCGCGGACATATTCCCCACTTAAAGCCCCGACATAATTACCAATAAATTGAGGATGAATTTCAGAAATACAGGATTTACCGAGCAAGGTTGTTGTAATGGGATAACCCGTTTTTTCTAATAAAGCCAGCAATTTATCTTCTAAATCAAAACGATTGAATTCAACCCCCGCTAAGATGACGGGACGCTCGGCTTTTTCGAGTAAACCCACTGCTTCTTCTACGGCTTCTGCTAGGGCATTAATATCGGTTAACTTGGCGGGCTGTTGAGAGGAAATCGTCGGCGGTGGACAGGGTTGATTAACCAAATCCATCGGAATTTCGAGATAAACAGGTCGTTTGTGGTGAATACAGGCCGCAAGGGTTTGTTCGATTTGATTGGCCGCTTGACTGGCATCGCTTAAACTCACCGCCGCAACAGTGGCTTTTTCCATGATCGACAATTGCAGATTGTAATCGCCCGTTGTGTGGTGTAAGAGCAGATTTCTTTGTCTGAGCGATCGATTCGGTGCGCCACTAATGACAATCAAAGGAACCCGTTCTGCGTAGGCTCCGACCACCGCATTGATGAGGCTGAGTCCCCCCACTCCGTAGGTAATACAAACGGCTCCTAATCCCTTGATGCGGGCGTAGGCATCGGCGGCATAACCTGCATTCAGTTCATTACAGGTGCAAACCAATTCCAAAGGGCTACGGAGCATAACGTCCATGAATTCCAGTACATAATCGCCTGGAACCCCAAAAACCTGATCAACTCCCAAAGATTTAACGCGATCGCAGAGATATTCACCAACAGTCAACATAAGCTTAAAGCCATAAAAGAGTTGTTTCTAATTTAGCCTGAATTTTTCGGATGTCGTTGGATTATTTAACTGAGTCAAAAAGCGGATTAGGTTTATTAAATCAATCTACCGTTTATCGGCATGAACATAATCCACAAAATAAAATTGTGGCTCTAACCACCATTTCAAACCACTATAAAAACCTAAGCTAACCAAACCAAAAAGCATTAGGGGAATACCCAACTGACCCCTCCAACTATCATTAAATACCGCTACACTAACCAGGCTTGTGACAGATAAAATCAAGAGAATAACTTGAATTTTTTGGATATTTGCTAAGGCTTGACGGCAACTTGCACAGTGTTGGGTGTGTTGATGATAGCGGTCTAACAGAAATTGACGATCCTCATTAATTTGGGTAATGGGAGCCGTAATTCCAACTTGTGACCAGGGCAATTGACCGTCGCAATATTTATCAAACCATTTACGAAATTCGATCACCAGGCGATCGCTGCTGGCGGGTAATTTATAGGCTGTTTTCCAGGCATTGGGTTCCTGTTTTTGTTGTAAAAAGGCTTCCTGTTGATGTAAAACGATCATGTCTCCATCTAAAACCGAATTGCGGACTTTGAGATGTTCCCACCAACGCGGCGTTATTTTTTGAATGTTTTTAGCGAAATTACGGGAAAATTGTGCCACAATTCGAGATTTTCCTGGTTCTGTGGGAATACAGTAGGTAATAAGTCCTAATTGCTTGCCTTCTGTGCCAATCTGAATGGTATATTCCAAACGACAAGGCGGCTCAAACGTAATCGTCGTTTTTCTGGCTCTATCTAATTGGACTTCAACCAACTTCATACTAGACCCCACAATTTCCATCGGAATGGGTCGTCCCTGTTTACGGTTTCCTTGAACTCCATGATGGGTAAAGGGAACATGACTCGGATCAGCCACATTCTCAATTAAAGTCTGCCAATCGTAGGGCAAATCCCGCACAAAGGAATCCCAGGAAAATCCTTTTTCTGCATCCACCTGGGGCGATCGCGGTAAGGGAGTGGTTTTCGCTAAGTCCGCAGAGTGGGGATCGGCCCAAACCCAAAGCAAATCTTGTTCTTCGCGGGTCGGATAGGAAAGCACACAATATTGTTGTGGAATATTTTTATCCAATTGCTCCTGATCCAGTTGGGGAATTTGGGTACAAACGCCCCCCTGATCAAATTGCCAACCGTGATAACTACACATTAAATTGCCCGTCTCTTCATCCACTCGTCCCTCACTCAAGGGAGCCAAACGATGGGGGCATTGGTCTAAAAAGACGCGAAAACTGTCAGCATTCTGGGGTTTCCAAATCACCAATCGCATTCCCAATAAAGTTACGGGCGTTGGGCGATCGCGTTTGAGATCTTCGAGGGGAGAAAGGGGATACCATTGCTGAAAAAAATTAAATTCACTAGACATGGCAAATTAAGGAATAGGAGCAGAAACTTTAGACAAAATAAACAAACTTCCATCACCGCCCCGACCAATCCGCATGGTTTCGTCGAGATAGGTAATATCTAAGCTAGGAATACGACCTTGGGGGCCACGGGCGGGAACGACTTTGACGGGATCCAATTGGGGCGTATTAAAACCAGCAATCTTATTGATAGAAATAATGCGTTCTAAAAATTGCACATTAATCCGTTTATCGGGCAAAGGAGAGGAATCAACTTTGGCAATTTCAAAGGTTGCTGTCACCTTCACATAACCTGATAATAAATTCAAACTATGTTTAACGAACGCTAAATTTAAAAAAGATTGACTTCCTACATCAATCACTTGATAAACTTTCCCGACCTTGAAACCGTAGGGCAGTTTATCCAAAGTCCGAATTTCCCTCGCCGTTGAATAGTTTAATTGCCACGCTCCCTCTAAAAGTTGGGGTTTATAGAGCAAAGGGGACAGCGTGGGATTGACGGCTTCTAGGGATTCGGCCAATTGTTCAATCTCTTTAACCAGGGTTGCATCTAGTTTTTTGTCGGTTAGAGGCGCGCCTTTTTTTCGGGTTTGGAGCGGTTCGATTTTGGCAAAAAGTTTTTCTTTTAAAATTTCTTTTGTATCTACCATGTTTACCTAATGTTGATTAAATTAACGGTTGCGATCGCGTCACAACAATCTTGTATCAGTAGGTGGGTCTTATAAACCCCAAGATCCCCCCGTCCTACGGACACCCCCCTTATCAAGGTAGGGCTGTTTCATTCT
>ERZ1022729.80-NODE-80-length-12843-cov-7.633641_pt1 | contig 12843 bp, 12 predicted proteins | sample MGYA00520880_ERZ1022729 | MGnify/ENA primary metagenome ERZ1022729 (study PRJEB33162, sample SAMN09537598) | freshwater metagenome | isolation source: freshwater | place: Canada:Alberta | collected 2017-07 | study: EMG produced TPA metagenomics assembly of the...
TCGCCTTAGTCTCGTGGGCTCGGAGATGTGTATAAGAGACAGCTCAGTGCGATCGCGTCAACAACATTTATTAGATTGGCTAACTAAAAATCCCGTTGATGTTCTTTGTTTACAAGAAACCAAAGTGATTGATGCCGATTTCCCTAGAAAACCCTTTGAAGATGCGGGCTATCATCTCTATATTTCAGGGCAAAAATCCTATAACGGAGTCGCCTTATTAAGTCGAGAACCTCTCAAAGATGTGAGTGCGGGTTTTGAAGCAATTGTGGGAAAAGAGTTGACTGATGACTTAGATGAACAAAAACGAGTGATTACGGGCGTTATTAATAATATTCGCATTGTGAATCTCTATGTTCCCAACGGTTCCTCTGTCGGTAGTGAAAAATATGACTACAAATTAAAATGGCTCAAACTTTTGAAAACCTATTTAGAAACCCTCAGAGCAAGCGACACTCCTGAATTTTGCGTCTGTGGAGATTTTAATATTGCCCTAGAAGCGATCGATATTTATTCCAAAAAGGTCAAAGACACCGATATTATGGCTTCCCCTGCTGAAAGGTCTGCTTTACGGGAAATTTTAGAAATAGGTTTACAAGATTCGTTTCGGAAATTTACCCCAGAAGGCGGTCATTATAGTTGGTGGGATTATCGCACGGGAGCCTTTAAGCAAAATCGGGGTTGGCGCATTGATCATCATTATTTAACGCCCAAACTCTACGAAAAAGCGGTCAGTTGCATCATTGATACAGAACCCAGAGCCTGGGAAAAACCGAGCGATCACGCGCCTGCCATTGTTGAGTTATCCCTACCTGTTTAGGGGAAAGTTTACGTCTTAGGTTAGACAGTCAAAATGTTGTAACGCTTTTAGAATGGGGCTTTAAGTGATTTGTTCAACCTGTGCCACCTAGACAACTGGACTAAAATGTTAAGAAATTTTGCCGATTATTGATTTGTGTGTTAACTTGTGTATATTGAAATTCGCAGAATCCACGCTGAATCATTTAGGAGGCGTAACACCATGTTCCAAAATCTATCAACCCTCTATCCCTCTACAGTCATTGGTTGATGACGGTCTTTTTGCAAACATATCCTCTACCCAGGGCGAGTTACGGATTGAAATAATTTAACTCAAAGGGTGTGAACAACTTTTATTACCACTTCCAACACGGTTTTACGACAGAAATTTTTCATTGACAAAGATGTTAGACTTTTCTGCTCTATCCGAAGGTCTATCTACTTCAGTGGATTTATTTTTGCCGCTCTGTTGGGTGATGGCAGGTCAATTTGACCTCAAGCCAAGGAGGTTTGAACTATGAATTTACAAGGAAAAACAGCTTTAGTAACGGGTGCTTCACGGGGAATTGGTCGAGCGATCGCCCTAGAGTTGGCCCAAGCAGGTTTAGAACGTTTAATCATCGTGGCGCGGACGCGATCGCATTTAGAGGAGTTGTCCCAGGAAATCACCTATCGCAATGCAGACATTGAGGTTGTCATTCTACCTCTGGATCTCACTCAAGCAATTGAAGTTAATACCGCGATCGCCAAAACCTGGCGAGATTACGGCCCGATTCATTTATTAGTCAATTGTGCAGGCGTTGCCCATCAACGACCTTTCTTGCAAGCGCGACTGCCCGATGTCTATCAAGAAATTTCCCTAAACCTGATCGGACTTTATACCATGACCCGCTGTGTGGCTCGGCGGATGGTTTCCCAAGGAGAAGGCACGATTGTCAATGTGTCTAGCTTGATGGGAAAAGTGGCGGCTCCCACCATGTCCACCTATTCAGCCACTAAATTCGCGATTTTAGGGTTTAGTAACGCCCTACGGGGAGAATTAGCTCCCTATAATCTGCGGGTCGTCACTTTACTTCCCACTTTGACCGATACCGATATGATTCGGGAATTCCAAAAGTTTCGCTGGGTCAGAGCCATGACCGCCCAACGGGTTGCGAAAACCTTTATTGACGGACTGAAACGCGATCGCACGGAAATCCTAGTCGGTTGGCAGAGTTATGTTGCCATCTGGTGTCAACGCTTTGCCCCTTGGTTACTCAACCGTATTTTAGTGATTGCGATGCCCCAATTAGCTTAATTTAATCTGAAAGTCTCCCAAAATTGGGGGATTTAGGGGGCTTTCGATAACCCACAGGAATTAGTTTGAATCCCTTGATTCGCTGATTTCTTTTTTTGTTCACTTAGGCATGATCGCTTTTTTATTTAATGGGAAGAGGCGATCGCATTTTGGTAAGATCATGACAAGATGAACAATCCAACAGATGACTACGATAGCCCTTGGAAAGAAGCCCTAACCCGTTATTTTCCCGAATTTTTGGACTTCTACTTTCCCCTGGCATATCAGGCGATCGACTGGACTCAACCCCATACGTTTCTTGATCAAGAACTCGCTCAAATCGTGCGCGACGGAGAAATCGGCAAGCGACGGATTGATCGCCTAGTCCAAGTCACTACCCTAACCTCGCAAATAGAATGGGTTTATATTCACATCGAAGTCCAAAGCCAAGTCGATTCAGACTTTGCCGAACGGTTATTTACCTATAATTATCGCCTTTATGACCGTTATCATCGTCCTGTAGCAACATTAGCCGTATTAGCCGATGAAAGCTTAAATTGGCGACCAGAGGGATTTAGTTATCATCTATTTGGGAGTCAAATGAGTTTGCAATTTGCCAGGGTTAAAATTCTAGATTATGCTCCCCAATTAGAAGACCTTCTCAAAAATCCGAATCCTTTTGCCTTAGTGACAGCGGCCCATTTATTAACCCAAAGAACCCGCAAAGATGTGCAAGCTCGTTACACAGCAAAATGGCAATTAGCTAAGTTATTATACGAAAGAGACTGGGGTAAACAGCAAATTATTGACCTGTTTGCAGTCATTGATTGGCTGATGACCTTACCCCCTGAACTCGAAAAACAACTCTGGACTTCGATTAGTGAATTAGAGAGGAATATTAAAATGCCCTATGTTACATCAGTAGAACGAATTGGGATTGAAAAAGGTATTGAAAAAGGCATTGAAAAAGGTCGTCAAGAGGGTCGTCAAGAAGAGGGGGTATTTTTTCTGCGACGACTTCTCGTTAAAAAATTTGGGGATTTGCCAGAATCTTTTGAAACTCTTTTAACTGAGGCTTCCATCGCCGATTTGGAATTATGGGGCGATCGCCTTTTGGATGCCAAAATTTTAACAGATGTATTTGATTAAGAATCTCTTGACTCGCTAATTCTTTTTTTGTGGATAACTGGCTGCGACTTATTCACTAAGCCCTGATTATAGTATTGAGAGAGATTTTCTTTTAGATAGATAGCCAAGGTTAAGGTATTTACTTTAAATCCTCTAGCTCCCTATTTGCCATTTTTATCCACACGGAACCGTTCTACAGAAGTTAATAGATCCCTCGAAATGGAAACTAGGGTTTGTAATGAACCCGCTACCCGTTGGGATTCTTGGGAGGTTTCCTGAGCGATCAGCTCAATAGATTGCATCACTTGGGCAACTGCACCCGAATTTTCCTGTTGTTTAACCGTATCCCCCGAAATAGAACGCACCAGGGTATTAATCCGATTAGAAACTTCGATAATATCCTCCAGGGCGCGTTTAGATTGCTCAGACTTATCGGTAACATCGATTACCTGTTGAATGCCTTCTTCCATTGCTGTCATAACGGAGCCAGTTTCACTTTGAATCTGTAAAACGATTTGTTCAATTTCCTTCAAAGATTTAGCCGAACGATCCGCCAACTGTCGCACTTCGTCAGCCACGATCGCAAAACCCCGACCCGCTTCCCCCGCCCGTGCCGCTTGGATAGACGCATTTAACGCCAATAAATTCGTTCGAGAAGCAATCTGAGAAATGACCGCTACAATTTTAGAAATTTCCTGGGAAGCTTCCGCTAATCGTTTTACCTTACGAGCCGTTTCCGATACCGTTTCCCGAATCTGGAGAATACCGCCTACCGTTCTTTCTACCGCTTCTCCCCCCTTCAATGCCGTCACCGAGGAAGTATGGGCCACTTCTTCCGCTTCGTGGGCGTTTTCTGCTACCCGTTGAATGGATTCCGTCATTAACTGGACAGAATTAAGGGTAACGGCCAACTCTTCCGCCATCCGTAGCGCATCACTAGAGTTATTACGGGCGAAAGATTCACTATCAGTGGAATTTTTGTTTACCTGTTTGGCCGCTCTTTTTACCTGTTGAACAATTTCGCAAAGATTTTGAATAGTGAGGTTAAAGGCATCGGCAACCGCTCCTAATTCGTCGGCGGTTACTTCCGCTTGTACCGTTAAATCTCCCCTAGACGCACCCTCCACATCATCTAGTAAGCGAATAACCTGACGTTGTAATTTTTCCCGTGCTTTTTCCGTTGCTGTGGCACGTTCTTGGGCCTCAGTCGTCGCGGTTAAAATCACTTGGGAAATATAGTTAAATCGTTGGGCCAATTGTCCCAATTCATCTTCTGAGAGAACCTTGGCTCGTACATTAAAATTTCCCTCATAGATGGCATCAAATTGATTTTGTAAGTCATCAATGGTTTCTTTGATTTGACGAATTAAAATATAGCTCAACAGCCAAACCAAGCCGCCGATCACGACTCCTGAAGCTAGGGCAATCAAGAAAAATGGAGGACTACCCGAAGACTGTTTTTTTACCAGTGGTTGACTGGACGTTTTTTTAGCGTCTTTATCTTTTTTTTGAAGGGCGGGAGCTTTGGTCGCTGGTTTATTCACCTTCGCTGGGATCGGTTCTGCTTTGGGGGACATTACGCCTGTGGCTCCCCCCACAATTAGGATGGCTAGGGTAGAGGTTACGCCTGCGGCGATCGCGAGATAGATCTGTTTACGCTTAAAAGGAGCATTTGTAAACCACCCCAACCAACCAGGATCGACTTCAACAGTGGGTTTGACAAAACGGCTAGATCCCCCCGTTAAATCTCCCAACATCGTTTCCTCTGGTTTAAGCCAAGTTCTCATGCCAGGAGGGGTTCCCGTCGCGACGGTAGGAATCGATTCACCGTTATAATCTTCTCCTTCCCCATCGCCAAAGGACTGATTAGGAGAGAAACCAACGTTCCCCTGGGTAAACATAGTTGAATCGGGCAATTCAGGCGCAATGTCCGTCAGATCAAATTCTGCCAAATTATCTAAATTATCAGAAAAATCAGGGGTTTGTCGTTCTGAATAGGGAAGAGGGGGAGAAGCCTGTACAGTGGGAACGTTATCTAAAGAATCTAAGCCATTATGCTCCGAATCTTCCTGCCAAGGTTGGTAAGTAGGCACATCTTCTCCATTGGCTCTGTTTGAAGAGTTATCCCGCCCTGTAAAATTGGCAAAATCAAAGGACTGGGCGGCGAGATCGGGAGGAACCATAAAAGTCGATTCTCCGCCGACTTCTGGTAGAAGCGTTCTTTCAGCGTCATCATGCTGGTCACTAGCATTTTCAGTAAAGGAATCTGCGTTCCAGTCCATTAAACCCGATGCACCATCAAAGGCAAAGGGATTAGACGAAAACGCATCAACGGGATCATTGGATGTTATTTTCCCCGTATTCATTGCCCCGCTAAAGGGATTGGTTGAGGGCGCGACTTGTCCCAGGGTGGGTTCTCCCAAATCTGCATCATTGAAAACCGCACTATCCCAATCGAGTCCATCAAAATCGTTCTCCCAATCCCCCGAATGTTCTGCTTCATTCCATTCAGGAAAATCCGTTTCCTTAGAGGAAAAATTATTACTCTGTCTAACAGAGGAGGTTTCATTTTGATTTGAAAATCCTGATGAAGTGGGAGTTGCGGCTCCTTGGGTTAGAAAAGCGGACTGTGATCTCCCCTTAATTTCTCGAATTTGTTCTAGGGCTTGATCGGCACAATCTAATAAATCTCGGCGATCAGTTAATTTCAGAACGTTTTCGTATTTCTGCTGAGCTTGATCATATTGTTCCAAACCGACGTAGATATGACCCTGAAGGAGTAAAACATTGGGATCTTCGGGAAAAGCATTCGCCATTTCTTCAATATGAGCAGCGGCCTCATCGTAACTTCCTTGACCGTAAGCTACATAGGCTTGTCCATATAAGTGAGCGTAATCTTGACCTGATGTCATTTGCCTATCTCCTATCGGTAATCAGTAGTCGGTTAATGAGTTAATTTAGGGTATTTAAGGGAATAAAAAAGTCGTATTAATCAAGGTTTAATAAACCACAATTATTCAGCAGATTTGTTGTTAATAAAATAAAAATAATGCAAAAGCGATGGTTTCCAGAATCAGGTTGCCCATCGTGCCGATCTTAAAATGGCAATGTGATCTAGTAAGCGTAACATTTGGGGAGATTCGTTTCCAGAAGCCCATTCTCCTTGGACGTAGGGGGCGATGTGATCGGGGACACTGGTGGAAGTTTGTAGGTTTTCGATGTTTAACCACTCCATTTCTCCCAGGGATTCAATGGCTAATCCTAGAATGGTGTCTTGATCTTCTACGGCGATCACGGGGATTTCTACCCGATCAGTATTTAGAGTAGTCGGATCACCTAAAAATTGACCCAAATCCGCTACCCAGATGACCTGTCCCCTCAGATTGATGGTTCCTAAGAGTAGGGGAGACGCATTGGGAATGGGCGTAATGCGATCGGGGGGCTGCTGCATGACTTCCCGAATGGCGATCGCAGGCAGAGCAAATTCTTCATTCGACGGTAGAAAAAAACGTAGATGAAGTTCACCTTCCAATGCCTGTATTGTTTGGAACTCTGAGTTAAGGTGTTCTGGGTTTGCGTCAACTAAAAATTCCGAGTTAGCAACCATTGAGTTGTTTCCTTGCTTAATACTGGGTTTTAGGCGGGTAGCTTAGGGTCGTAAAAGTTGCTTAATCGTACCGACCAATTCAACGGGCTGAAAAGGTTTGGCAATGTAGGCATCGGCTCCTTGGCGCATCCCCCAGTAGCGATCAAATTCTTCTCCTTTAGAAGAACACATCACCACAGGGACATTTTTGGTTCCAGGGTTAGATTTAATCCAACGACAAACCTCATAACCGTTCATTTTTGGCATAACAATATCCAACACCACGAGATCGGGGTTAAAGGTTTTTAGCTGTTCTAGGGCTTCCACACCGTCACAAGCTATCGTTACCTTCCAACCATTATCTTTAAGAATGCCAGAGATCATCTCTCGCTGAACGGGACTATCTTCAACAAGCAAAACTTCGCTCATAAATATCCTATCGGAAGGGTTCGCAGGGCATTGAGAGTTTTGCGCGAATCAGGTTAACGCTCTCTCTGTTTCCTATGATAGTAGTTAAAATACCATTCAATTCTCCTCCTTGAAAGGTTTTCACTATTTAATATGCCCAAATTTTAAAAAAAACGATGCAAGAAAGGAATATAAATATTTTTTATCCCATTCTTGCGCGATAGTCTGGATAGGTAAATTGTCGCCACAACGCGAAAGTTCCATCTTTTTTCAATAAACCGATCGCGGGATGGGTTACTCCATTGAACATGGTGGTTTTGACCATTGTGTAGTGCATCATGTCCTCGAAAATCAGGCGATCGCCCACTTTTAATTCTTGTTCAAAGGCATAATCTCCGAGAAAATCCCCCGATAAACAGGATGATCCCCCCATCCGATAGCGGATTTGATCATTTTTAGGCTCAAAACCACCGCGAATATCGGGTTTATAGGGCATTTCTAAACAATCTGGCATATGCCCCGTAAAAGAAACATCTAACATCACATTGATATGTTCAGACGTGGGAATCAAATCTTCTATTTGGCTTAATAAAAAACCTGTTTGCCAGGCGATCGCCGAACCAGGTTCCATGATTAATTGCAGATGGGGATACCGTTGATGAAAGGAGTTGATAACCGCGATCGCGTGCTCCACATCATAACCTTGGCGAGTCATGAGATGACCACCGCCTAAATTTAACCACTTAATTTGGGGCAAATATTTACCAAAATAATGTTCGATATTAAATAGGGTTTTTTCTAGGGCAAAAGAATCACTTTCACAGAGATTATGGGACAAAAATCCTTCAATTCCCTCTGGCAAAGTTTCTCCTAAAAATTCGGGAGAAATTCCCAAGCGAGTACCAGGCTGACAAGGATTGTAAAGGGGCGTTTCCACAGGGGAATATTGGGGGTTAATCCGCAGACCTACCGATGGTTGATAAATTGAATCTTGAACCCAAGGCTGAAAGCGTTTCCACTGATTGACTGAATTAAAGGTTAAATGGGATGCTAGGGGTAAAATCGAAGCAAAATCTTGATCCCGATAGGCCGTCGAATAAACATGGACTTCCTTGCCAAATTCCTCGGCAGCAAGTTGGGCTTCCCAGAGAGAACTGGCCGAAGCACCTGCTAAAACGGGGCGAATGATGGGGAAACTATGAAACAGCGAATAACCTTTGAGAGCTAACATCACCTTAATTGGGGCTTCTCGTTGAACTCTGGCAAAAACTGCTAAATTGCGTTCTAACAAAGCCTCTTCTAGCACAAAACAAGGAGACGGAATTGGGGGGAAAAGCGTTTGATTCATGATTCTAGATTTTGAGTAGGGATTTAATCTCAATTTTCCTCTGCTTTTTGAACTAACCACTGATTAAAACTTTCTAGTGCAGATCTAACTTGAACCTGAACGGACGGAATTGCTTCGGCTAAAACCATTACCCTGGCTGGATCTAACTTCGTATTATAAACGTGTCTTGCAACGTGGCGGAATTTACGATAGTCATCCAGAATTTGCCCTAATTCTGTTGGCCAGAGAACAGGACGATGTTGAACTTCCTGATTCGTCATTTGCTGGAGCAATTGTTGATGCCAGTCATCCCCTTTGGGTAATCCTCCATCTAAACTGACCGCTACTCGTTCGCTAATCCGTTCACAGCCTGTAAAAAAATCTACGATGTAGGTTGCGATCGCAGGAATTAGGGCAATATAGGGAATATTTTCGGCTTGTTCAAGTAGAGTTTTCAGGGTATGGGTGGTTTCTTCCATCGCAACCATTTCTTCTTCGATACGGACTTTCAGGGCTAAATAAGGGTTAGTGGGCATGGGTGTTTTTTGTAAAATGCGATCGCGGAGATAATCGGGGGTTTTGGCGAGGGGAATCAAATCAAAAAGTAACCAATCGGGCATTAATTTTTCCAAAGCTCCGTAAGCATCCCAGAAATTCTGTTCCGATAATCCTTCTACAGCCAAATCCAAATCTGATTTTTCATGCCAGGGAGCATCCCCCCGCAAAGAACCGAATAAAATTACTTTTTCGGCCCCAAAATCTTCCTTTAAGACCTGCATACATTTGTCGGCGATCGCTAATGCCTGTTGTCGTCGTTCCAAGAGATTAATCATAACAACTCGTGAATTTATTGATTAAGTTTAGCTAATTAATTCAGCCAAAACTGGTGGTTCATCAGGTAATATTTCTGACTCTAACCAGTCTTTATCTTGTCCTCCGTTTAAAAGATTTTTAGCCGCTTCTAACATATCGGGGCCAAGTTCTTTCAAGTCCAAACGATTATCCAGATAAGTTTTCAATGCTTCGAGAGGATCAAGACTACCGCCAACGCCTAATTCGGGTAAACGAGGACGGGCTAATTGACTCACTAATTCAGGGCGAATGGTATAGGAATGGGCGATCGCTAATACATCATGAATTTCATTGTTATTAATCAAATCTAATTGTTCAGAACGTACTTTATAAATTAAGCGAATGACTACATCTTTAATCTCTTTTTTCGCGATCGCCTTAAGAATGTATTCCTGCGGATCATCTTGTTCAGAAACATCTAAATTAATTGTCCGAAAAGGTCGAGCAGGTAGAGGACAAAATTGCCAATTAACTAAACCTTTTTCAGTTTCTAAAAAAACATAACCTTTGTCTTCTTTTTCCTCTCCAAAATCCACCCGTTCAATGGAACCTGGATAAACAACTGGCGGCTGATTATTCGGATTCAAATTTTGATGTTTATGGACATGACCCAAAGCCACATAATCAAATTCAGGTCGAATCAATAAAGACATGGGAATGGTAAAACCTTTACCGACTGCTAGAAATTTTTCAGCCCCAAAAGTCGCCCGATCAGCCATTAAATGCGCCAATAAAATGGTCGGTAATTTAGGATTTAACTGGCGAATTTCTCCTTCTAAGGCGGGTTCCAATTTTTCAATTAAGACCCGATTAATTTCGTCGATCGATAATCCTTCCGTTTCAGGACGGGTTAAAAGGGTTGAACGATTGAGCCAAGGCAAGGTAATAATTTGAATATCGCCGTTTATCGTGGGAATTAAATGGGTTTTGATGCGATCGCCCACAATAAAGCCTGGAACAGCCAGGGTGCGATAAATACAAAGACTTGCGCCTCCATTACCCTGGGAATGTTGATCATGATTGCCGACCAATAAAATGGTGGGAATATTGGCATCCGCTAGGCGGCGAAACTGACCCGCAAAAGCTTCGTGGACGTAGGGCGGCGGGGTTGCATCGGGAAAGGCATCACCCCCAAACAACACTAGATCCACAGGTTCGGAAATAGCGCGATCGATACAAATACTCAAGGTTTTGACAAAATCCTCCAGGCGAGTATTCAAACCCGTTGCTGGATTGATGCGACCGTGAGAAAAACCGCTACCGAGATGAATATCCGAAAGATGGAGAATTTTAATCATAAAACCTGACTTTGAGGAATGTCACCTGATATACGATGGGATTGTGAGTTGTCCTAATTGTGCGATAAAGTAAAACGAATAGGAATCCTTGTAGAGAGAGACTCAAAAAAATGGCTTACGAACTTCCCGCATTACCCTACGATTACACCGCCCTCGATCCTTATATCTCTAAAAGTACCCTAGAATTTCATCACGATAAGCATCATGCCGCTTATGTGAATAATTATAATGGGTTAGTTAAAGATACTCCCTTCGACAGTCAAGCGATCGAAGAAGTGATCAAAGCAGTGGCAGGCGATGCCTCAAAAGCAGGTATTTTTAACAATGCCGCTCAAGCGTGGAATCATACCTTTTATTGGAATTCCATCAAACCCAATGGTGGCGGAACACCTACAGGTGCTTTAGCTGACAAAATCACTGCCGACTTTGGTAGTTTTGAAGCGTTTGTTGATGAGTTCAAAAAAGCGGGTGCAACCCAATTCGGAAGCGGCTGGGCTTGGTTAGTTCTCGATAACGGAACCCTCAAAGTCACCAAAACAGGAAATGCCGAAAATCCCCTCACAACGGGAGCAACTCCTCTTTTGACAATGGATGTTTGGGAACACGCTTACTATTTAGATTACCAAAACCGTCGTCCTGATTATATCAATGATTTTCTGACGAAATTAGTTAACTGGGATTTTGTGTCTGCTAATTTTGCCGCCGCTTAATTTCTTCTTTTTTTCAACTATTGGAGACAATCTTTAACTTAACAAGGATTGTCTCTTTTTTGATTTATTCCAAGATTTAACTTCAAGAGATAATCAGCTACAATGGAGCAATCTAGTGATGATCAACAACAATACCTTGTTGCTGAACTAGAAAAAGCTAAAATCAAACATAATCCAGCAAATATTGTCAAAATTGCTAAACAGATAACAGGAAAAATAATTTTTCTTGAAACAGGAAAAGGAGGAGAAAGAGGTTCTGGATTACAACATATTCTGGACAATCATAAAAAAGATTTTCTCAATAGAGGAATTTCAGAAGAGCAAATCCCCGATCTCATTATCAAAGCTGCTACGGAGGGTAAAGAAATTGGAATACAGGGTAAAAGTCGCATAATTTATCAAGTAGAAGTTAATCAATGTATTCAGTATCTCTCCTTGGAAATTAGTCATAATGGTTATATTGTTAGTGCCAATCCAACTCCAACTCGATTAATCAAGTAATCAATAAATTGATTCAGGAATAATTCCTATGGCAATCAGAATTAAACTTTGGGCAGACTACGGCTCTTATCCCATTTGGGGAGTAGATGAAATTGATAATATTGCCCCAGAAGAATTACCTCTTAGTCAAGAAACTATTGAACGTTTAAATGCTTGGCAAGATGCTTATGATCGAACCTTAAATCAAGATTATCCCCCTTTATCTGGCTTTCCTAGTCTTCAAGCGGAACTAAAGTTTAAACTAGAAGCAATTAATTTATGGAAAAAATTACGTCTCGAACTCGCACCAGATTATGAGGTTTTTTATCAAATTGGTAGCCACTTAATTAAAAATCCCAAGATAAGTATCCAGATAAGTCAGAAGGCTGGTACTGGGAAAAGGCTGTTTCAGATTTAGAACGCGATCGCATTTTTTTGAAAGTAAGAGACGATCGCTGTTTCAAGTTGAGGGATGGAAGGCGATCGCTTATTATTTATCGTAGTAAAGCTTGAAAACCTGCTTGAATAAAATGAATGTCTGAAGTTAAAGCATCGGTTACTTGATTTTCTTCCATAACAATAAAAGAAAAACAATCTACTAGTCCCCAACTTTTATCGGCTCGTGATTCATAGAGCTTTAAGCCTTTTTGAAAAAGATTAGGAGTTATAGTGATAACGAACAAATTATCTGTTCGATAACATTGCTTGATAAAAGCAGAAACTTTAGGACGATGATAGCGACTAAGAGCATTACCAACCTCCATAAAAATAGCTTCAGTGACCCAAACTGCTGTTGCATTTTTTACATAGGGAAGGAACTGCATAGCCGCTTGATGATATTAATCGTGAGGATTAAGAATTGCTTGGATAAAGACAGTATCTAAAAAGAGTTTAGCTTTATTCATTGTTTATATCTCTTTTGGGAGTACCCTAAGTACGGGACAAAAAGCTTGAAAAGTAGATGAGGATAGGGTTTCATAAGA
>ERZ1022729.81-NODE-81-length-12839-cov-5.560544_pt1 | contig 12839 bp, 11 predicted proteins | sample MGYA00520880_ERZ1022729 | MGnify/ENA primary metagenome ERZ1022729 (study PRJEB33162, sample SAMN09537598) | freshwater metagenome | isolation source: freshwater | place: Canada:Alberta | collected 2017-07 | study: EMG produced TPA metagenomics assembly of the...
ACACGCGTAAGATCGTCGGCAGCGTCAGATGTGTATAAGAGACAGGCGCAAGCAGCTCCGCGCACTCGTGCGGGCGGGCGTGGAGAACCGCCCCGGGGTCTACCGCATGCTGGGCCCCACCGGCACCGTGATCTACGTGGGGCAGTCGCGCGCGCTGCGCACCCGCCTGCTCTCGTACTTTCGCGCCACGGGACGCCGCAACAAGGCCGCGCGCATCCTGCGCCACGCCTTCCAGATCGAGTGGGAGTACACCCACACCGAGTTCGGCGCCCTGCTGCGCGAGCTGCGCCTCATCAAGCAGTACCGGCCGCACTTCAACACCATGATGGTCATGGACGAGTGGCCACGCGCCTACGTGGCCCTCACCGGCGGCCCCGTCCCCGGGCTGCGAGTGGTGGCGCGCTCCGACGATCCCGCCGCCGTGGCGCTCTTCGGCCCCTTCCGCCGCGTGGCGCGTGTGCGCGACGCCGTACGCGCCCTCGCCGAAGCCACCGGGCTGCGCGACTGCACCCTCGAAGACACCGTGCGCGGCACCGGCCGGGCGCGCGGCAGTGCCCTGTGGTTTGCCGACGACCCCGCCACCCGACCGCGCGCCACGGCGCGGGCACGGGCCCCCGGGTGCCTGCGCCACGACCTGGGCACCTGTGCCGGGCCGTGCATCGGAGCCGGCCACCCGCTAGGGTACCGCGAAGCTGCCGCCCACGTGCGCACCTTTCTCGAGGGACACGGCGACGTCCCGGTGCGATTGCTCGAAGACGCCATGCAGCGCGCCGCCGGCGAACTGGCCTTCGAACGCGCCGGCGTGCTGCGCGACCGCCTCGCGCACGTACGCTGGTTGCACGAACGCGTGCAGCACTTTCACGCCAACGTCGACCGCCTCACCTTCCGCTATCACGCCATCGGGCACGCCGACGCCGAGTGGGTGTATCTCATTCGCCGCGGCACCGTGCGCGCCGAGGTGCGCGCGCCACGCACGCCCGAGGAGCAGGAAACCTTCGCGGCGCTCGTGCAGCGGGTGTACGCCGGGGCCGATCCCGCGGGCGCCGACGTCCCCACGCACGACCTCGACGAGTTCTATCTCGTGGCCAGCTGGTTCCGCCGCCGTCCGGAAGAAAAGCGCCGCGCCCGCCCCGTCCACCTCTAGCGCCACCCCGCATGCGTGTGCTCGTCGTTGAAGACGATCCTCGGCTCTCCGCTCTCATCGCTCGCGGCCTGCGCGAAGAAGCGTACGCCGTGGATGTGTGCGCCGACGGCACCCAGGCCATCACACAGGCCGTGGTGAACAGCTACGACGCCATCGTGCTCGACGTGATGCTCCCCGGGACCGACGGCTTCGGGGTGGTGCACACGCTGCGCGCGCGCCACGTGCACACCCCCGTGCTCATGCTCACCGCGCGCGATGCCGTGAGCGACCGCATTGCCGGGCTCGATGCGGGCGCCGACGACTATCTCGTGAAGCCCTTCGACTTCGGCGAGCTGCTCGCGCGCCTGCGCGCCCTGCTCCGTCGCCCCGAGGCGGTGCAGCCCATGCAGGTGCAGCTGGCCGATCTCGTGGTGGACCTGCAGGCACACGCCGCCACTCGCGGCGGTGTGCCCATCCCGCTCACCGGCAAGGAGTTCGCCCTCCTCGAGCTGCTGGTGCGCAACGCGCGGCACGTGGTGTCGCGCGCCGATATCGTGGCGCATGTGTGGGACGACAACCATGACCCGCTCACCAATGCTGTGGAGGTATATGTGAACCGGTTGCGGGGGAAGATTGACCGCGAGCCCTTCACGCCGCTGCTGTATACGCGGCGTGGTGTGGGCTACGTGCTCACCGACATCGCGCCGGTGTAACGCGTGCTGCCGCTGCGTCCATCCATCCTGTTGCGGCTCACGGCCCTCAACGCCGGGGTGCTGGCCGTCATCCTCATCGCCTTTGCCTGGGTGGGCTTCTTCACCCTCGAGCGGGTCGTGCGCCAACGCGCCGCCACCGTGGTGCGCGAGTCGGCGCGGGCCGTGGCCGGTGCCATCCTGGTCGAACGGCGCGCCGCGGCTGCACGTGGCGAGGTGGAGACGGTGCGCGGCGAGCACGAGCAGGCCGTGCTGCGCGAACTGCGCGTGGGAGATCTCGACATCTTCATTACCGACGAAGCCGAGCAGCTCATGGCGGCGCGGCAGCCGGAGCTCGCCCAACCGGCAGTGGTGCTGCCAACGGCGGTACGCACACTCATGGCGCAGGTGCGGGCACAGCGCGACGCCGGCGCGCTCTCCGACTCCGCCGTGGTGGTGCGCGACCTCGTGCTGGAGAGCGGGCCGGCACGTGCCGCGCTGCTGCGCGTCGTGCCCGAAGCCGGTGACGAGAACGAACCCGCGCTGCTCATCACAGTGCTGCGCTCCGATGTGGACGACACCCTGCTGCTGCGGCAGGTGCGCACCACCATCCTGTTCGCCATCCCGCTGGCGTCGCTCGTGGCGCTCATTGCGGGCTTCCTGCTCGCGCGGCGCAGTCTCGCGCCGCTCGATGCCATCGTCACACGCACCGCCGGCATCACCGCGGCCAATCTCGATGAACGGTTGCCCGTAGTGCATGCGCACGACGAACTCGGGCGACTGGCGCGCATCATCAATGACCTGCTCGCGCGCGTGGGTGACGCCTTCCGTACGCAGCGGCAGTTCGTGGCCGACGCGTCGCACGAACTGCGCACCCCCATCGCCATCATTCGGGGCGAAGCCGAGGTGACGCTGCGGCGGAGCACCCGCAGCGAGACCGAGTACCGGGAGGCACTCACCGTCGTGCACGGTGAATCGGTGCGGCTCTCGCGCATCGTGGATGACCTGTTTCTGCTCACCCGCGTGGACGCCGGCAGCCAGCCCGGGCGCGACGAGGCCATGCGCCACGACGCTGTGGACATGCCGGCACTCGTGCACGATGCCGTGCGCAGCGTGCGCTCGCTCGCCGATTCGCAGCGCGTGACGCTGGAGGTGGAGACGGAATCGCCCACGCCGGCGACCGCGGTGCGGGGGGATGCCATGCTGCTGCATCGTCTCGTACTCAACCTGCTCGACAACGCGCTCAAGCACGCGCCCGCTGGCAGCACCGTGCGGGTGCGCCAGCAGTGTACCGCCAATACGCTGCGCCTGACCGTGGCCGACGAGGGGCCAGGCATTCCGCTTGCGGAGCGGGAGCGCGTGTTCGAGCGCTTCGTGCATGGGGTGCAACGCGCGCGCGACGCCGAAACCACCGGTGCCGGACTCGGCCTCGCCATTGCCCGCGCCATTGCGCAGGCGCATGGTGGCCGCATCGGTTTGCTGGATGCCCCGCGCGGTGCCACGTTTGAAGTCGTCCTGCCGCTGCTTTCCCCTGCCGGAGACCACCCATGATGCCGTTGTCCCGTGCTCCCCGTGCCGCCGTGGTGTTCGCCGCCGTCGCGCTGGCCCAGCTGCCGATGCCCGCGCGGGTGTCGGCGCAGGCGCGTGCCGCCGCCGATACCGTGCAACTCACCGAATGGGACGTGCCGTGGGGCGCCGCTGGCCGCCCGCGTGATCCCAGCGTCGATCCGCAGGGGCGCATCTGGTTCGTGGGGCAGGAGGGCAACTACGTGGCGCGCTTCGACCCCAAGACGAAGAAGTTCGAGCGCTTCGAGATCGACCCCGGCACCCACCCGCACACCGTGAACGTGGACGCGCAGGGTGACGCGTGGTACGCCGGCAACCGCAACGGCATGATCGGGCGCATCGACGGCAAGACCGGCAAGATCACGCGCTATCCCATGCCCGACCCCAACGCGAAGGACCCGCACACCATCACCTTCACCACCGCCGGCGATCTGTGGTTCACGCTGCAGAACAGCAACATGGTGGGGTTTCTCAACCGCAAGACCAGTGAAGTGAAGCTGGCCAGCATCGCCACTCCGCGCGCGCGCCCCTACGGCATCGTCATGGACAAGGGCGGTCGGCCGTGGTTCAATCTCTTCGGCACCAACAAGCTGGGCACCATCGACCCGCAGAGCATGCGCGTGCGCGAGTACGTGCTCCCCGACGAGCGCGCGCGCGGCCGCCGCATTGCGCTCACCACCGACGGCGCGGTGTGGTACGGCGACTACTCGCGCGGCATGGTGGGGCGTCTCGACCCGGTGAGCGGCGTGGTGAAGGAGTGGGCACTCCCCGGTGGCGGCACCAGCATGCCCTACGCCATGACCGTCGACGACGCCGATCGCCTCTGGCTGGTGGAAACGGGGCGCCAGCCCAATCGCCTGGTGGGCTTCGACCCGCGCAGCAACAGCTTCATCGCGCAGGTCGACCTTGGCCCCGCCGTGCCCAACACGGTGCGCCACATGGTGTTCGACAAGAGCACGCGCAGCATCTGGTTCGGCAGCGATCGCGGCACCATCGGGCGCGCCGTCGTGCCGGCGCCCGGCCGCAAGCCCATCGGGTAAGCGGCGAGCTCGCGCGACTCTCGGCCACCCTCGGTCAGCGTTTCCGCGTTGAGCGGGAGCTCGGCTGAGGGGGCATGGGTACGGTATACCTCGCGCGCGACCGGCAGCTCGACCGGCAGCAGCTCGACCGGCAGATGGCCCTCAAGGTGCTGCCACCGGACTTTGCCGTGGTGCAGGCACTGCGCACGCATTTTGTCCGGGAAATGCGCATGGCCGCGGGCTTCTCGCACCCCAACATCGTACCGGTGTTTGTGGCGGAGGAGCACGATGATCTGCTCGCCTTCGCGATGGGTTTCGTGGAAAGCGCGTCGCTGGCGTCGCGGGTCGCGCGCGAAGGGCCCATGCTGCAGAAGGATGTGGTGCGTCTCGTCCAGGACGTCGCATATGCGCTGGCGTATGCGCGCGGTCGTGGCGTTGTGCATCGCGACATCAAGCCCGACAACATCATGATCGAGCGCGCCACCGGTCGTGCACTCGTCATGGACTTCGGTATCGCGCGCGCCATCACGCCGGTGCAGGAGCAGGCGGGGCTCACGCGTGTGGGTGAAGTGGTGGGCACACCGGAGTTCATGAGCCCGGAGCAGGCGACCGGCGACACGGTTGATGGACGTGCCGATTTCTATTCGCTCGGCCTGCTTGCGTGGTATGTGCTGGCTGGCCGGTCGGCCATGGAAGGCGAGTCCACGCAGCGCGTGCTGGTGCGTCAGCTCACCGAGCCTGTGCCCTCATTGGTGCAGGAGCGCGGCGACGTTTCGGCCGCACTCAGCGCCGTGGTGGACAAGTGTTGCGAGAAGGAGCCCGCGGCGCGCTTCCAGAGTGCCGAGGCGTTGGTGGAAGCGCTCGACGCCACGCAGCTGGCCGTGCCCGAGGTACCGGTGGCCGCGCGGCTGCTCGTGCCCGACCTCACGGCGATACTCGTACGGGCGCTCGTCGTCGTGGTGCTGCTGGGCTACGGTAATCATCGACTGGTGAAATTTGGCAATGGCAGCATCATGGGGTACGGCCTCGTGACCGCCGCGCTCATGTGGGAAAAGCTGCTGACGACGTCGCAGGAGCTGCGTCGATTTCGCCGGCAACGCTTCGCTCTCGACGAACTGCGCCGTCTCATGCAGATCGTACAAAGCGAACGCGACTCGGTGCGTAAGCAGCGCCGGCTCGTTCCCGCGCTCGTGAAGCGGCGACGCGTGCGCGTAGTCGCGGCGACGGCGGTGCTGATCTGGCAAGGCGCAACAATTGCGATGCTGCTCGCGGGACGCATCAAGGAGGGCGACGCGAGTCTCGAAGGACGATCAACGGTGCTGTTATTCATCGCCGCGCTGACGGCCACCGTACTCGCCTGCAGCCCCTTCCGTCGGCCGCGCGACACCCACGCCATCCGCGCGTGCGGCTGCGCCAGTCGCCGCGCCAGTGAACAGCACCAGCACAGTGGCTCAACTCACGCAGAATGTGCGCGCGCTTGAGTCACGTGTGCGACGCGTTGAGAGCGAGAGACATTGGGGTCGCCCAGATTTTCGATTCGCACGGGCATTAGCAAGTTCTGAATATGTGACCTCAAACTTGAAGTCTACAACTCTTTCGGTGTGACGCAGACTTCAGCGACATATACCTGATGAATTCAACGTGATTCCGCGGTCGTTTCCTATCCGCGCAAAACCCTCTGCGAGTTACCATTCTCCGCGTTCATAAACATCGTACGCTCGACTGCCGAGGTCCTCTCCATACTTTTTGCCTTCCGTCTGGCCAAAGTAGCCGCCAATACCAGCCGCAACAGCAACAACGATTACTCCGACTGGTCCACCTACCGCCCCCCCAACAACGTAGGCACCGAGACTCCCGAGAGCCATTCCGCCAGCCATTCCGCCCGCCATTCCGCCAGCGGTTGTTGTGACCGCCTGTACTCGCTCCTTATCGGTATTCGCGGAACGGAAGTTCTGTATACCTTCACCGATATCCAGGACGTTTGTGGCAATCGGGACTCCTTTGGCAATTGGCTTCGCAATCTTCGCTATGCCGACCAAGCGATCCGCCGCCTTGATTTCTGCCGTCGCATCGTTCGCCAGCTTGACCGCAGCCTTCTGCAACGCCGTGGCCTCTCCTTGCGCAACGTCAGCAGAAAGTCGAAGGTTGATGGCATTGCCCTGATCAGATAGCCGCTCACCAAGATCCATGGCAGCCGCTTTCGCATCTCTGAGCTTTACGTCGGCTTCTGCCTGAAGGGCGCCCGCTGACTTTGCAAGTCGCTCAGCGGTCTCCGTCTTTACCCCCGCATTCTTCAACGCTTCCAGCTTTTGACGCTCTCCTTCAAGCTTTGCGCCTTTTCCTACACCAGAAGCTGCCGCGCTCAGTTTGTCCTTCGTCTTGTCATCTTCGGACTCTACCTGTGATTCTGTGTCAACCGACGGGCTGTTCGTTGTCCGTTTGGCGTCTTTGCCGGATGCTACTGGTACTGCACCCTTGCTAGGCCCTGGCGTGGACCGATTCTTTGACGGCGCCTCTACCGGAACCGGCGGCGGTAAGAGGGCGACAGTCTGTGATCCAAGAAGGATGTCACCGCTACCCTTACTGATTGGGCATTGCTGACTGACACCGCTGCAGATCACCAAATGGTCAACGCGAGCGGCGGGTTTCCCCTCAATCAGGATGGTTGGATTGCCTTCTCGCACGGGCCCGCCAACGTGCGGAACAGGACCGGGCTCAATGCGAGGACAAACTTGGTAATCGAGAGCACGAGCGGCGAGAAGTCCGTTGAAGAGCGTCTGAGCGGCGCTTGTACTGATCTTCGCGCCGTGCACCGTTGTATCGCCGAGCCTAGCGGCAGATAGAGTTGCCGAACTGGTTACGCCCCCAAAGAACTCCTCGATTTTCTCACCGGTACTCTTGGCGTCTCCCGCAGGCGGTGCAGGAACAGACGCCGGATCGATCGCACTCTGGATGAGCTCCGTTAGCTCTGCCGTCGCCATACCTTCGAGTTTTCCCATCATTTTCTTTCCCGCTAGTGCGCCGAGTTGCGAGCCAACACTTGAATCGTCGCCAATGCCACCGAACAGCGCTTTGTTCAGTCTGCCCAAGGCCATGCCGGTGAGTTGACCGGTGAGCATACTGGCCCCGGCCGATAGGTTTACCGATCCAATGAGGTCTCCAACCCCGCCTCCTCCCGAAATCCCGCTCGGCATGAGTGCCTGGAGTTTCGAAAGGACGTTGGCGTCACCAGCCAAGCTACTGGTAAGCGCCGAGAGACCCTGGTCTATGGCGCCCTTGAGCAGACTCTCCGTCGCTTGAGCTACGAGGTCGGGCTTCTCGGCGCTTGCTTTGACGGCAGCGGAGTAGATTTCGCGGTCTGCTTCGTACAAGCCCGCGAGATGCCCTCGGCTGGCGTCAGCCACGCTGACGTCGATGAACTGGCTCGCATCATTCCCGACTAAATCCGAGAAAAGCGGGGTGGGAAGATTTACAGGAAGTGTTACCGGGCCGTCAACACTATCGTGGACGGTGAAGTATGTACCACTCCCGTCAGTGAAGATCTGGCGCGACGTCTTGGGGGTCGCTGGAATTTCGTCCACCGACGCGGTCGTTGCGAGGGCACGAACATAGGCAGCCTGTGCGTTGCTCGCGTCTCTTGCCGGACGCATTTCGTAGCCGACCAGATACACCGGCCGTTGACTGGCTGGCAATGAACGAAGTAAGGCGCGGCGCTGAGTGCTCATCAAAGTAGCCGTTGACTAGTTCAATTTGACGGGCGCGCCCTGAACGATCGTTTCTCCACTGCCGATTACCTCAACTTTCGATCCGCCGACGTGCATGAGACTGCTGGCGTCGATTCGTACGATCCCTCCCTTCTCCATGATCACAGCACCTGCGAGTGCGAGAAGGGCTCCTCCGGCGACTTCGGTCATGGGCGCAACCATACTCGCGTTGGCGGCAGCAGCGATCGTGACGACAGTACCGCTGATCGTGATGAACCCCGCCTGATTCATATGAATCGTCGACGCCCCGCACTTCAGCGTGATCGACGTCCCCGCTTCGATCACGTAGTTCTCGCCCACCATCGTCTTCTGCGTCGTACCACCCGGCAGTTCCAATTCCTTGTCGTCTGGCTCAGCCATGCGTCAATGCTCCGTACAGGTGTGGGGTAATCGGTCAGCGAATGCGGGCGTCCGCCGTCGTCTTCTCCGCGATCATCTTCGGCACCTCGCCCGGCGCCCAGGGTGACTGCGGGCCGCCCGGGGAGACACCAATGCGCTCCGTCAGTGTCTTGCACGTCAGACGAATCTCGTTCTTCGCCTCGAAGGCCAGATCACCCTCCGAGTGAATCGTGACGAGTGGGTTGCCGCCGTTGTTCGCCAACTGCACCCACGTCTTGCCCGTCGCCGTAAACAGTTCGATTCGTTCTCTCCCGCCATCGTCGTCGAGGAACTGAATCGTGTTCCCCGACCGCGTGACGATGCGCTTCGCGGTGTTCTTCTCGGCCACCGGTGAGCGGTCCTTCCCGTTCCACAACGCCCCGATGATGATCGGACGCTCGGGATCACCGAGCTCGAACGCCACCAGTACCTCGTCACCCACCTCGGGAAGAAACTGCAGACCACGCGTGTTGCCGGAGTATGGCACCGTCATGCGCAGCCACCGCGTCGACTCCCCCGCATCGTGCCAGCGCAGGCGGACCTTCAGCCGCCCCATGCGCTCCGGATCGACGTTATCCACCACCGTGCCCGTCGTCGGTCCGTCGATCTTCTCCCGCGGCGGTCGAACCCGATTCGTCCAGTGCTTCCACGGTGTCGCGACGAAGTCGCAGCTGTAGAGCTGGCCGTCGAATGTGTGGGTCACGCGAGTCAGCCCCAGCTTGCCACGCGTGCGCAACGTGAAAGCCGTCGACTCCTCGAGCGTCACCGTGTCACCGGCCCGCAGCGCCGGGTTGTTGGCCACCCCCTCGATGGAGACGGCCGTGCCGAGCGCGCGCACACTCTCCTGCTCGAGATACGCACGCCCGGCCTTGAACGAGCGGCTGCGTGAGGCCAGCTCCTCCACCAGCGCGTCTCCTTCCGTTTCGCGACGCTGCTTGGCCACGCGTTCCACTGCAGCTGACATCGACGCCGCTCCCGGCAGCCACGATGCGCTCTTGCTCACCGCGCGGAATCGGTGATCGCGTTTCTCCTGCGCCAGGTGCGCCGCACCCGCCACACCGTTGTTCGCCGAGCGACACGATGCCGTAACGGAGATCAGATCGCGCCCCCACACGATCGTCGGACCGATTTCCTCGAACTCGCCGCGCACTTCCACGGCGGTGCCGCTCGTGCGCAGGAACATGCCGTTCTCGTCGGCCAGTCGGCGCAGGAACTCGAAGTCGGTTTCGCCGAACTGCACATACTCGAGCGGATCGGTCGCTGGCGCTGGGCCGGTCAATGTCGCGCCGAGCCGCTCCACGACGTCACTGATCGTACTGGACGGATAGTACGCAGTGCGACGCCGCTCCATTACATACGAGCGCGAGAGTCCTTCGACGATGAACGCCGATCCGTGGTTGAGCTGGTGGTTCTGTGTGCATTCCGCAACAACGCCGGTGAAGATCTCGACGATCCCCGCCTCGCTTTCCACCGTCACGCTGAAATCCTGACCAAGCATCGCGTCGACGGCCAGATCCGTGTCGCGATCACGCGTGAATGCGAGATGACAGCGGGTGTGCTGTCCCAACTCCTGCACCACTTCCAGATGCTCGATCTCGCTGCTGCGCAACGAAACCACATTGGTGATGGTCGCACGTACCACAACACGCATTGTTTGGTCCTTTGCTCAGGGTTCCACCCCAGGGCGACTTGATGCGCGGGCATTCCAACCATTCCCGGATGGTGCCGCCCGATGCCGCACAATCTTATCGTCAGGTAACCAGCTCCGGGTAGCCCACCGCTCAGGTCAGCGGCGCCCTGAACCTATCGCCTGAATGGAAAATGGCTCGCGGTCTTCGCTCTGGGCTGGCGCCTGAGCTGGGAACGGCGGATCGCGTCGCCTCGCTATTCTCTGGATGCCACCGGCCGATGGTAAGGAATCGACGGCATCAGTTGACCAAGACTAGTCCTGATACGCCGCGGACTGAGCTCGAAGCTGTGCTCAGTTGGATCGGGAGTTCGACATGCTTCGCCACTTGCGCATCGTCGACGTAGTGTGACCGGTCTGGTGCCGCAATGCGCTGAGGCGCCGGCTGAATCATGACATTGATGGCGGTAGTGCTGGGCAAGGATGGCGACGGTATGGCGGCGGCGAGACGTATGACTCCACCTCGACGCGCTGGTGAGCACCCGCGGGCTGTGCTCGCCGCCAACTTCCGGCATCCTCCGTCAGCGGAACTGCGGTGAGGTTCACGTAAGGAAACTCTGATCAGGTAGCCGGGAGCACTGACGTGGACAGCTTCCGCCTCAGCGTGAGCGCAGCAGCGCGAAGAATGGCGAGCGAATGGGCCGAAGCGTCCCGAAACCGGGAGCGTGTCGACCGGTATCGGCCGAATGAGGCGCGGGCGCCGACACTACGTGCCCTGCGGCAGCATCCGGTGCCGCAGCCGGAAGAGGTTGGCGAGGGCGCAGAGCGCGTAGACCCGCGCGGTGTTCTTGGTGAGCCTACGATAACGGACCTTCGTGAAACCCCACTGCAGCTTGTCGGCGGTCGCGGTATCCGTCGTCGTCACCGAGTGGATCATGCCGCGACGGTCGGTCCCGACGTGTACCTTCTGGCCGAGGGTCACGCGCTGCTTGTTGGCGTACAGCGCATCAGCGAAGGTCCGCTGTTCGCTCATCCACAGGCTCCGGAAGGGGAGGGTCGCCCGCCAATACTGCAATTGGCCCCTTAGGACGCACTACTTGATCAGAGATTCCTTAGCTACGCACGCCAAGCGTGCCGGGGCCCATGCGGGTCGGCGCGCAAGAAAACCGGCAGGCGAAGATGTGACGCGCCATGCCACAGACGCTACGGCTCACGTACGGTCGTGTCAATATGTATCCGGTCATCGTCCGCCGTCCTGCCGCTATCTTCTTCCTGCCCCCTGTTGTGGTCGTGGCCGCAACACACCGCGTCTCTCCCGTGACCGAATCCACGCCGCCCATTCCCCATGTCGCCTTCCAGGGCGAGATCGGCGCCTTCTCCGAAATGGCCATTCGCCAGCAGTGGCCTGATGGCGCAAGGCCCGTCCCCTCGGCCACGTTCCCCGACGCGCTGGCGCGCGTGCTGGCGGGTGATGCGCACTACGCCATTGTGCCGGTGGAGAGCGCGATCGTGGGGCGCGTGGAGATCGCGCTCGAGGCCCTCGAGGCTGTGGGCAATGCGCTGGAGGTGCGCGCCGAAACGCGCGTCCCGGTGCACCTCTGCCTGCTGGCGCCACGCGGCGCCACGCTGGCCGAGCTGCGTGAGGTGCACAGTCATCCCGTGGCGCTCGCGCAATGCCGCATCTTCTTTGCGCGCCACAGCTGGCTGGTCTCCACACCGCACGCCGACACCGCCGGGGCCGCGCGCGACGTGGCCACCGCCGGCGAACGCACGCGCGGGGCCATCGCCAGCGCGATGGCCGCCGAACGGTACGGCCTCGAGATCATCGCCCGGCACGTCGAAGATGTCTCGGCCAACTGGACTCGGTTCGTGGTGGTAAGCAAGCGCGACTGAGCTGCGTTCCGCGCGCATTGGCGCTTCCCGCGCGCGGAACGCATGTTCTCAGGGCACCGTGCCGTTTTCCCCGAACCGCCGCGCTCCCGTGCCTCCCTCCTCCCTGCGTCTGCTCGCCAGCGCTGCGCTGGCCGCCGCGAGCCTCTGCGCCACCACCGCCTGTGCTCCCGCGGGTAAGGCTTCGCGCCCGCTCACCCCCGCTCAGCTCGTCGATCGCGACGGCGGCATTGCTCCCTACACCGCCGCCGATGTCGCCTTCATGCAGGGCATGATCGGCCATCACGCGCAGGCGGTGGTCATGTCCGCCATGGCCGAACCGAACGGCGCCAGTGGTGAAGTGAAGGTGCTCGCCGGTCGCATCGCGGTCGCGCAGAACGACGAGATCGCGTTCATGCAGGATTGGCTGCGCATGCGCAAGCAGACCGTGCCCGCCGCCACCGACGATCACGCCGCGCACATGCAGCATGCCGGTCATGCCGGCATGGGTGGCAGCGGCGGCAGCCCCGCGATGCCCGGCATGCTCTCCCCGGCGCAACTCGACACCCTGCGCAGCGCCAAGGGCCCCGCGTTCGACTGGTACTTTCTCACGTACATGATCCAGCACCATCGCGGGGCCATCGCCATGGTGGACGAGCTCATGGCCACGAAGAACGCCGCGCACGATGATGACGTCTTCAAGTTCGTCTCGGACGTCGTGGCCGATCAGAGCACCGAGATCGATCGCATGGAGCTCATGTTGCGCAAGCGCTCCCGCCCCTGAATCTCCCTCCCCCCACCACC
>ERZ1022729.82-NODE-82-length-12810-cov-6.850725_pt1 | contig 12810 bp, 11 predicted proteins | sample MGYA00520880_ERZ1022729 | MGnify/ENA primary metagenome ERZ1022729 (study PRJEB33162, sample SAMN09537598) | freshwater metagenome | isolation source: freshwater | place: Canada:Alberta | collected 2017-07 | study: EMG produced TPA metagenomics assembly of the...
TTGTTTCTTCTTCTTTTCCGAACAGTTTACTGAGAAAACTCATGATTTTATCTCCTGTATTAAAGAAATTGGTTAATAAAACATAAACATTCTTAACATTTTGAGACCGCTATTAGTAGCAATTCATTTTGCTAGAATATTGAGTCTGAATTCTAATCAATATTTTAATCAAGAAAGTTACATTTTTATGGTTAATTAAGTTTAATTACTATTCGGGAATTAAAGCCTAGTTTTATGCCACGTCGTGATCGCGCTTTGTTGAATTGTTTGTAAGGAATTACCTGTTTTTTGAGCTAATTCAGCACAATCTTCATATTCAGGTTGGATATTGAGGATATTTTGAGGATCGAGATTTTCGGTATAGGCGATTTTGACTCGAACCTCTCCGTAGGGCGTTTGCACAGTTTGTATTTCTCGTTTAAGAATTGCCCTATCCTGAATTGAATAACGAATTCCCAGAGTGCTAGTTTCCCGAAAAATAACTTCTTGACAAGCCGCGATCGCGTCGGGATGACATAAAACCGTTAATAAAATACCTGGACGAGATTTTTTCATGCCGACAGGCTGAGTAAACACATCGATCGCTCCGACCTTGAATAAAACCTCAAAGAGATAACCCATAATTTGAGGATTGAGATCATCTACCTGGGTTTCCAAGACCGCGATTTTTTCCGATTGGGCAAAAGCAGGAATTTTAACATCATGACTGACCAATTCCCCCAACCAAAGCCGTAAAATATTAGCTGTTGTAAAATCCTGACTTCCTGCCCCTAATCCCATTTTTTGCAATTGCAACTGGGGCGGCGGGCCAAAGGATTCGGCGAGGGTGACTAAAATAGCGGCTCCTGTGGGTGTGACCAATTCCTTGTCAATGCCATTGTGATACACAGGAACTTGGCGCGATTCCCATAATTTCAACACGGCGGGAACAGGCACAGATAAACGCCCATGAGCCGCCCAAACCGTTCCGCCCCCCGTCGGTAACGCCGAGCCATAAATTTTTTCAATGCCTAAATAATCCAATCCCAAACAGGTTCCCACAATATCCACGATCGCATCGGTCGCACCAACTTCATGAAAATGGACTTGTTCGGGAGAAATGCCATGCACCAATCCTTCGGCGATCGCGAGTTTTTGAAAAATCTGTAAACTCCAATCCTTAACGCGATCAGGTAGTTTAGCCGTTTGAATAATTTGCTCAATTTCAGGCAAATGTCGAGCAGAATGGTGATGATGATCGGACTTTTCTGACAGCAAATCCACATGAACTTTCGTCGCCGCCTGACCTTGGCGATGAACCGTCTCTTGCCACAGTCGATATTCTGACCCCAAACCCAACCCTTGCAGTTGCTCAATCAGGTATTTTATCCTGACCCCCGCATCCACCAAGGCTCCTAAACACATATCACCTGAAATTCCTGTAGGACAATCAAAATACGCTATCTTGGTCATTATGGCTACTTTATATACTCTCAATCCCTATAATCCCCAACAACGAAGCGTCAACACCATTTGTGAGGCACTTCATAGAGGGGCAGTGATGCTTTATCCAACTGATACCGTTTACGCGATCGGTTGCGACTTGAACGATAAATCTGCGGTACAACGGGTCAGACAATTAAAGCAATTATCCAATGATAAACCGTTGACGTTCCTTTGTTCTTCTCTGTCGAATATTTCCGAATACGCGACGGTCAATGATCAAGCTTATCGCATTATGAAACGTCTGATTCCTGGCCCCTATACTTTTTTATTACCAACGACAAAATTAGTCCCCAAATTGGTCATGAATCCTAAGCGTAAAACCACAGGTATTAGGGTTCCCGATCATCCGGTTTCTCAAGCATTATTAAAAACCTTGGAAAATCCGATTATTTCCACATCTGCTCACCTAGAGGATCAGGATGATTTTGCCAAGCTTGATAAGGCAGAATTATTTGACATTTTTGACAAATTAGTTGACATTATTGTAGATGATGAAAATGATCCTGGCTTTGAAACTTCTACGATCCTTGATTTAACAGGTCAAGAACCGAGTGTCGTTCGACGCGGTTTAGGTTGGGAAGCAGTAGAAGACATTATTTCTTGAACAATTTGAAATTTTCTATTCATCATCAATAATTATGTTACTCAGATCCTAATTTCCTTCAAAAATGAACGTTATTCCTACCCATATTCCTGATGTTTTAATTATAGAACCCCGCATTTTTGGGGATGATCGCGGCTTGTTTTTTGAAAGTTACAATGAAAAATCCTTTGCTGAAAAAACAGGGATTTCTCCTAAATTTGTGCAGGATAATCATTCTTTGTCTCTCAAAAATGTGTTACGGGGTTTACATTACCAAATCCAAGAACCCCAAGGAAAGTTAGTCCGAGCGGTCTCAGGAGAAGTTTTAGACATAGCGGTTGATATTCGTCGCAGTTCTCCGACTTTTGGGCAATGGGCTAGTTGTTTATTAAGTGCAGAAAATAAGCGTCAATTTTGGATTCCTGAAGGTTTTGCTCACGGATTTGTTGTTTTATCCGATTCCGCCGAATTTTTATATAAAACTACTAATTATTACGCGCCCCAATATGACCGAGTGATTTTGTGGAATGATCCCGATCTGGGTGTGGATTGGCAATTGAAAGGCGAACCCATTTTATCAGATAAAGATAAGGCAGGAAAACGCTTTAAAGAAGCTGATCTTTTTGATTAAAAAGCATCAGAAAACAGATTCTTCTATTTTGTGGGATGGACATCTTGCCTGTCTTTTTTTTGTAGTGCGATCGCCTTTTGACAAATAAATTTAACATCACCGCAATTCTGAAAGAGTCTGCTTAAGTTCAGATTCTAAGGCTATAAAGGCAGGCAATTGTTTTAGAGGCTGAAAATCATCAATCAATTCAGCGATTCTCGTGATTGAAACTGTTTGTGGTTTACGAGAAGAATGGCCACGAGCGGTTTCTAATAATCCTTTTAATATTTCTTTTGGGTCAGATAGTTCTTCCGTTTTAGAAGGTTTTGGCAGATTTAGAGGTTGACGACCTTTAGGATTTCCTGCTGCTTCTCTAATCGCCTTTTCATCTATTAAAAGCCAGGCTTCAGTCATTTTGACGGGAATTACACAGACAACAAGAAATGTAACATCTTCTTTGATCAAGTTAACGGCTTGATGTATTTCCGATACTCTTTTTTGACGGGATTCTTTTTCTGCATCACGATGAACAAAGAGCAAATCACAGGGATAAAGGGCGATCGCCTTTTGGATTCTATCTGCCAATTTTTTAGGAGGATGAGGAAGCCGTGCTAAATCGGCCCAAGCTGACTGAATAGGGATGTTAACACCTAGCTCTATCAGTAACCAAGTGAGAATCGGCATTAAGGCACGGTCTGAAGTGCCGTCGGTAATCAGAGTATAGCGAATTTCTTTCATAACTATGACTCTGGAAAAAGGGTTAACTGACGAATATCCTCCCGTTCCCAAACTTTTTTTGGTCTAGTATTTTTCGCTATGGAAGTTTTAGACTGCTTATCCTGTGAAGTTTCATCAAAAATATCATCTTCATCTATGGCTTGTTCATCAATTACAGGATTAAGATAGGACAGTAATTTTCCCATTGAAATAATACTAACATTTTCATCCTCAATATTCGTGCGCCAGGTATGGGGTAAACAACTAAAACGGACTCCTTTATAACGATGATGATTAGCGATCATTTCTTTTAATTCTGCTACAAGTAAACTATCTTCTGGAATCTGTTGAACAACCGCAGGAGAATGGGTATTAATAATCACTTGACGTAGGGGATTATTGACATCTACAGGACTATTTACATCCGTTGCAATGTGTTGTAGTAAATTTAAAATTGCGGGAATTCTTTCGGGATGGATTCCATTCTCTGGTTCTTCTAAGCCCATAACACCTTGATTATTTGGATCAAGAGAAAGAACGGCTAATGCTAGAAATCGTAATGTACCATCACTCAGAGCTTTTGCGGGATGGGAAGTTCCGTCTTTTCCCGTTACTAATAAAGTGAGAAGCTGGCGTTTTTCATCTCGATCAATACTGACACTCTTTACATCTGTAATTAACTCAGCTAGATTATTAGCAATCTGACTATAAACTTCCTCAATGTTTTCATAATCTGATTCTTCTACTAATTCGTGAGCAAGACGATATAAAGCCGCAGGTAAATGGGAACCATCTACTCCTAAAATTGCTTCCGATACAGACATAAAATCATCAGGTTTTCTGAGGGCTGAAGGTTCTAATTGCAAAATTCGCCAAGATTGCATTTCTCGACGAGCTAATAAGGCGGTTGGACTTTCGGTGGCATTTGCATCGGATAAAACAGTTCGAGGCAGTTTTTTGGCTAAAAACTTTCTGGGTTTTCCCCCTGCTCCTCCTCTTCGTCCTTTTTCTGTCCCACTATCTTGATGAAGACGAATCTTAGTGTCTGATTCTAATTCTGTTGAAATGTAAGCAGCCTTCCTCGCCTGAGCTTTAAAAACTGAGTTTAACCATGATGAAGAACATTTAAATCTTAAACTTTGCTGAAGTTCTGTCTTATTTTTAATATGAACTAATCTCTCATGTAAAATTTCTAGAGAACCTGAAGACTTTAAATAATTCTGAGAATCCACATATTTCAAAACCAGATCATAACGCAGAAAAGTGCTGCTGGCTTCGGCTTCTTGTCCTAAATCATCCATACCTGTTTTAGGGATAATCATTTCCACCTCAAAACTCATGGTTTCGTCATAGCTATCCCCTACTCGATGAAAAAGACTTCTAATATCTGTTGTTTTGCCGCTTTCGTCCCGTACCGATTTGGCCGCTTCGATTAAAGAGCGATCGCTTAAGGCACTTAAAAATTGAATGGCATCAAAAAGATTGGACTTGCCCACTCCATTAGCTCCTGCAATACAGGTAAAAGGAGAAAAGCGAATGTCCACATCCACAAGATTCTTAAAACCAGAGACTTTCAGCCTTGTAATCATCCTTTCATTGTATCAGTACGATCACCGATTTTGTAGGGGTATTAATGCAGTGTAATATAGCTTTTTTTATCTCTGTTGGTCTAATTTGTTGATTTTATAAATGCGATCGCCGTTCCTTTAGTTGATAACGGGAAACCCAACATTCCAAAGGTAAAAATAAGCACTCTGATTGGCTTGCATTCCTTAATCCAACCTACCGAATTTTTGAGTGTGGTCTATTTGTGATTGAAAAATGCGATCGCATCTTTAACTTTTAACGGCAGAATTGTTTCAAAGTCCCCCAGAATTGGGGGATTTAGGGGGCTTTCCCCAGAATTGAGGAATTTAGAGGGCTTTCCCCAGCATTGAAGGATTTAGAGACATTACTTTTGTAAAGGCTTGGCAAATTTATTTTTAGCCCAAAGCCCAAACCCAAAAAGAATCGTGCTACCAATCACAGGGAGAGCATCCGTTTCCCAGGGAACAGCAACAGAGGCGTTATCAACCGAGAAACTATCGACATTGGTTAGACTATTGGTAAAAACAACTGAGTTAAAATTCGCTGTTCCCACAATGCCGAAGAAACCGTTTTGACCACCAATTTGACTATTGATAAGAAAATTTTGATCGCCTGTGCCATCAAAATTTCCCACCAGAGCCAACCGATTCGTACTAGCACCGATAAAGTCCGCACCAAAGGCAAAGGTAGGATTAGGTAACGTCCAAGTGATTGCACTAGAAGCTGTATTCCCTGGGCCTGCTTGGGTTGCATTATTATAAACACCACCAGAAACACTATTGTTATTAAAGGAATTAGGAAGGGTTACATCAGAAGAATTCGTAGAAGTAATGCCTGAATCGAGAGTAATCGATTGTGCCGAGCTAATATCGTTACTAAAGGTATCGATTACAGAACCAGTCCATCCTGGCCGAGTAGTTGAAATTGTGTTTTCCCATAAAGTACGATCAGTAAAAACCTGAACAGCATTGGCGGAAGACACGCTACTCAAGAAAAAAGTTGTAGCACTAGCAACTATAGTAAGAGGTTTGAGAAAATTTAAGGACACTTTTTTGATGGCTCCCTTGAACATCGAATATACCTCGCACGGTGATAATTTGCGATTTTTAGTTCAGTCCCCCTAGCCCCCCAAATTTGGGGGGAACCGTTCTCTATTTATGGGTTGCAAATTCTCTCAGAATTGGGGGATTTAGGGGGCGAAAATCTCTATCCATGACCGTGCTAAGCATAGTTTAAACTTGACCCTTAGTGTAAATTAATCTTGCCATTTTGTGGATAATTTAGATATTTCTTCATAAAAACGCAACAAATGCGATCGCCGTTTAATTTCTCTAACTATAAAACGCGATCGCTTTTTAGAGACAACCGTTTTTTTGGGGTACACGCAGTGTGTCCCTACGGGATTAAAAAGAATTAGAAGAGCGATCGCATTTTAGAATTGATATCAGATATCAGATATCAGCGAACTTAAAAAAATCAGATCAATGATTGCGGTTGGCGAAATTGATAAACATCTGCAATTATTTGTACCCAACCCTGAACAAGGGATTCTAATAGGCGATCGCCTTTTTCTCTACTTGCAACAGTTGCATCCCCAATCACACCACTTTGACTCAGTTCTCTGGTTAACCAAGCAAAGGGAAGATTACCTTCCAGACTCAACAAACTGTTTTGGGGCAAATGTTGGGGATATTCTTTCACGGCTCGGTCTAACTTTACCTGTTCGGGCAACAAAGCCAACATCAAACTGGTTTCCGCATCCCCTGCATGAATCCCGTATTCCAATTCTTGCGGGGTTAACAATTCAGCCGCAATATGGGGGACTCGCCAAGTAAAAAAGGGGAAAATTGAAAAATCAGGATATTTTTCGTGAATATCTCTAGCGGCAATTTCTAGCACCTGGGGCTGGCCGCCGTGAGAATTCATCAAAATTAATTTACGAAATCCCGATGAATAGAGACTATTGGCAATTTCCGTTAATAAACTGAGTAAGGTGGTCGCACTCAGGGAAATCGTCCCTGGAAAACCAGAATGTTCGTTAGATTTTCCGTAATACAAACAGGGCAGAGCGTAAGCAGAAATCTGAGGTTCTAGTCTTTCTAAAGCCTTTCCTAAAACCCCCTCACTAATGGCCGAATCGACTGCGATCGGTAAATGGGGGCCGTGTTGTTCGATCGCACCAATGGGCTGAATAATGACAATATTTTGCTTATCGGGTAAATCTCGAATGTCTGTCCAGCTGAGATAGGGAAAAAAACGATGGGGCGGAATAAAACCATGCATCATTCTGAGGTTTTCTCATCCTTTTTCTTATTTTCTGGCTCAACGGGTAAGCTACTGAGAAATGATTTCATCGAGGGATTACTGAATAAAGCTTGGGTGTCTTGTAAAAGCTTGTCTCCCCAGAGATTTTCCTTTAAAAATTTCAATTCTCTGTAGCGATTATCCAGTTTTAACGCACTTTCTCCTAATTTTAGGCCCTGTTGCTGTTTGCCTTGGGAATAGAGAGCTACCGCGATCGCCAGTTGAGGTTCAGCTTGTTCTTTGTCAATAACGGTGGCCGCTTGCCATTTTTTTAAGGCTCCTTCTACATCTCCCTGCTCATATTTAACTAAACCGATGTTGTTAATGGCGGGCCAAAAAGTTTTGTCTCGTCCCACCGCTTCTTCATAGGAATTGATCGCTTCTCCCCATTTTTGCAATTTCAGAAAAGAGTTGCCTAAATCAAATAGGGCTGTTGGAATGCCTGGCTTGAGTTTGAGTCCTGCTTCTAGGGATGCGATCGCGGTATTATATTCTCCTTTTTGAAAATAGGCATTACCCAGCGTAAATTTAATCCCCGCTTCATCAGGAGCCATGCCTTGGGCTTTAAGCAGAGATTGAAGTCCTTGATCGAGGTCGTCCTGTTGCAAAAACAATGTACCGAGAATAAACCAAGTTTGGTATTTTTGGGGGGCTAACTGCGTCGCTAACTTGGCACGGGACAGGGCCAAATCATACTGTTGAAAACGGACTAGCTGAATGACATCTTCTGTCAACGCTAATCCCTGTTGTTCTAGTTGTTCATTATCCAGATTCGGGCTGTAGGGGAGCAAAGCCTGGGTTCTACCAGGCAAAGCAATATTCCAAACTCCCAAACCAACCACAAGAAAAAGTAACCAATTACGTTTAGGCACTGTGTTGTCTCTCATCCATTATCCACCGATCTAGTTTATCTTATCTCAGAATTTAGCTAGTTACGAGACCGTTCCTTTTAAGAAAAAACTGTTTTAAGGAGGCGGGAAAATAATTCGGGGTAGTCAATAAAATTAAATTGCGACAAATAGCTATTAGAATGGCAACTTTACTATAAATCTTAAAGGCGATCGTCATCTAGCTAAAGTATGAGGCCGCCTGCAAATTAATGAAAACCAATGCTATGATAAAAAGCGATTTCTTTTTGGGGTTGTAGCTCAGTCGGATAGAGCGAGTGCCTCCTAAGCGCTAGGCCGCCGGTTCGACCCCGGCCAATCCCGTATCCTCTATTCAGCTTTTTAACTAAATTTTTCAGGCAGTTTCGGCAATTCAGTATGGATCGCCTCTAGTTGAGCGGCTAATGTAATTAGGGTGGCTTCATCCGCAGGTTTGCCGATTAACTGTACGCCGATGGGTAATCCCAATTGATCCTGTCCAACGGGTAAGGCGATCGCGGGTAAACCTGACGCATTGCAAGGGGGACAGTTTGCGACCCATTCAATAATTTTTTGCACCGTCTCAGCAGGAGATAAATCAGCCCACTGCCCAATTTTGATCGGTTGATGACGATAAACGGGTAAAACTAACACATCAAATTGCTCAAAAAAGCCGACGATTTGCCGAGAAATGATTTGCATTTGTCGAACAGCTTGCAGATAATCCCCAGCAGATAGGTTTTGTTCTCCTAACCAACGATTAACGGGACTGAGAATTTCTAAGGGAATACCCGCCGCCATTACGCCCGATTGCCAGATTTTCGTAAAGGGTTCAATTAAATCCTGGGCATCAAAACAAGCAGGTTCAACCCGATGTCCCAAGGATTCTAGGTGTTTAACCGTCGTGTTTACACCTTCTTGGCAAACCGCATCGGCATCACTAAAAGGAGGCACACTATAGGCAAAGGCGATTTTTAAACTAGGCAAGGACTGATTAACGGATTCTAAAAAAGAGATTTCTGGGGCAGGAAGCCAATAGGGGTCGCCCGTTGTATAACCTGAAAGCACATCTAACAAAGCTGCCGCATCTCCCACTGTTCTTGCCAATGGCCCAATAACCGCGATTCCACTCTGATAATCTCCTACAGGTGCAAAGGAAATGCGACCCCGACTGGGCTTAATGCCGACCAAACCACAACAACTAGCTGGCCCCCGCACGGAACCACCGCCGTCTGACCCCTGGGCGACTGGACAAAATCCTGCCGCGATCGCTGCCGCCGCGCCACCACTAGAACCCCCTGCTGTATAGTCTAAATTCCAAGGGTTTCGGGTGGGAGCAAATCCTGGGGTTTCGGTGTAGGGAAAGGAACCTAATTCAGAAGTGGCCGTTTTTCCGAGCAAAATAAAACCCGCTTGTTTCATGCGAGTGACGACAGCCTCATCGTAGGCACACATATTTCCTTTTAAGGCCGCGACTCCATAGCTAATGGGCATTCCTGCAACGGCGTTGAGATCTTTAATGGCAGTGGGAACCCCAAAAAAAGGCGGTAATTGATGGGGGTCTGAGGTTTGGGCTAATTGTTCAGTTTTCGCTTTGGCATCGGCGATCGCGCTTTCTACCGCAACATGAAAAAAACTTCCGATCTGGGAATCGAAACGTTCAATACGTAAGAGAAAAAATTGGGTCAATTCTAGGGGAGAAATTTCACGTTTTTGGATGAGTTGAGCCAGTTCGAGGGCTGAGGTAAGAGCTAAATTATTCACGATAAACCAATGAGATTAGGGGGACGATTTTAAAGATTTTACAAGCATTTGATGATCACTCTTGATTGAGAAAGGCCAAATTTAACCTCTGATAATCGTAATTGTTCTACCAGAAGGACTTATCGCCAATTCGGTAAAAGTGCGATCACTGAGGGGTAACAAATTGGGACGGCGATCAAAGATGACTAGCCAACCTGTCTCTAAATTTAATCCTGAAAGATACTTATCCAATTGCTTTAACCCTTCGGGTAAAGGATCGGGCTTGCCTTCGCGCCAAACTTTTAGCTCCATTCCCAAAGTCAATTGACCGTAGCGCAAACAAATATCCATCCGTCCTGAACCGATCGCATATTCCCGTTCTAGGGTTCCACCACCATTAGCCACTCTATGTAAAAAAGCCATTAACACTAAATGAGGAGCAATTTCAGGATAGGGAGTGCTTTTGAACAACGGTTCTCCATGTTGTCGCCAAAAGTCGAGAAATGCTTCTAGTAATTTTGTTGGTATTAATTCACCCGTAGAACTTAGCCAACGCCGTTCAATTATTCCAAGAGAAGCCCTGGTAGTGTAAGTTAAAACTCTCGGTAATACCTCTTGATAAATAGGATTAGCAATTTCTAAACCTCTGTCATTAGACATTTTGCACAATCCTAAATCTAAAACATAACGCAAATTATCTTCTGGGATATTCGGTAAGTCTTGACCAGCCAAAATCGGTTCAACAATCATTTGCACTCGCTCTTCTCGTAATCTTTCTGCTAGGCTATCTAAATGGGTATCTTGTCGCTGAATGAGTATTTCTTTAGCTTGATCAATTAGCTCTACCGTGATGGGAACGATGACATCTTTTGCTAGATATTCTGTAATTTCTTTAGCTAATGCGTTAACTAACCAAGGTTGACCATCGGTTAAATAAAAAGCTCTTTCTATGGCTTCGGTGGTAAAAATTTGTCCTGTTGCTTCTGTGTGTTGTTGATAAAGTTTTTGAACTTCTTCAAAATTAAAGTTGCCGAGAGTAAATGAGCGGACTTTGATATTAAAAGGACTGGAAGTATTTAAGCGATCGCTACCTCCAGAGGCAACTTTATAATCGCGTACATCTCTCATTCCGACCAAGGCCAAAGAATGGGGAAATCCTTGGGGACGACGAGGATAACCTGATCTCAATTGTCGTAAAACAGAAATTAAAGTCTCATCACTCAAAGCATCAATTTCATCTAAAAAGACTACTAAAGGAAGGAGGGATTGTTCAGCCCAAGAACTGAGAGCCGCTCCAATTTGACGACCCGATTCACCTGATTTCCAAGCAGAAGGGCGTAGCTGAGAAGGCAAATAAAACCGAATCGAGTCTTGCCATTCATTTAAAACTGCCCTTTCCGCCCTACCAGGATCGTGAGGAAAAACGGCCCCGACTTCAAGGGAAAGCAGAATAGCCACATACTGACCACTCGCCGTTAATTCTTGCGCTAAGGCTAACATGGCAGTGGTTTTACCCGTTTGTCGAGGGGCGTGAATCACAAAATAGTTTTGTTGAGCAATCAGTTGGGTTAATTCTGGTAGCCGCTCTGTGGGCGACAACATATAATGAATGTCGTCTTTGCAGGGGCCAGCCGTGTTAAACCATTTAGGCATAAAAATTTGTGCGATTGATTAAGAGTTAAAAAACAGTATAAACCAGTCATTTCAGGGCGATCGCGTTTTTGTCTTTTGATTATTCTTCCTTTAATAACCGATCAACTTGCTCTATTCCTTGCAGATTTTGATTTTTTGTATAAAGTTCACGAGAGTTTTTGAGAATACTGGTCGCTTTCTCGGTTTGACTGCTTTTTTTCAATGCTAAACCCAAATAATAAAGAATATCAGGATTAGTGGGGTCAAGACGATTTAAGTCTTGATAAACGCTGACGGCTTCTCGATAGTTTTCCTGGGCGAGCAAAATTCTGCCTATGCCAACTTTGGCAGAGATCGAATTCGGATTAAGTCGGACGAGTTGGCGATAACCCGTCAAAGCTGCCGTTAATCGACCATCTTTTTCTTGAATTTGGCTTAATTGAAACCTTGCTGTCCGATTACTGGGGTTTTGTCGCAGGATTTGGGTTAAAAGTTTTTCTGCCTTCTGATTTTCTCCCTTATTGATATAGGCGATCGCAAGTTGTAGGGATAATTCAGTTCGTTTGGGAAAATGGGGGATAGCACTCTGGAGAAAATTAATACTTTCATCCCATAATTGCTGTTGGAGTAGGGAAGACCCCATCAGAGCCACTGCCTCTGCATTCTTGGAATCTAACGCAAGCACTTGATTGTAGATAGTAAAGACACGGGGATAATCCTTTTCTCGCAACAAAACGACTCCTAACCCCAGGTAATATTTAACGTTTTTTGGATCTAATGTGATCGCCGAGGAATAGGCCGTGATGGCATTAGCATTATTTCCTGCCCTGGCGTAACTGTAACCGAGTCCATCATAAAAATCAGGCTCATTGGGATCGATGGAGAGAGCTGATTGATAGGCTTGGATCGCTTCAGGAAAACGACCTTGACGGGCCAATAAATAACCTATCCCTCCGAAAAGTTTGGCATTCGACGGGTCAATCCCTACCGCCTGTTGATAAACTGCGATCGCGTTGGCATAGTCTCTTGCCCTTACATACTGGAGTCCTTGGCGCAATAATGCCTGTAATTGCTTAGTGTTACTGGTCGTAGGAAGTCCTTCTTCCCTGGGCAAACTGGGTTCCATCAATTCATCTGCCTGGGCAAAGACGGGTAGAATTTCACCACCCCAACTACCCAGTAGGCAACTGGCTAAAACGATTCTAATGAAAATAAAATAACGATTCATGTTAAATACTGTCTCTTATACACATCTCCGAGCCCACGAGACTAAGGCGAATCTC
>ERZ1022729.83-NODE-83-length-12789-cov-7.161615_pt1 | contig 12789 bp, 11 predicted proteins | sample MGYA00520880_ERZ1022729 | MGnify/ENA primary metagenome ERZ1022729 (study PRJEB33162, sample SAMN09537598) | freshwater metagenome | isolation source: freshwater | place: Canada:Alberta | collected 2017-07 | study: EMG produced TPA metagenomics assembly of the...
AGATTCGCCTTAGTCTCGTGGGCTCGGAGATGTGTATAAGAGACAGAATCAATATTCTCCTCTTAATACCAATAATACTCAGAGCAATTTTCCCTATCTAGATTTACAGGGATGTCTGACCGATGTGGAGTTACAACGAGAATTATTAATAGAACGCTACGGTTTTCAGGCTACGGATATTTTGATGTTAACCGATGCCCAGGCAACCCGTGAAAATATTGAAAACGCTTTTGTAGAGCATTTGGTGAACCAGGCTCAGGCGGGGGACGTGGTAGTTTTTCATTTTAGTGGTTATGGAAGCCGAATTAAAATTCCGTCTTTGTCGGGGTCAACCGCTTTATCCCCTTCTTCTGAAGAAATCTTCAGCTTTTTGCCTAGTGATGGCTTGACTTCAGAACAGATCCGTAATGATTTGATGCAAGAAAGTCTTTATCTGTTGGCGCGATCGCTGAGGACGGATAAGTTCACAATGATCTTAGATTGCAGTCATAGTGAGTCTGCTTCATCTTTTCAAGGAAATTTACGCACTCGTTCCTGTTTGATTTCCGCCGATGCGCCTTCCCCCTCAGAAATAAGTTTTCAATCCCAAATAGGGACTTCGACTAAAACCGTAGGGAAAAAAAGTAACGCCAATCTACCAGGGATTACTTTATTGGCAGCCAAGGATCAACAAGTTGCCGTAGAATTTCTGGGGAACGGCTTCAGTGCGGGACTATTCACCTATTGCTTGACTCAACATCTCTGGCAAATTACTCCCCCTCGCCGAGTAATCACGGTACTAAATCAGATTGATGAAGCGATCGCGCCTGGGATGGGAAAATACCAGCAACCCCAGGCTTTTTGGGGTAAAAATCCATCATCATCCATCTATGGAACCTCATCCCCATTTACCCAGGGGTCAGAAGCAGTTATTGAGAAAATTCTCGAACCTGCCAATTCTAAGCTAGTGGTCATTGGGTTTACGGGGATTTCTCCCTTAGTTTTAGATAATGGGATTGTCAACTCCTGTTTTCAAGTAATTTCGGAGGAAAACGTTGACTCTAGTGAAGATATTCTTTTGCAGGTGACGGAACAAACGGGACGCAAGGCTAAGGCATCGCTATTAAATGCAAAGGTTACTCTCTTAGGCACAGAACCACTACAAGAAGTTATTCGAGCCATTCCTCGCCATTTAGGCTTAACAGTGGCCCTCGATAGTCAATTTGACCGTATTGAACGGGTTGATGCCACCAGTGCTTTTTCGGCGATCTCGGTGGTAACAGGCGTGATTAATGCGGGGGAACAGTCGGCGGATTGTGTGTTGGGCAAAAAAAAAGGAGGCTATGGATTATTTTCTGAAGGCGGACGTTTGTTGTTCAGTGCGGGAAAGGGGAATGTTGAGGCAATTAAATCGATTATCGGTAAATTAACTCCCAAATTAGAACAGGTTTTGGCGAAAAAATGGTGGGATTTAACAGCCAATGAACATTCATCCCGTCTGGGACTACGGGCAACCCTAGCCGTTTTGCAGGATTCCAAGGCGATCGCAGTGCTGACAAAAGAAACAGGTCGCTATGATTTTTCGGCCAATTCCGCCCCTAGTATCCAGCCTAAAGCGATAAAATCTCCTGAAACGCTAGGTTTAGTCTCGATCGCTTCAGGAAGTCGCCTCCAATATCGCTTAGAAAACCATCAGGATCAACCCTTGTATTTTGTGATTTTAGGCATAGATGCTAATGGAAAAGCGATCGCCTGGTACCCAGGGGATCAACCCGAAAGCATTCCTCCTCAACAATCCCAAATGATCCCCGCTTCGAGTAGTGCGATGAGTTGGCGTGTCCCCAGTAATGGGGGTTTGGCTCAGATACAAGTGATTGCTTCTCTCCAGCCATTTCAGCAGTTTTGGGAAGCTCTAGCGGAAAATTTGCCCAATTTAACCTCCCCCGATGGTACCAGTCATCCCGCCCAAATTTTAGAAATCCAAAATCCTCTTGCGATCGCCCAATCCCTTTTAGAGGATTTACACAGAAATAGTGCGGTTTCTAGTACCATGATTAACAACACTACCGACTACTACGCCTTGGAAATGACGACCTGGGCGACCTTAAACTTTATCTATCAGGTCATTTAGAAATTTCCTAGTATAAAGCAGTAAGAATCTGAATATTAAAACCTTTGATTGTAAACGTCTGTGGTTGCTAAACTTGAGAGATTCTTTGAGAAGAGGGTTTCTGCTCTTGGGATCCGTTACCTTTAAATTAAGCTGTCGGCTGATTACTTTCTCTGCTTTTTCATTGTCTTTTGGTATTATTAAATTTCTTTTTTATGAACTCCCTTCCTTTATCGACTCAACAACGTCTCAAAAAAATTCCTCAAATTCCGAGTGTGTGGGAAGGCGATCGCCGTCCTCTCAATGGAATGCAAAAGGGAGTTGAAGTCGATGATGATGCCCAGGGAGATTGTATCCTCTGGGTAGATGGTTCGGAAGGCTTTGTGCGTTCAATGGATATTGTTTCCCCCGAAATGGGCATTGAAGCGGTTGTACGCACCCTCTTAAAGGCGATCGAAAGTCCCCATAGCCCCGCCAAACCTGCCCGACCTCAAAAGATTGTTGTCCGCAACCGAGAAATTCAATTTTTTTTGCGGGGGGCCTTACAAAGCCTAGATATCAACATTGACTATGTGCCAGAATTGCCCCTAATCGATGAACTTTTTCGGAGTTTTGAGTCGATGGGCAGCAATAAACCTCCTTCTATTCCCAGTTTTTATGAACGTCCTCTTAAACAAACGAGTCATGACCTTTGGGTGAGCGCGCCTTGGGATTTACTCGCAGACCACGAAATCATTGCTATAGAGCTAGAAGGTTGGGAAACAAGTCCTATTTATGCTTGTGTGATGGGAATGTTGGGTCAGGAATATGGCGTTATCCTTTATCGTTCCCTCGAATCCTTAAAACAGTTCCGACTGGCCGCCATTGAGGAATCAGCCCCCCACCAACTTGAAAAAGTCTTTTTATCCCAAGATTGTTGGTTCCTCAACTACAAAGCGATCGATGAAGAAGACTTTGATGAAGAGGATTTGGATTTAGAAGAGCTAGATGCCGATGAAGTGGAGTCTGTCCTGGGAAGCATCCATCCCCTAGAAGGAATTCGTCCCTTTTTAGATGAAGAGGAAGCCAAGACTATCTATTATGCTCTACAAGCATTAATCCGTTTTGTGGATGAGCATCAGCAGGAACTTTCTCAAGATCCCGTCAGCGCGGCCAGTAAACAGTATCGGCTACCCGTTATTGCGAAATCTTTGAACAAGAGCAAGGAGAAAATTAGTGTCAAGGTTTCGACCCTGCCTGATTTGGCCCAAGAGTTTCTAGATTTGATGGATGATGACGACGATGACGACGATGATGATTTTTCTCTTAGCAATGATCTTATTCCCGACAATTCTTTCTTGAGTTTGGGCATGATTCCCTGGGAGGCGATCGCCACTCTACGGAAACAAAGAAAAACCGAATATCCTTCCCAAGAAGCCGTTGGGAACGGGGATGGATTACCCGTTGTCGTTGTTCAAACCACCCGTGCCAAGGCGAAAGAGATGATCGACCTCCTGCGATCGGAAGGGGGAGTCAAAGGTATTTATTTTAATCCAGGAGAAGATCCCTGGTCAGATGATGAATACGAGTTGGGAATTTTACAAACTGAGTCGGGGAATCTCCATGTTTTTGGGGAATTTTTGGAAGAAAATACTGCTCACCAAAAAGCTCGTCAAAAATGGAACTCTCGTTGCAAAGAAACCAAAGATTATTGCGGCATTTTGATTGCAATGGGGGTAACGGGGAATTCTAGCGGCAACCCGAAGCTAACAGATATTTTAGCCGTTTTTGAAAGTAAGTTTTTGGATGCGAAGGCTTTAAAGTTAGGTGTTTTGCAGTTGACATCTGATTTTGAATAGATCTCTTGAATCCTCAGTTTGATGAGAATTAAAAAAGGCAGGAACCAATCCTGCCAAATCTTCTAGCAAGATAGCAAGTTTTTTAGACGAGCATTATTAATCAAAATAAGGTTGTCGAACTACTCGTAGGAAACTCCTCTCCATAGGCTTCTTCTCCATGTTCACTGATATCCATGCCCTGAAGTTCATCACCAGGCTTGATTCGCAGACCCCAGAGTGCATCGACAATTTTTAGGATAATATACGTCCCCAAACAAGCGAATACAATGGTGATTGCCACTCCTCCAATTTGAATGAGCAGTTGAAAGGGGTTACCCGCGATTAAGCCGTCTTTTCCTGCACTATTAACAGTTGTTGTGGCAAAGATTCCTGTAAGAATTGCACCCACTGCACCACCCACTCCATGAACAGGGAATGTGTCCAGGCTGTCATCAATACCGAGTTGAATTTTTAGGGTAATGGCGAAAAAACAGCAAACTGAGACTATTACACCAATCAGGAGAGCCGATATCGGAGTGACAAAGCCCGCCGAAGGCGTAATACCGACCAACCCCACGACAGCCCCCGTAGCCGCTCCAACAGTGGTGGGTTTCCCTCTTAAAAATTGTTCTAATAGGAGCCAAGTTAACATCGCTGATGCCGCACTGGTATTGGTTGTAAGGAAGGCGGTTGTGGCTAAGGCTCCAGAGGAAAGCGCGCTACCTGCATTGAAACCGAACCAACCGTACCAGAGTAATCCTGAACCTAGCAAGATAAAGGGGATGTTATGGGGGGCAGAAATTTGATTAGGATAGGCTCTACGGGGGCCAATGACGATCGCCGCCACAAGAGCAGAAAAACCTGAAGCAGTATGAACAACCGTTCCACCTGCAAAATCTAGCGCATTAATACCGCCATTTAATCCCAAAAAACCGCCTTTTCCCCAAACCATGTGGGCCATGGGACAGTAAACCAAAATTAACCAGAGAACCAGAAATAAACAGTAGGATTTGAAGGGAACTCGTTCGACGATCGCCCCCGAAATGAGGGCAGGGGTGATAATAGCAAACATCCCCTGGTAGATCAGAAAAGTTTGATGGGGAATAGTGGGGGCATAGGAGAGCATTTCATTGGGTAAACTGCCCTTGAGGTAGCCTGTGGTTTCTAGTCCTACCCCACTTAAAAAAGCCCACTGTAGGCCGCCTATCACAGGCAATCCAGGGGCAAAAGCTAAACTATAACCCACTAAAACCCAAGTGACTGCGACAATTCCCAAAGCAACAAAACTCATCATCAAGGTGTTGAGTACATTTTTTTTTGCAACAAATCCACCATAAAAAAAAGCAAGTCCCACCGTCATTAATAAAACAAGTCCACTAGAATTGAGCATAAAACCAGTGTCTGCGGCGATTTGAGCCTTCATTGCTTCTGTTTCAGCCAATGCCTGTGCGACGGGAAGCGTTAGAAATACCCCCAGACTCAGTATGGCGATCGCTAAGTTTTTCCGAAATCCTGACATTATGAATAACCTCCCCACAAAATAAAGGATTAATGCGGTAGCATTTTAAGATTTGAGCAAGTTTACCCAGATCTTTTTGTCTTCTAGATCACGAATAGAGCATCAATTCGTTTTAAATTTTGCATTATAACAACTATTTTCTTGGAGATTGTTTCAAGATTATTTTCTTGTAAATCAGTTATTTTATCGGTATTTACAAGAAATAAGTCGAAATCCTTCTATTAGTTTAGTTTTCTTCTGTAATTAACTCTATTGCTTGGTTTAGTATGAGATTATGATCAACCATTGCCGCGATCGCCTCTGCCTCATAGATTCCTTCAAAAGCTTCCAAAGCGGCCCCTTTTAAAGCGGAAGGATAAGCATCTTCCAAGGTTTCACGTAACTCTGAATCAATCAAATATTGTCCTCCAGCTTTACGACGCTTGTTAGTCCGTTGAATTTGTTTAACCGCATTAAAAATCGAAGTATCCCAAGAGCGCGTCGTTCGTTTTTCAGCTCGTTGTTTGATTAAATGCAACAACAAAATAATGCCAAAACTAAAAATTTTATTGAGTTTGTCATCCTTGCTCATCTCTGTCATTTCCTCTACCAATAACAAGGCTTCAGAAATATTTCCTCCGAGTAATAATGTCTTAAGTTCTAGTAATTCTTCCATTTTTTAATTGTTTTTGCTACTTCAGTCATTCTCTTGATTTTATTCTAATTCTGGTTTATAAAAAATTATCTAAAATTTTGGATCTAATATGGGTTGACAACCAGACAATGGTTATTCAATCGGTGCAGGTGGGAGGCGATCGCCACAGAATTGCTTTTTTAAGACTGCGAGTTAAAGTTTATCGTTCTTAGAAAAAGGCGATCGCAGCTTGCAATATTTTTATCTCATCGAGTGAATTGATTGAAGCGTAACCTAATTAACCCCCCTTTGAGGTTCGGAAAACTACACTCCCAGAAAACCCCGTCTTCCCGTCAAACTATAGATATGTTCTTGAACTAAGTCAGACCTGATTGCGTTATTGATTTTTATATAGTTCAAATTTTAGTGATCCTTATAGTTATATCGGAGTAAACATTATGGGAAAAGTTGTAGGCATTGATTTAGGAACCACTAACTCCTGCGTGGCAGTGATGGAAGGGGGTAAGCCTACGGTTATTGCTAATGCAGAAGGGTTTCGCACAACCCCCTCAGTGGTAGCCTATGCCAAAAACGGCGATCGCCTCGTCGGACAAATCGCCAAACGCCAAGCGGTCATGAACCCTGGCAATACCTTTTATTCCGTCAAACGCTTCATGGGACGGAAATTTGATGAAATTACCAACGAAGCCACCGAAGTTTCCTACAAAGTCCTACGGGACGGCAATGCGAACGTCAAATTAGATTGCCCCGCCCAATCCAAACAATTCGCTCCCGAAGAAATTTCTGCCCAGGTACTCCGCAAACTCGTCGATGATGCCAGCAAATATTTGGGAGAAACCGTCACCCAAGCCGTTATCACCGTTCCCGCCTACTTTAATGATTCCCAACGTCAAGCCACAAAAGATGCAGGAAAAATTGCAGGAATTGAAGTCCTACGGATTATCAACGAACCAACAGCCGCATCCCTCGCCTACGGATTAGATAGAAAAAGCAACGAAACCATTTTAGTCTTTGACTTAGGCGGTGGAACCTTTGACGTATCGGTTTTAGAAGTGGGAGATGGCGTTTTTGAAGTATTAGCGACCTCTGGGGATACCCATTTAGGGGGAGATGACTTCGACAAAAAAATTGTTGATTATCTCGCCGACCAATTTAAACAAGCTGAAGGCATTGAACTCCGTCAAGACAAACAAGCCCTCCAACGCTTAACAGAAGCCGCCGAAAAAGCCAAAATTGAACTCTCTGGTGTCACCCAGACCGAGATCAATCTCCCCTTCATTACCGCTACCCAAGATGGCCCCAAGCACCTCGACACAACCTTAACCCGTGCTAAATTTGAAGAAATTTGTGCTGATCTGATTGATCGTTGTCGTGTTCCCGTCGAAAATGCAGTTCGCGATGCCAAAATTGACAAAACAGCTTTAGATGAAGTAGTTCTCGTCGGTGGTTCAACTCGCATTCCTGCCGTTCAAGAATTAGTTAAAAAAGTTCTCGGTAAAGAACCAAACCAAAGCGTTAACCCTGATGAAGTAGTTGCCGTTGGTGCTGCTATTCAAGGTGGAGTTTTAGCGGGTGAAGTCAAAGATATCTTACTGTTAGACGTATCTCCTTTATCCTTTGGTGTGGAAACCCTCGGTGGTGTGATGACTAAAATCATTCCCCGTAATACGACGATTCCCACCAAAAAATCCGAAACCTTCTCGACTGCGGTTGATGGTCAAACCAATGTAGAAATCCATGTTCTGCAAGGGGAACGGGAAATGTCTCGTGATAATAAGAGCTTAGGAACATTCCGTCTAGATGGGATTCCTGCGGCTCCTCGTGGTGTTCCTCAAATCGAAGTGACCTTTGATATTGATGCCAACGGAATTCTCAATGTGACGGCGAAAGACCGAGGCACAGGGAAAGAACAATCTATCAGTATCACAGGAGCTTCTACTCTGCCTGATTCCGAAGTTGAACGCATGGTTAAGGAAGCTGAAGCAAATGCGGCGGTAGATCATGAGCGTCGGGAAAAAATCGATCGCAAAAACCAAGCGGATTCTTTAGTCTATCAAGCCGAAAAACAAATCACTGAGCTAGGGGATAAGGTTCCTGCGGCGGACAAAACTAAGGCTGAAACTTTGATCAAAGACCTGAAAGAAGCGATCGCGTCGGATAACGATGAGAAGATTGCCACTCTCTTACCCGAACTGCAACAGGTGCTTTATACCATCGGTTCCCAGATGTACCAAGGTGCTGGTGGCCCAACAGATGCTCCCCAGGGAGATGCAGGTGCTGGCCCCACAGGCGGTGCTTCAGGGGGTGATGAAGTGATTGATGCTGAATTTTCTGAAGACTAAATGAGTCTGATTATTAAATAAACTGGAGGGCTGAAGCAACTTCGGCCCTTTTTTGATGGCGATCGCTTATTTAATCATCAGGCCTGTCTTCCTAATTTCACCTAATCCTGACCAACAATGACTACCGTAATATTATCCGAGCCGCCCGCTTCTTTTGCTGATTCAATTAAAGCGATCGCCTTCTCATCGTAGGATTTTTCAGGAGAAGCGAGAATCTCAAAAATTGTCTCATCCTTAACCTCTTCAGTCAGACCATCACTACACAGTAAAAAAGTATCCCCTGAATTGACATCTAAAGCCTCAACTTCAACTTCTGCCAAATCTCTGCGCCCTAAACACTGAAACAGAACGTGTCGCCAGGGATGAACTCTTGCCTGTTCTTCATCAATATCACCCATTTTTAAGGCTCTTGCCACCCAAGTATGATCTTCACTGACCTGCTGTAACTCAGATCCCCTCAAACAATACAAACGGGAATCCCCAATATGGGCGCGCCAAGCCCCATCATGCCTAAACGCGATTACAACCGCCGTTGTTCCCATGTCTCCCCGTTCAGGATGTTCTTCTTGATCTTGCAGGATTCCCTCATTCGCGGCCAATAATGCCTCCTGTAGGAGTTGGGGCGAAGGCGTTTCTGATTCCCACTCTTTTTCTAAATAATCCGTGACGAACTGGGCCGCAATGGAGCTTGCCTCCTGACCACCTGCGTGTCCCCCCATACCATCAGCAACAATAAAAAAACGCGCAGAGGGATCAACGTAATAACTATCCTGATTGGCGGTGCGAACCACACCAGTGTCAGTGCGTCCGATAAATTGGCGATTTGTCATGGGGGAATTAGTTTCTATCACTTGGTCAATATCGTGGGAATAACGGTTTGAATTCTTAAAATTTTCGGTCTTGGCGTTCTAGTCGTTTGATTAACTGCCAGAGCGCGTAACCAGGAGCCATTGCTATTAATAATACAACAGCCGCGATCGCAAGGTACTGATTTACAAACAGGATAGTCGCAGAAATCAGTAAGGCACAAAGGATCAAAGTATAGTTTGTCCCCAACTGCATCGTACTCAATCGGCGCAAAAGTCGGTCAGATTCGGAGGATCGTACCCGAATTAGCACGTCTCCTCTGTCTAGCTTCTCAATTGTATCCTCAATTCGTCTTGGTAAACCCAGGGCGGTGTTACCCACTTGAGCCGCTTGCCGTCCCAGTTCATCAAACAGACTGTTGCCAATACCATTATTCATACTATTCGTCATAAGTTGCATTGCAAAGGGTTGGGCCACTTGCATAAAGTTAAAATCAGGATCAAGTCCTTTTCCCACACCTTCTAGGGTAGAAAAAGCCCGCATGACAAAGGTAAAGGTTGCAGGAAAACGAAAGGGTTGACCATAGGCAATTTCATACAGATCATCACTAATTTTGGTGATAGATTGCTCCTCAAAGGGTTTATCCATAAAATTATCCAACAAAAATTGGATAGAGCGACGAATCGGCCCCATGTCTTCTGTTTGGGTAAGCGCGCCCAATGAAACTAAAGATGACACAATGCGATCGGCATTTTTTTCCGCCACCCCAAAGAAGGTATCCATCAGTTTTTCCTTGGTGACAGGGGTAATTTCACCCATCATGCCAAAGTCATAGAAAATTAACGCGCCCTCATCGGGACTAACCGCTAAGTTACCTGGGTGAGGATCGGCATGGAAAAAACCATCATTTAATAATTGTTGAAGATAGGCCTTTGCACTCAATTTCGCTAATTGTTGACGACTCAAACCCGCCGCTTCTAACGCTTCGTAGTGACTAATTTTAATTCCAGGTAAATATTCCAAGGTTAAAATGCGTGTGGAAGTATAACGCCAATAGACGCGGGGAACCTTTACCCAATCAGCCTCTCGGAAGTTGCGACGAAAGGTGTCAGCATTACGACCTTCTTTGAGATAATCAGTCTCCTGCCAGAGAATGCGAGAACATTCATCATAAATCCCTAGCCAATCCCTGCCTTCGCCCCATTTGGGATGATTTTGAAAATAGTGGGCAATTTTTTTGAGGATTGCTAGATCGATGGTAAAAAGTTGTTTTAAGCCAGGTCGTTGGATTTTAACAACAACCTCTTCTCCTGTGTGGAGTTGGGCTTTATGAACCTGTCCTAAACTGGCTGCTGCGAGGGGAATAGGATCAAAGGATTTATAGAGGGTAGAAAGGGGTTTTCCTAATTCTTTTTCAATTAAACCTGCCGCTTGTTCGTAGCTAAAGGCGGGAACCTCATCTTGGAGCTTGGAGAGTTCATAGACATATTCAGCCGGAAAAATATCAGAGCGGGTTGAAAAAAGTTGACCTGTTTTGATAAAAGTTGGCCCTAGATTGAGCAAACTTTCGCGAATCCAAACGGCCTGTTTTTGTCGTCTGCGGGCGAGTTTTTCTTCGCTATAGCCTCCTGAATAACTCCATTTTTTTCCGTTACGCCAAAATTGAAATAGCAAAGTGAGGACGAATCGCCAAATGTCAATGCGTCGGCGCGGGATGGAATAACTTTCTTGATTCCAGCGATATTTTTTCTCGGTCTCTAGGGAGGTCACTCGTTTACTGGAAACACTACCCATCGGGAGGAGAGGCACGGAAGGATTAACGTTAGGAGATAGGGCAGACACGCGCTTTGGGGGAGTGAGGTTTCTAAAGTACTGGTCAGAGACGGGGGAAAAATAGAGTTTTCTCTAGGAAGAGGATTCTCGATAATTCTTGAGTTCTGATTTGAGGCTGGCCATTTCAGCGCGTAACTTGTCTAGGGTTTCTTGTAAATCTGCGGGGGAAACGAGTCCGTCTATGGTGGCGATCGCCGTGTTACCTTGGGTCACATCCTTGGATGCCTTGGCCTGCACCTCTTCAATGAAGGAGCGTAAATTTTCCCGTTGTTCCGCATCGAATTTCCCTAATTCACTCAGGGCATTCGTGAGACTATCTTCAATTTTCTCGGTCAAAACTTCTGCGCAGGCGCGACCCAAGAAAAAAGCATGGAGAACTGGATTTGACATAAATATGGATGAAGATGAGTTTTGTTACAAATTATAACAATTATAACCTGATTCTTAGGGCTTCTGTTCTAGTGGCTCTGATGAATTCTCGGAAATGGGCCAATCTTGGCGAGGTGGAAAAGCTTGGGGGGATAGACTCGCTTTATTATTGCCCAGGGGCCCGACATCACTAAACCGAATGGCCGCACCGAACCCCACTCCCGCAGAAAGGGCGATCGCGCTGGTCATGAGGAGAAACTGGAGCAAAAATCCAAACGAGCCTTTGGGACGGGGTAAAAAAAGATAGGGTGCAGATTTAAGCCAATTAAGTCCTGATTTCATGGAAAAGGTTCAGAGAATGAAAAGTAACAATACTTGCTTGAGGTTATCGCAAGTGCGGAAAATTGCCAAGCTTGCTTGGGATGTTTACTCAAATTGGGTGAGCCGCTACACTGGGGATTACGGCTATTTTAAGATTTAAGTTAAAATTCAAATTAAATTTGTAACTTTCAACATTTCAATCCTATTTTTAATTTCCTATGAGTCAGGAACGATTTACCGCAATGCAAGTAATGGCCACTTCGACGGTAACCCCCGATCGCTCAACGTCAACGACCGTCATTCGTAAAACCTATCCCAACTACAAAGTCATTGTTTTAAATGATGATTTTAATTCCTTTGACCATGTGGCGAATTGTTTATTGAAATATATTCCCGCCATGACCAGCGATCGCGCTTGGGAATTGACTAATCAAGTGCATTTTGAGGGCCAGGCGATTGTCTGGGTTGGGCCCCAGGAACCCGCAGAACTCTATCATCAACAATTACGTCGAGAAAATTTAACAATGGCTCCCCTAGAGGCCGTCTAATACCATGACCCACTCCGAAAAAGGGAGGTTAGTCTGGAATCATTCCACTCATTTAGACGGATTGATTCCCTGTTTAGAAAAATTAATTACCTATAAAGGCATTGGTACGGTGACACCAGGCGTGATTAGTCGTACCCGTAGCCATATTCCCCAGCTCAAATTTCGGATTTCAGTTCCCATTCGGGGCGGTTTTAAAGTTATTGCTAGGCAAGGAAAAACCGCTCAAGAAATTTTTGTTTTAACGAGTTTGGATCAAGATGCTTTACAAGGATTGTTAGAAGGGATATGAATTAGGCTTTTCTGCGATCGCGTTTTTCTTAATTAGGGAAGGGGCGATCGCTTTTTGCTAAGATCATGACAAGATGAATAACCCCAACGACGACTACGATAGCCCTTGGAAAGAAGCCCTCACTCGTTATTTTCCTGAATTTTTGGACTTCTATTTTCCCTTGGCATATCAGGCGATCGACTGGACACAACCTCACACCTTCCTCGATCAAGAACTTGCCC
>ERZ1022729.84-NODE-84-length-12748-cov-7.162688_pt1 | contig 12748 bp, 16 predicted proteins | sample MGYA00520880_ERZ1022729 | MGnify/ENA primary metagenome ERZ1022729 (study PRJEB33162, sample SAMN09537598) | freshwater metagenome | isolation source: freshwater | place: Canada:Alberta | collected 2017-07 | study: EMG produced TPA metagenomics assembly of the...
GGCATACGAGATTCGCCTTAGTCTCGTGGGCTCGGAGATTGTATAAGAGACAGGTTATATTGGTTGCGTAAACGGCGATCGCCTTTCCTCTATTTTTGCGATCAGTGATGACCATTGAAAACATGGCACAACTCTAAAACTTTCGTTTGCAAACAAGACAGGGGTTCGGAGCCGCGTTTAAGTTGAAACTCCAAAGCTAACAGGAGATGCAAACAAGCTAATAGTTGCTTTCCCGTGATAGATTGTAATTCCTTCCGCAAAAAATAAAGCCGTTTAGGATTAGCTAAATCTGCCGCCGCTGCGATCGCTTTTTCATCCTTTTCCCCCGCTTCCAGACAAACCTTAATCGCCGTCCAAGTGCGAAATTGACCGACTAGAGTTGCCACAATTTTGAGGGCAGGTTCATTGCGGACTAATAATTCTGCTACTAAACGTAAGGCTTTTTCGCCATTTCCTTGACGAATTGCTTCAGCCAATTGCAGACTATTTTGGGTGCTGGCATTCACTAATAAATTAATGTTTTCCGTATCTAAGACTTGGGAATTTCCTTCGGTATAAAGTTTTAATTTTTTTAATTCATTCCAAATTTGTCGCGTATTATTTCCCAAGGATTCTGCTAGTAATTGTTGGGCATTCGGCGTTAATTTGAGGGAAAGATCCTGAGCTATTTGTTGAACTTGGATGACTAATTCTTCCGTTTTCCAAGGTGAAATTAGGGCAAATTCTTTAACTTGGGCAATGCTTTGTAATAATTTTGTTGATTTGAGGCGACCATCCAGTTTTTTGCTAGAGGTAAATAATAAATGACTATTAGCGGGGATGGCAGAACCGACTTCTTTTAATTTCGCGAGTAACGGTTCAGGGCATTGTTGACCCAAGGTTGATTCGACTACCCAAACCACGCGATCGCCAAAACCAAAAGGTGGTGTCATCGCTCGATTTAAGGCCTGTTGAGTCGCGTCAGATTGATCGCCTGAAATCTTTTCAAAATTAAAGGAAACCCAGGAGGAATCTAAAACGCGATCGCGGAGATGATTAACTGCTTGATTTAGGGTAAAGTCATCTTCTCCCCAATAAAAATAAATGGGCATAATTTATGAAGATTTAAATATATTCTTAAAAATCAATTTACATTTCAATTAGATTAACTTTTAATTGTTATAGTCGCATTAGTAAGCATCATAACAATTTTAAATACAATAATGAAACAATTCCCTGCGATCGCTCAAACGTTTATTTTGACGAGCTTTTCTTTTTCTGCTTTGTCTTTATTAGCTGTTCCCGTACAAGCCGCTTCTTTTAGGAGCTTAGGTTATGCCTCTCCTCATGGAATATCAGCCGATGGCTCTGTTGTTGTTGGAGGGAGTTATATCAATGGTAAATATGAAGCATTTCGTTGGACTCAAGAGACTGGCATGGTGGGTCTTGGTTTTCTTGCTGAAGACGATCAATATAGTCAGGCTACCGATGTATCAGCCGATGGCTCTGTTGTCGTTGGAACTAACACCAAAACACCAGGTTTTCGACATTCTCCCTTTCGTTGGACTCAAGAGACTGGCATGGTGGATTTAGGTTCCTATCCCAATGGTTGGTTTGGTTGGTACGATCTTGCTAATGGTGTATCAGCCGATGGCTCTGTTATTGTCGGAAGAGTTGATGGCACCACAAGGCAAGCATTTCGTTGGACTCAATCTAGTAGAATAGTCGGTTTAGGGGATCTTGCTGGCGGTATTTTCGATAGGACTGCTACTGATATATCAGCTGATGGCTCTGTTATTGTCGGATATGGTAACGGTATTAATGGAAGTGAGGCATTTCGATGGACTCAAGAGACTGGTATGGTTAGCTTAGGGACTGTTCCTAGCGGTGGTTCCGTTGGCTACTCCCTGAATATATCCGCAGATGGTACTGTTATTGTTGGATACGATCACAGTGCTAATGGAACTGAAGCATTTCGTTGGACTCAAGAGACTGGCATGATTGGTTTAGGGACTCTCGCTGTCGATGAGATAAACTACGGCGAGCGATATATTAGTACATCAGCAGATGGTTCTATTATTGTTGGCTCAAGTGAAAAAAGGCATTCCGTTGGACTCAAGAGACTGGTATGGTTAGCCTAAAAGAAACATTGATCGGCGCGGGTCTAGATGTAAGTGGCTGGTCACTAACTTCTGCAAATGCTATTTCAGCAGATGGTTTCACAATTTTTGGGAATGGAATAAATCCTGCGGGACAAACTGAAGCATGGGTCGCTAATTTGTCACCCGAACCTATTCCTGAACCGTTGACAATTTTGGGTTCAATAGCGGCGATCGCATTTGCGGCTGGTTTTGAACGTAAATTCAACAAAAATAAATCTGACGAAAAAGATCCAGATGCTTAATTTTTTGCTTTTTTTAATTATAAAGAAACTAAGGGAAGGATCTAAAACGCGATCGCGGAGATGATTAACTGCCGAAAACATTGTTTTACCAAAATAATGAAAGCGATCGCATTTTAAAATAAAAAATCCCCCACTAAAAAGATAGGGGAATTCTTGTTGACTTCATTAACTAATCAAACAGACTGCCGACGGTAATACCGTCATCTTCCTCTAAGGGTTTTATCCCTTCATCATTATCTTCAGAACTACTGACAACACTGGCTTTCGCGAGTTCTTTCTGGGCGATCGCGACATTGTGTCCATCTTCTCCAGGGAAAGGATGTTGTAAATCATAGAATTCCTTGCCCAGATCCCTTGCGCGATGATAATTATCTAAATCTCCCTGCTCAAAGTAGAGTTTAGCGGCTTGTCGTAGGTCTTCGACTGCGGGTTTACGATCGCCTAATTCGGCATAAACGACTCCGCGATGATAGTAGGCGGCGGCGTATTCTCCATTGAGATTCAGGGCGGCGGTGTAATCAATGATCGCTTCTGCGCGATCGCCTAAGCGTTGACGACTCAGACCCCGTTGATAATAAGCTTCTGCCTTGGGATCGACTTCAATAACGTGGGAAGCACTTTCCATCTGACGCAACTCTTTAACGACGACCTCTAAGGCTTTATGTTGACTATCAAGGTTTTGGGTAGTGGCTTCGGTATTTTGAGTCAATCCCGCGATCAATTGTTGCAATTGGCTAACCTGATCGGCCAGATTTTGCGAAAGTTGTTTTTGACCTGCATCCTGGTGTTGACGGAGTTGGGTTTGTTGAACCTGGGTTTCCTGTTGGAATTTTTGTAAATATTCCGTCAGAGCCGCTTGATGTTGATTGATATTTTGAACGACTTGGGCGATCGCCGTTTCTTGTTTTTGGGAAACTTCTAAGGCCAGATCCCGACGATTTTTAATATGTAATCCCACCGCAACGGCAATGGGAACCGCCGCCGCCGCCACATTATTCGTGAAAAAAGACGCGATCGCGCCACTGACTAAACCGACCGCCGATAAACCATCTAACATCTTGGCAGAAGAACTAGCGGGAGCCGTTTGATTCTCTAATTGGTTTTCCATAATGATTTCAGTTCCTTTCAAGGACAGAACAATAAATTTAAGTACCAAAGCCATCAGCGATCATGAATCGAAGACCACCTGGGCATAATGGGTGACAATCTTGCAATCCGATGAGGGAGTCGCCGAGCAGAGCAACACATAGCCCTCATCAATTTCCTTGGGTTTGAGGAACGATGTTGCTTTTTCCGTATGGTCAATCTTCCCTTCAACTAATTTTCCTAGACAGTCAAAACAGGAACCCGCACGGCAAGAATAGGGAAGTTCTAATCCTTCCTCCTGGGCAACGTCGAGGATTAAATCATCTTCACTCACCGCGATCGTCTGGTTAGTGCCTTCAGTTTCATTGATTAGGGTAACGGAAAAAATCGCACTCATAGTTTTAAAAGAAGTAATTACTGAAGAATAGTGTGGTTGAGCTTAAGCGCGGGGAGCATCAGTTCGACCTCTTCAGGTTTGAGAAATTCCTTAATCGTGTCCTGAATAACCGCATAAGTAATATTAGTGTACTTATCGTATTTAAAGGCGCGAACAATGGTTTGATACCAAATCAAAAGCCCTTCCCGTAGGCGGTCTAGGTCATTAAACAAAATCGCCGTTGCCGAACAACGGAAAACATTGGTCATATCCCGTCGACAAATTTCGGTAACATCGCGATCGCCCATGTGGAAGACATCTTGCTTAATGCCCCGTTTAGCCGCTTCCCAACGGTAAATAATTTGTTCTTCGTGTTCCCGAATGGTTTCATAGGTACTGACGCGAGTTTCTATCGTATCCAGATAATCATCTAGAAACTTTAATTCATCATCTGTGGCATACCGTCCATCGGCATCAATACTTAAGCGAGTCAGTTGTTTAAACATCAGCCTTCATTCCTTTTTTACGAAGTGTGAAAAATCTGTAACCCGTCATTCATCCAGCGTCAGATTATTTTAAGCATCACGGGTTTTTGCTAAATAATCGGAGGCCTCTACCTGGGTATCTTTAAGTTGGGTAATCATAGAGCGAGTGATCAATTTGTCTTTCTCTACCAAAACCGTACCAGTAATCGGATGGAGAATATTGTCCTCAGCCCGACGGCCAATCAGATCTTCAATATTCTCAATTTCACTGATATACATCCCCGAAGGCACTTCGACCACAACCCCTTCACCCAAAACCCTTGCTTGACAAGCTAGGCGAGAAAATTTAGTACAGGTCGTAATCACTTCTAGGCTACGGAGTTCTCGTCGGTTGACAGGAGATAAACTTTCCATCCCCTCGGTGATATAGACGTGGCAAGTAGCGCACATTCCCCGACCACCACATTCTTTCATTACACTCAAATCTTTTTTGAGAAGCGCGGAAAGTAGGTTATCGTTGGTTTGAATAGAAACTTCAACGTTAATAGGGTCGAGTTTGATGAGTTTAGCCACAGTTTGATGCTCCTCGCTTAGATTAAGAAATTCTGAATGAATTTATTATCTATGATTTTAATTTTGTTGGCGACAAAGTAACTCCATAATCGTTGCATGGTCGTGACCTTCTTCTAACCAAGCAGAAACCGATTTAACGCGGTCTTTGATGCCGATAATAAAGCTATTACTCTCAGCCCCCAGGGATTCACAGGTCGTTTGGACACAGTGGAGGTCTTGACCCGTTAATTGGCTAAAAAATGAACTGAGAATTCCCGCTTCCAGAAATCCCATCGGGCGTTTTCCCTGGGGAGCGTTGGCAATATAGGCAGAATTGATCACTTTAGCGACAATAAAACCCTGTTGATAATATTTGAGGTCAATGTCGAGAACACCCCAACCGTGAGTCTTCCAACACTGTTTCAAACATTGCAGGAATTGGATCATCTCCATTTGAGCGAGGGGTTTTTCGTAATAGCCCGCCAATTCATCGGCAAAGCGATTATAAAAACTTTTTCCCCAGGAACGACCACAGCTAAACAGTGCAATCCCTGACCCTGAGCCTAATTCTTCTTCTAGGGCAGTAAAAAGTCCTTTGAGTAAAGTGTCAGGAATGGCTAACAAACGCGCACCACTACGATTTTCTAATAAACCAAATTCATTGTCTCCCTGGAGGTAGGCATCGGGCGCGAAGTAATTGCCCTTGAGGGGACGGTTTTTGAGGAGGTTGTTAATGTCAATCATGCTTTATCTCCTGCCATTGCAAGTTGGGGGGATTGGGGAGCCGCTTTTGCCAATAGAACCGTTTCAGATTGGGTTAGAAAGGGTTTTAGTAGATTAAATCCTTCGGCAGATAATACTTTTTGGAGGTGTTCGGTCAAAATCTCGGATACACGAGTTTCGATCGCCCTGAGTTCGTGAGCTTCAATCATTTCGGTTAACCACTCTAGGAGTCGATATTGGAGATATTCAGGATTACTGAGTAACATCGCCATCGAGCTATAACGGAGGGTGCTGATCCAGTGACATAAACACTGTTCTAATTTTTGGGTAGGCTCTTCGGGAAAATCTGCTTCTAAACGGTCTGCTACGGTTTGAAAAATCTCCGCTTCGTTGTCCCGTAAGTAGCGATAGGTTTCTAACCGTTTACCTAAAAGACCAATATGTTTTTTCAGAGCTATCATTTCCGAAGGAATCAGGTAGTGATCTTCGGCACGGTGAAATAATCGTTCAAAATCTTTTTGCATGATACTCCTTAGATTCTTTAAAACTCTAAAATAGGTCGGATAAATGGTCTAAATCAATTTCAGAGGACGGGCGAGCAAAGCTAGGGGCTTTTTTGACCGTTTCGGGCGCGATCGCTACTCTTGCGTTAACATTCCCCTGCCAATTGATAAAACGCATAAACTCCGCAACGGGTAAGGTTAAGGAAAATTCGGCGGTGGGTCGTAGGGGTTGAGCAGGAGAAGGAGTTTTGGCAGTAACAGCTTCTCCTCGCCAGTTGGCTTGACCGAGAAAATCTTGAACCTTGAGACAGAGCAGAGAAGGCAGATCAGCCGTTTCGTCTGTGACGGTGGGTTCTAGGGTGGGGGATTCTCCCGTCCAGTTATAACCTTGAAAAAAATCTTGAACGCTCAACCCTGCCCAAAGGCTTTGGCTGGTCATTTCAAATACGCCCCTTGACTTAGACGACCTTCGATATCTTTGGCATTCGCGCCTTCATTGAGCCAGAAAGTCGCAGAATCGATGCGGTCTTGTTTGCCAATCAGGAATTTACAATAGGTTTCGCCCATTGCATAACATTGGATTTCAATGCAGTTAAGGGATTTTTTGACTAAGCGACTAAAGAAGCCTGCGAGTAATCCTGCATAGATATGACAGACGGGTTTGCCCACATCTCCCAGGGTACGCGCGATCGCGGAATCAAAAATATCCACAAACAAAAAGCCATTTTTCTGTTCACTCAGATCAATCGCCCAGTTACCCCAACCTTGGGCAGTGAACGGCCACCACCAGCCCTCTAGGACATAGTTGAGATTTAATTCATTTAAAGAAGAGGTATAACCAAATTCGGTGAGGAACCATTTGTGGAAAAAATCCGCATCGTAGTGTCCCCATTCCTTACCGATGTTATACATGACAACGCTGGAGGCATTACCGACTTCTTCTTGCAATCCTTCAATTAAACCAATAATAAAATCTTCACTGGTGAGAACGTTGCGACAATTATTCCAGTCCACAATGGTTCCTGTTCCCATCTGGAAGCAAAAGAAATCTTCTACCTGATAATGGTGGTGCTTGCGGGGGTGAACTTTTCTCAAGCTGTGTTCTACTTGTATCAACCCTTGTGGCTTAATAATAGACGAATCAATTGAGGTCAAAACCATAGATTCAATATCCTCGAAACAATGTTAATAAAATAAAACTTAGGGATCTTTTTCAACCTGTCCGTATTTTAAACAAATTCTTTTTATCAATTCCTCTGTGGTTCTCAGGAAATATCCTATTCCCGCCTTGAGAGATCTCGTAATTATACTTAGATAGAAAAACTGATAAGGAATATTTGGGTCATCGAATAGTGGCTAAGAAAGAAGAGAGGGAAAGGAAATTCGTTTAAGACAGGTTTGTTGTAAATTTAGGTAAAGTTGAAACGCCACTAGGTATTTTAGCTTTTTTGAAAGACTTTGGAATAGGGAATCATTAGCCGAAAATTAACGGTTGATCGTTCCATTGGGAAGGAACAATTTTAAAATCATATCCTAAGATACAATTTTGCAATTAAGATCAAAATAGGTTTTCAATATCTAACTTATTCCTAACGTGGTGTTTCTTTACTTACCCTAGATGGTTACACGAAATTAGGATTTTATGGATTGATTTGTTACAAAACGTTGTGTCTTTTGTAGATAAAACTTTAGAAAAATAATCTTTTTTGCAATGACATTTAACGCCAAGAAATATCAATTCAATGCCAAACTTAATTAAACTTAGTCATTTCATCAATTTTCTACTACATCAGGGAACACCTGGTGATTTTCTGATCATTTAAGTCAGTGATTTTACGGAGTCTTATCTAACGCTGTAACTAAATTTAAAGATATACAAGGGTTATAGATTAAAAAATATGAAGATTTAGATGGATAACTTGAAGAAAGTCTTTCGCTATTTTTTGGATTGAAATGTTAAGCAAATCGTCATCTAAGCTGCAAATTTGAGCCGACTGAGAGGGACATCAGGGCGATTGCCTATCTTTGGGATAGATCATTTTTATCGATCAAGGTAGATCAAATAGAACAGTGACGGTTTAGACTAATTGGCAAAGGAGACGGAACTTAATGGTTTCCTTGGCATTCATAAACGGCAAAAACCCGCTCCCAGATTAATCATGATGACTTTACGTGAACTATTAACTCAGGTCTCGGCAATAAAATCCCTACCCGATTACCCCGTCATGGATCAAGAAATTAAAAGTATTGCGACCAATTCCCATGCTTGTGGGGCGGGTTCACTTTTTCTGGGAATGCCTGGAACTCGTGTGGATGGGGGTGAATTTTGGCCCAGTGCTATAGAGTCGGGGGCGATCGCGGCGTTGGTGAGTCCTCAAGCTTTAGCCAACTATCCCGCTAACAGTGAAGTTTGCGTCATTGCCGTCGAGGATATGGTTACCGCCTGCGCGGAAGTTGCCGCCGCTTTTTATCGCCAGCCGACCCAAAATTTAACCATGATTGGGGTGACGGGAACCAATGGAAAAACGACGACTACCCATTTAATTGAATATTTTTTAACAGAATTAGGTCATCCAACGGCGATTTTAGGAACGCTTTATACTCGCTGGCAAGGTTTTCAAAAAACAGCAGTTCATACAACCCCTTTTGCCGCCGAATTACAGGAGCAATTAGCAGAAGCGGTTAAAGCGGGGAATCAATATGGAGTGATGGAAGTCAGTTCCCACGCCTTAGCCCAGGGACGAGTTAAGCAATGCCATTTTAAGGTCGCCGTTTTTACTAATTTGACCCAGGATCACCTCGATTTCCATGAAACAATGGAGAACTATTTTGCGGCCAAGGCGTTGCTCTTTGATGCTCAGTATTTAAAAGGTCGTGCGGTGGTTAATCAGGATGATCCCTACGGAAAACGGTTAATTACAGGCTTAAGTAAAGATGCGGTCTGGTCGTATAGTGTGACTGATCCAACGGCGGATTTTTATACCCGCGATTTGACCTATGAACCCACTGGGGTTAGCGGAGTTTTGGTGACTCCCGTTGGAGAAGTTGCTTTCCGTTCTCCTTTAGTCGGTCAATTTAATTTAGCCAATTTGTTAGCCGCGATCGCCACTGGATTGGAGTTAGGCTTAGATCTCGATAGAATGATTGAAGTTCTGCCCTTATTTGTGGGCGTTCCTGGACGGATGGAACGGGTACAAATCAAACCCGAACAGGATATTAGTGTCATTGTGGATTATGCCCACACTCCCGATAGTTTAGAAAATCTACTCAAGGCGGCGCGACCCTTTATTCAGGGCAAAATGATCTGTGTCTTTGGTTGTGGCGGCGATCGCGATCGCACTAAGCGACCCCTCATGGGAAAAATCGCGGCAGAGTTGGCCGATATTGTCGTTGTTACCTCCGATAATCCCCGTACTGAAGATCCTGAGCAAATCTTGGCTGATGTGGTGGCGGGAATTCCTGCTTCCGTAGAACCCTTTGTTATTGGCGATCGCGCAACAGCTATTCGTCATGCCATTCGAGAAGCTAAATCAGGAGATGGGGTTTTAATCGCAGGAAAAGGTCATGAGGATTATCAAATTTTAGGAACCGAAAAAATCCATTTTGATGACCGAGAACAAGCCAGAGAAGCTCTGATACTTCGTTTAAGTTAACAATAGGGTTAGAACACGGATTAAGGCGGATGAAAGGATGACACGGATTTTAGTTTTTTATGACAATTCAACTCTAAAAAAATCCGTGAAATCAGCGTAATCCATTCAATCCGTGTTCTACTCCATTTATTAGCGCGATCGCCGATCAAATTGCATTAAGGAAAAGTAATTTTTTGGGTAAAAAATGAGTCTTACCGTCCCCCTAAAAACGATTGAACTTACGCCAGGGAGTCACATTTCTATCCCTGATATCACCTGGCAAGATTTTGAACAAATACTGATAGATCTGGGGGAAAAACGAAATACTCGCGTTGCTTATTATCAGGGACTTCTGGAAATCATGTCTCCTCTGGCTATTCACGAAAGACCCCACCGCATTATTGCCGATATTGTCAAAGCCATTTTGGAAACAGAAGAACGAGATTGGGAAGATTTCGGCTCAACTATCCTAAAACGCCCTCTCCTCGCAGGAATTGAACCTGATACCTGTTTTTATATTGATAATGCGGCTCTGGTCAAAGGTTGTACCAACTTGAACCTAGATGACTATCCCCCTCCTGATCTCGCGATCGAATCCGATGTCACTTCAAAAACCAGTTTGAATGCTTACCAAGCGATTCGAGTTGCAGAAGTTTGGATTTATCAACGGTCAAGACTTAAAATTTATCGCTTTTCTGAACAAGGCTACCAGGAAACCCCGATTAGTCCCAGTTTTCCCCATCTGCCTTTGACAACCATGATTCCTGAACTTATTCAAAAAGCGATTTATCAACGCACTCGCCTGATGTTACGAGACTTAAAAAAAGAACTTGAGGCAACAAAAATGAGAGAATAAAAAATAAAGCAATCTAAAGCTATGGAAATCAGTGACCTTAAACGAGAAATAGAGCAAATCAGTCCGCGCCTGGGTAAAGCCCAGGACTATCTTTGACCTACCTGCTATCAACGCTCAAATTCAGGATTTAGAGCAAATCGCCGCCCAACCTGAGTTTTGGGATAGTCCCGAAAATGCCCAAAAAACCTTACAAGAACTGAATGACCTCAAATCTCAACTGACCCAATCTCAACAATGGAGTGGTCAGCTAGAGGACGTTAAAAGTATTGTGGAACTTTTGGAACTGGAAAGCGATGAAGCCCTCTTTAATGAAGCTCAGACAACTCTCAATACCCTCCAACAGGAATTAGACCGTTGGGAACTGCAACAACTGCTGGCTGGCCCCTACGATGCTAAGGGAGCGGTTTTGACCATTAATGCAGGAGCGGGGGGGACGGATGCTCAAGATTGGGCGGAAATGTTACTGAGGATGTACACCCGATGGGGAGAAAAACAGGGGTATAAAGTGCATTTGGCTGAATTATCCGAGGGAGATGAGGCGGGCATTAAATCCGTCACTCTGGAAATTGACGGTCAGTATGCCTACGGTTATCTCAAAGGCGAAAAGGGAACCCACCGTTTAGTTCGCATTTCTCCCTTTAACGCCAACGATAAGCGTCAGACCAGTTTTGCGGGGGTAGAGATTATGCCGATGTTGGGGGATGAGTCGATTAATCTAGATATTCCCGACAAAGAGCTAGAAATTACCACCTCTAGGGCGGGCGGCAAAGGCGGCCAAAATGTCAATAAAGTAGAAACGGCAGTACGCATTGTCCATCTACCCACAGGCATTGCAGTTCGTTGTACCCAGGAACGTTCTCAATTACAAAATAAAGAAAAAGCCCTCGTCATTCTAAAGGCCAAATTGCTGATTATTCTCCAGGAACAACGGGCCAACGCGATCGCAGAAATACGGGGGGATATGGTAGATGCGGCTTGGGGGAAACAAATCCGTAATTATGTGTTTCATCCCTATCAAATGGTGAAAGACCTGAGAACCAACGTGGAAACTACGGATGTCAGTGGGGTCATGGACGGAGATTTAAACAATTTCATTGAAAATTATCTCCGTTACGTCAGCCGAAATGATAGTGACATGAAATGAAAACTCCAAATAAATGGATCAAGTTTAAAAACTTGGTTAATAATTAAGGCAGTTGGAGAGATAAATTCCTGTAATCCCTCCTATTAACACTTAAAACCCACTTAACCTTATTTTATTGTCAATCTGCGCCAAAATTTATTGGCTTCCTAATACCATCCCCAATCGCCAGTATAAACACCTAAGAACAACTACGGAGTGCATGGACTTTCCCTTTACCAATAAAGCCGTACTTCTACTCTTAAGCTTTTTGCGGTAAATAACCTGATATGTTAATATCAACTTTTTGAAATTACCCAATCAATTTGTAACGACCTTGGTTTATGTCCTATGAGTGAAAAGAGTGAATCTACTGTTGCTGAAATAGACGAGCCGACTTCAACCGAACCCCAACCCAGTTATGTTAAGCTGGCGATGCGAAATATGGTTCGGAAAAGAGGCAAGTCTCTCACTCATTTTTTTCTAACCACAGTGGGTTTATTCGCAGTGCTAATCGGTTTGTCCTATCTGACGCGCTAGAGTGAAGTCTTATGTCTGGTTCTTCCGTTTGTGCTATTAATGTTGAACTCAATCTTCAGGAGTTTTCTGTTGGCGACACTCAATCTCCTGTCGAACTTAGTCTTATTTCGATAAAGGATTGGCAAGACTGGCTAGAGGTTTGGTTAACTTCCTTGAAATCCCAATTGCCCAAAGCAGATACTTACGAATTAAGCCTACGTTTAACGAATGATACTGAAATTCAATCGTTTAATAGCCAGTATCGTCAACAGAACAAACCTACGGATGTACTGGCTTTTGCTGCTCTAGAAGCTGAGATGCCGATTTTTCAACCCGAAGACCCTGAACCGCTTTATCTAGGAGATATTATTATTTCTGTCGAAGCCGCAGCCCGACAAGCTCAACAAAATAATCATTCCCTCACCATTGAACTTGCTTGGCTCGCCTCCCACGGATTACTTCACCTGCTGTCTCTTATACACATCTGACGCTGCCGACGATCTTACGCGTGTA
>ERZ1022729.85-NODE-85-length-12717-cov-6.863845_pt1 | contig 12717 bp, 11 predicted proteins | sample MGYA00520880_ERZ1022729 | MGnify/ENA primary metagenome ERZ1022729 (study PRJEB33162, sample SAMN09537598) | freshwater metagenome | isolation source: freshwater | place: Canada:Alberta | collected 2017-07 | study: EMG produced TPA metagenomics assembly of the...
TTTTGCTCTACTGCTTGTCAGGATAGGCTTTTCAGTTTTAGGAGATGTCTAATATAAATCGTGCCATTTTTGTTCATTTTAATCCAAAGGATAAAGATAACTCGTTGATTAAACTGGTTATGTGTTCTTTACACGCCAGTAATTATTTACCCAATGATCGTCATCGGGTGTACAATGTTAGGTAAGCATATGGAGGTTACTATGTCTGCCATTAAAGAAAAACAAACCCAAAAGCAGCTTAATGACGAAAGAACGAGAAAAATTGATAAAGCTCGTCGTTTGTTAGCGTATGCCAGGCAGATTGAGAGAGATTATATTGAAAACGGCGTAGACTGCATCGATAAGTATGTAGATGAAGACTGGTTGGATAAATTAGTCGAGTAAGTACAAGTTGATTTCAATTCGGCCTGTATATTTATCCAATTTTAATTTTAAATATTCGGGTTCATTAAATTCCCTTGGCTCTACGAGATTTTTGATTTTGATTTACATTGTCTCCGATCGCGGAATGTTCTCGAAACCACTCACTTCTGCCAAAGTATAAAGCGGTCGGCCTTTTACTTCTTCATAAATTCGCCCGATATATTCTCCTAAAATTCCAATACAGACCAATTGGACGGAACCTAGAAATAAAATAGCAATCATAATCGCCGCAAATCCTGTTAGGGGAGAATGGGGTTGATATAAACGCCAATATAAAACCAATAAAGCCATTAAAGCGGCTAAAAATGCGGAAAATAAACCTAAATAAGTGGAAAGACGCAGGGGAACTTTAGAAAAAGAGACTAGGCTATTGACGGCCAAAGTAAAGGATTTACGAAAGGTGTATTTCACTTCTCCTGCAAAACGCGGATCTCGCTCAAATTGAATGGCAGTTTGCCGAAATCCGACCCAGGAGCGGAGTCCCCGAATATAGCGATTTTGTTCGGGCATGGAATTGAGTAAATCGACTACGCGCCTATCCATGAGGCAAAAATCTCCCGTATCGGTGGGAATATTCACATCGGCTAATTGTTGCAACAGTCGATAAAAAATATAGGCGGTAAAACGTTTGAACCAGCTTTCTTTTTTTCGTTTAGTGCGTTGGGCGTAGATGACTTGGTAGCCCTGTCGCCATTTTTCTAATAAGTCGGGAATCAGTTCGGGGGGATCTTGTAAATCCGCATCGAGGATAATCACGGCTTGACCCCTAGCAAAGTTTAAGCCTGCGGTGACTGCAATTTGATGGCCAAAATTTCGAGCTAGACTCAGGTAACAAACGCGGTCGTCTTTTTCCTGTAATTCTCGGATCAGATTGAGGGAATTATCCCGACTGCCATCATTAATAAAAATTAGCTCTACGGATTCGTCTAGGCGATCCATAACCGAACGAACGCGGCGATAGAGTTCGACAATATTTTCTTCTTCGTTATAAATGGGGATAATCAGGGAATAAACGGACATATCGACTGTTTAAGACAAAATATTTTATAGTTTTTAAATTCTGAAATTTTTATTGGCGTTTACTCAATATAACCCAGATGTTGCAGGTTTAAAATCACTGAAAACTATTTACAAGAAAAGAATTTTGGAAATTTAATCGAACGGCGATTGCCGTTTAGAAACTTGACTAGCCCACAGGAAATATTCAGTGGCTCACAGAAAACTCACAAAAAATTTGTAGGCTTCACGGTGTAGGACAAAATCTGAGTTTCACTCGATTCCATATTTTTGTTCGATCACCGATCGCGACCACCTAAATTTGTGAGGGCAATTAACCCCAATCAAAAACACCAAATCGAAAAAATATTAATTTCCTAGAGAATACACTGAAGTTCTTACTAGGATTAAGTTCCTCTGTTTACGAGTTTCCCGCTGTATCTCTACAGAAATTGTCAATTTTTCTTACTTTTACCCTTTGTCGTGATCTAGATCACAGTAAAAAGTGATCCAGATCATAGATGATAGAGAAGTAGGAAATTCTGTTACCCGACCTATGGGTTATGGATGTACCTAGTACGCTTATGAATCCTTTTCTTTTTTTTCTTCGTTTCCACCTCAAATTTGGATCTCTTCGTCAACTGAGCCTGTCTAAGAGCGATCGCGGTTTTGTCTTGCCGTTGGTCATCATGATCGGTCTAGTGCTGATAGTGGCCAGTTTGGGGATTATCGCCAGTTCCCAAAATAATCAAAAAAATACGATTGCTCAAAAATCGACTGCTGAGGGATTGGCGATCGCAGAAACGGGGGTAACTCGTATTTTAGATTTAATCAATCAAAATCGTTATATTTCCATGTTTCCTGATTGTGTTTCTCGGAATAGCAGCACGGGAGCCTGTAATGATTCCACGACCTCTCCCCTACCAAAAAGCTGGGCAACTATTGCCAGTTTTCCTACGGTTACCGTTTGTGGTACGGCGGGATCTCCGTCAGAGGTACAAGCCGTTGCCTCCAGTCAAAACTGGGTCGCGGTCAATGGTAGCAATACTCAATATCGACTGATCAATTACCAATACTCCCCCACTGTTGGTCTTGCCCCTGGTACCGCTTCTTTGACCATAGAAGGCAGAATTAACGGGAATACCGCTAATAATTCAACTTCTCGGTTAGAAGTTAAAGTTCCCGTTGAACCAGGCCCCCTATTAACGGAGGGAATTCCAGGAGTCTGGTTAGTTAATGGTAGTACAGGAAGCAATAATAAAATTCAGGGGGATACCTTAATCAATGATTGCACGGTGACTCAAGCCCAACTTGATGCAATGAACACCAATACCATTATTGGAAATGATCCGATTACGGGACAACCCTATGAAGCGAAATATACGGCGATGACGTTTCCCGATTTGCCTACTAAACCGAGTCCTTTTCTCAATACCTTAAATTTGCCCAATAATACCAGTGGAGTCATTACCCTTCCTTGTCTTACGACTCCCTGTGCTTATTCCACTACTCCAACGGTGGCTGATCGGGCTAATGCGAGCGGGGTCTATGAATATTCTGCTAATAATATCAAACTACAAACTGGCTCAAGTAAGTTGATCATTACCCCAGGACGAAAAGTCACTATTTATTTAGATGGTGAAATCGATGGGAATACGGAAATGGTTCATAATTGCGCGGGAGTGACGGGTTGTAAGCCGACGAATTTCCAGATTTATGGCTATGCTCAGAAAACTACGAGTCCTAATTTTACGCCTCAAATGTGTTTAATTGGCAATAATGAACTGGAAGCTTTTATTTATGCCAAAGAATATACTGTCGGGGTTGGAGGAACGGGGGTTTTGCGCGGCACGATCTGGGCGGATGCATGGTCAACGAGTGGAGGGTGTGGTTCCAATACTAGCAATATTGTGGTAGAACAATCGGCTCGTTGGAGCGATCTGGGGCTACAACCACAAAATACTCCGCCGCTCCTCAGAAATATTTCTAGTTGGCAACGGAAACAGCGATAAAGGAGGAAGTTTAAACTCAATGCCCAATAAATCTATGCGTTTAAAATTAATCCTGTTTTTATGCCGATCGCGATCGCCTGAGTCTGATTCGGGTTTGTCGATGCTAGAAGTTCTGGTGGCAATGATGGTGGTTTTTTTGACCTTTATGACTTCTTTAAACGGACTTTTGTACGCGGCAATGTTTCAGGTAAAAGGCGATCGACAAGCAAAGGCTGTTTATTGGATTCAGCAGGATGTAGAAAATGTGAAATCGGCCGCCGCAAACTATACAACAAATACTGGATGTAGTACTTCTACCGTAGGCACTCTTTTCAATAACACAGTTCCGAGCGTCACCCTTGCAACACAAGACTTGTTTGGAAAAAACTACACCATCGACCGTAATCGCGTTCCTAGTGCAAATATATTACAAATAACTTATACAGTGAGAGAAACCAGTGATTCGACTAAAGTTTTGGCGACGCTTTATACAGAGATTCTACCTGCTGCGGCCCTTAGCTGTTCCTAATCAGGGTTGGACTATGATCGAGATGGCGATAGTATCGGTGATCGTCGGTATTTTGGCTTCTTTGGCTATTCCTAGCATGATGAGCGGAATGGGTAAGAATCAGTTGCAATCTAGTATGGGACAAGTCAAAGGCGCGCTCCAAGAAGCTCAGCGCAGTGCGATTAAAAATGGCGTAAGTTGTACCGTAAACATTAATCCAACCGCGAAAACCGTCACTGGTAGTCCTGCGGGGTGCATTTCTAGTCCAGTAAGCATTCCTAATAATACTGAGATAACTTTCACCACTCCTACCGCCGCTACATCGTTGATTTTTTCTTATAAAGGCAATACCACGACGGATCTAATTGTTGCTTTGCAGTCGGCAAAAACCTCACAAAGATATTGTCTCGCTGTTTCATCGGGCATCGGGATTATGCGGACAGGAACCTATAGCGGTACGACCTGTACTTCGACTTTTTAAAATTTTATCTCAGAAGAAAAAAGTAAGATCTTTCCACGAGAGAATCAGGCTTTCAGGGAAAAAAGGTAAGATCTTTAGCCATAACACCGAAAAAATCTTATAAATCTTTTTTATAATACTTGACATTCCATCTTTTGTAATGTTAAGGAGAATAAAAAGGTGATCAGGACACTTTTCTATTTAGGCTTTTGTTCTAAAAAATATCTTAATACTTCTGCTAGGTTCCGTTATAGAAATTCAGGCTGGACACTCCTCGAAGTTATGATTGTCATTTTAATTATCGGAATTTTAGCGAGCTTGGCCATTCCCAATATGATGGGAGCGATAGAAAAACGTAAGGCCCAAAGCACACTTTTCCAGATTAAGGGAACTTTAAAGGAAGCTCAACGAAATGCGATTAAAATGGGGAAGGAGTGCAGAGTTACTCTGAAAGGAACAAATGATAATTTTGATCCTCCTTCTATTATGGTTAATAGTCATGCAGATTATGTAGGGTGTTTAAGTAGTTCAGAAACTTTTTTTGAGGGTTTGGAAATGAGAGAAAATTTTCCTGGGACTAACATTCGTTTTTCCTATCGTGGGAATACTACGAATATCGGCACGATTGTTGTTGAATCTCCCAATGCACAAACAAAATATTGCTTAGTAGTCTCAAATTTTCTGGGGATTATGCGGAGTGGCGTTTATAACGGATCAACGAGTTCAGTGTCTGCCTCTAATTGTCAATCTTCTGTTTAGGACTAATTATCATGAAAAATTATCTAAATCTGCTTAAAATTCTTAAAAAAAATACTCATTCGGGTTACACCCTAGTTGAATTAATTCTTGCGGCTTTTGTCACTGTACTGGTTATCTCGGCGGCAGGAATGGGAGTTGTGCTGATGACTCAGAAAAATATGATCGCGAGTGCGGATGGTGATATCAAATATAATCTCGGTCGTGCTGTGGATTTTATGACTGAAGAAGTCAAAACAGCTTCTTTAATTAGAGATGATGTTTCTTCCTCTGCTTTAACAACCAATGCGGCTAATTTTAACCAATCAGGTAAAACCGTTGTTTTGGCAATAAGGGTGCCAGGAGTTTCTCAGGATATTATTTATTACACTCAAGCTCCTGGTGATCCTTGGTTGGGAAATTTGGCAATTTATCGATGGGGGCCGCCCATAGACATGAATGGTTTATATACAAATCCAGATCCTGCTGATACGACGAAACCTTCATGGAGAAATGAGCTATTGATAGATCTGATCGCCTCTGCACCTTTAACTACGGGTTGTGGGAGCGGAGGGACGATCAATAATACGGCGGGGGCGACTACGGGATGGACACAAATCCCCAATAGCAGTCAACAAGGTTTCTATGTTTGTAGTGATAATACAAAGCAAACTACTGATGGGAATGGAAAATTTGTTGAGCTTCATGCGTCTGCATCTGCTCAAAATAATACCAAATCTAATCCACTGAGTTGGGGGAGTGGTCGTGGTGGCGATTATGCGGCTTCAGGCAAACCAACTTATGAAGTTATTACCCAAACTTATGCACGGGCGAATTGACTTTTCCCTGAATTATCGATAGAAAAAAGGACATAATATTTTATGTCCCTACGAGTATTTTGTCTCTTTTTAATGGCCTGCCATCCGTTGCCCAATTATTCCAAAATCGGCTTCGGCGATCGCGCTTTCATAGACAATTTTCCCCTCACTCATCACTAGAATACGGTCAGATAATTTCAGCAGTTCATCCAAATCCTCACTGACTAATAAAACTGCAACCCCCCGATTTCGTGCCGCCACAATCTGACCGTGAATATATTCTACCGCTCCAAAATCTAACCCAAAACAAGGATTTGCCGCAATCAAAAGGTTAATATGATTAGCCGAAAGCTCCCTCGCTAAAACAGCCCTTTGCACATTCCCGCCCGACAAATTCGCGATCGGTGTTTCAGGAGAAGGCGTTTTAACCGAAAACGTTTGAATAAGTCCTTTAGCCGCGTCTCGAATGGCTCGGAGAATCAATAAAAAACCCGCCTTTGCCTGGGGAGGACGATCAAAAGTCCGCAAAGCCATATTTTCTGCCACACTCATCGACGGGACACAGGCATTTCTCAAAGGTTCTTCAGGGAGCGCGAAAACCTGATGACGGAACATTTCCGCACGGGTTGCACCATAGATTTCACCATTGACGAGTAATTGACCACTGGTTAAGGGGCGTTGTCCCGCTAAAACTTCGACTAATTCCCGTTGCCCATTACCACTCACTCCCGCAATGCCAACAATTTCTCCCTGATTGACCGTTAAATTAATGCCTTCCAGGGCGGGTAAACCGTTATCTTTATTGGCGTGGAGTTCCTGAACCTGTAACACCGTCTCATCGTTCGATTGGACAGCCTTTTCGATAGATTCTGGCTCTTTTTTTTCTCCCATCATCATCTGACTCATTTCTGCGACGGTCAATTCTTTGACAATGCCATGACCCGCTAATTTTCCCTTCCGTAGAACAGTTATTTCATCAGCAAAAGCCGTGACCTCACGAAATTTATGACTAATCATCAAAATACTTAAGCGTTTCTCATCCACTTCTTTGCGGAGTAATCCTAAGATTTCATCGGCTTCCTGGGGAGTTAATACAGAAGTAGGTTCATCCAAAATCAGAATGCGGCTTTTGAGATAAATTTGTTTGAGAATTTCTAATTTTTGCTTTTGACCTGCGGCCAATTGGGCGACGGGCGTATTCAGGGGAATCCGAAAGGGAGTCGTCTCCATGAAAGCTTGCAAGTCTTGATGTTCTTGTTTCCAGTTGATCAGATTATCAGAATCTAGACGAGAAAGGACTAAATTTTCAGCAACGGTCATCGAGGGAACTGAGGTGAAATGCTGATAAACCATGCCGATACCGTAGTGGTGGGCATCGCGGGGGGTATTAATTTCACGGGAATGTTTACCCACTAAAACATCACCGTGAGTGGGAGTATAAAAACCCATGACACATTTAACGAGGGTACTTTTTCCTGCCCCATTTTCGCCGAGGAGCGCGTGAAAAGAGCCAGATTTAACCTTGAGAGAGACCTGATCCAGGGCAGTAAAGGAACCAAATTGTTTGGTCAGATTGACGACTTCGAGTTCAGGAGGAGCAATCGTCTGAATATCGGGGCTTAGGGTTTCTGCTGTCATGGATTAAACTCCTTTTGCGATTTCAGGGATGTCAACAAGATTTGCTCTAAGAATAGCCTGGCAAAATCCGCTTAAATTTAAGGTATTAATCACTACTTAATAACGATTCTTAACGTTTTGGAAACCCACAGCAAAATCCGAGTAAATAGAAAAAACTGTAACGGAACGGACAATATGCTTCAGAATGGGAGAAGGAATCTCGACGGAGTAACCGTTCATGTTGGCATATATCTTGGCGATCGCGATTGCACTGGCTAGTGTTGTCCTCTTCTTTTCTGCATTCTTTGCTCCAAAATTGCATCGTAAGGATGATTTTTTGTGGAGCGGGGTGGGATTATTTTACGGTTTAGTTCTTTGGCTGTGCGCGGGACGCTTTACGGGCGGTGCTTTATTAGGACAGATGGCCGCAGTGGTGCTGGTTTTGTCCTTTGCCTGGCAAACGATTTCTTTGCGGGCCGCGATCGCTAATCCCGAAAAACAAGCAGGTATTAAAACTTTTTCTTTGTTGGACTGGATCGGGGGCGGCTTAGGGAAGAAAAAAGCCAAAGTCCCACCCACTGCTAAGCCTGTTGTGGAAGCGGTAACACCTGTCGAGACAACGGAATCTTTGACGGAAACGCCTGCTGAACTTGCTGACATTGGAGAAGCTGAAATTCCTGAATCTTTAACAGAAGAAGCGATCGCTCCTGATATGGATGAGGAAATCATTGATGGGACAGTGGAACCTGAAACGACTGTTTCCCCAGAGAGAGAAGAAATTTTAGTCCCTGAAAAAATCGTAAGTAGTAGTGAAGAATCTTTAGTAGAGACCGTAGAAAAAACGAAAGAAAACATTACTCCGCCCAGGGCTAGAACTTCCCAACCCTTTGCTAAACCTAAAAAACAGGGATTTTTTAGCAAGTTATTCGGTAAAAAGCCAACACCTGCTAAAACGGAAAATATTACCGCCGCCCTAGATGCGATCGAAACCGTTGAGGAGGCTGGGGAACAAAAGGAAGATATCAATAAAGTCAATGTCACTTACACTAAAACCGTACAAGAGAGTGTGATCATTACCGAAAATTTGGACTCCGAAGAATCCGATATCTCCGTGACAGAAATAATTACTGAAATTGAAACTGTCGAATTGCCTGAAGTTGTTTCTGCTGCGGAGACCCCAGCCGAAAACGAAATCGAAGAAAATTGGGATGATGATTGGGAAGAAGAGAAGGATTCAGAAATTTCTCAAATAGTCACCGATCAATCTGCACCAACCATGATCGAAAATGCGATCGCCGAAAAGCCTCTCGAAATAGCCTCTGAGGAAGAAAAAGAAGAAGACCATGAAGAAGAAAGTCCTGAAACCGAGGAACCCATAGAACCCATCTTCCCACCCTCAGAAAGTGAAACTCCGCGATCGCCTATAGATTCATCTCCCTCAACAACAGAACCTAATTAAACAAAGATAAAAAAAGACCTACCCCAAGGAGAAGCCGTTCAAAACGCTCTTTAGGGTAGGGTTAATGATCACTGGATTAATTCGCTGAATTCACTCAGTCAATTACCACAGTCCTCGGACAGGAGCAGGAGGAATGTAGGGAGCCGCTTGAGGCGCGATCGCAGGAGGTGGCATTCTGTGGGGATTAAATTGGGCAGGGGGTAATTCAGCAAAACCTAGAAATGCTGGATTAATCGCTCCAATCGGACAATCGGAAGCAAACTGTTCATATCTCACTGTGTTGACTAGGCTTGCTTGCGCTGTTTGGAGGGTATTCATCGCCGTTGGGGGTTGTAGCCCAGCCGATTGAGCAACCATCGCCGTAGTCTTTCCATCGGCTTGAATGACGGTATTCGCTCTGACTGGGGCGAAAAAGGGGTCTAAAACAACCCAAGCGGCGGCATCAAAGGGTTTAACCATCGATCTTCCCTGATTAGCTACCGACAGATATTCTCCTGCGGTCACTCGAAAAGAACAGTTGGATTGGGGTTGTTGAGCTTCACTTCCGCAAAGTGTCTGGATATTAGGAGACGTTAGGACAGAAGCGATTCGATTTCCACTAAAAACAAAAATCTCGGTACGTTGTTTCTTGTCATTGCGAGTTAGTAAATAGGTTGTCGAAGGGGTTGTCACCGTCGCTTCATCAGTCATTACCCTCAGCGCAGAACCGCCAGCAGGAGTCATAATCAGAATAGATCCCTTCAACAAACACAGTCTTTGGTTAGCAGATAGCTGCATTCCACTTCTATCTAGTGAGGGATTCCATTCACAAGTCCTGCCATTACTAAAACCTACTTGCGTCTCTGGCTTGAGCCAAACGAGTGTCCCATCGTCAAACTGGAGATGAGCCTTGGCGTAGGTAGCTGTTTCTAAAACATTGTTAGGAAAAAGGGCGTTGTCAGTGGCAGGAGCGGCTACAGCAAAGGCACCAATGGTGGGCGTAAGTTGGGGGTTGGTCTCTACACGAAGTTCGCCAACTGCACCGCTCAGTTCTACCCGATCTGGGGTTGCATTGTAAATTTTTGCACAATTGATGGAACGACTACCATCGGGAGAAACGGAACATTCCTGGGCTTGAACGGGGGAGCTTAGGAGAGGAATTAGTCCCATAACCCCTAATAAACTACTAATACCTAAAGTATAATTTTTCATACAGCTAACTCGTCTTAATCTCATTAGTCAAGTTGTTGTGACCATCATAACTAAATTTGTCGAATAGCGGTACTGGTTTTATGGGTCAAGACTAGATTAAAATTGGGGTTAATTTTATGATTTCTTTTCTTAATTAATTCACAGTTTATAAAATGAGTTTTTTCGATAAGCTCAATGACGCGATCGCGCTTAATCAAAGTTTACTGGTGGTTGCCCTAGATCCAAACCCAGAAATTATGGGAAATTGGCCCCAGGACAAGCCGACTGCGCCGATGATTGAACGATTAGAAACTTGGTTAAGTTTTGTTATCACCGAAACCCAGGACTTAGTTTGTGCCTATAAGCCCACCCTCGGATTTTATGAAGTATTAGGGAGTGCGGGTTTAGATTTGCTGACCAGAATTTTGGGGAAAATTCCTGCCCATATTCCCCTGATTTTGGATGCTAAACATGGGGATTTGAATACCAGCACTGTCTTTGCTAAAGCGATTTTTGAAGATTGGCAAGTTAATGCTGTTACCCTAAATCCCTTTGCAGGATTGGATCAAAGCGCACCGTTTTTGGTGTATCCCGACAAGGGGGTTTTTATTCTTTGCCATACCTCCAATCCAGGCGCGATCGCTTTACAAAATTATCCGACGGCGGAATCACCTTTTTATTTACAGGTAGTCAAAGAAGTTCAAACTTGGGCAACACCAGAGCAATTGTATCTAGAAGTGGGAACCAATGATGTGGAAGTGATTAAAAGAATTCGGATAGCGGCTCCTGAACGGACAATTCTCTTAAGAAGTATTTGGTCAGAAAATAAGGCGAATCTCAAGGATATTCTCAGAGCGGGATTGAATAAATTAGGGATTGGTTTATTAGTTCCCGTCCCTCAAGATTTTTTAACAGAAGAAAATATTTTTGATAGAGTTAATCTGCTAAAAAATGAAATTAATCAAACCAGAGATCAAGTCATCGAAATTGATTCGAGTTGTGATTTATGGACACCCGATGTTTGTTTTCTAGAAAGTCATCCCCATCAATCTTTAATTTTGCAATTATATGATATTGGTTGTTTGTTATTTGGGGAATATGTGCAGGCTTCGGGGGCGACTTTTTCCTATTATATTGATCTGCGTAAAATTATTTCTAATCCGCAAATTTTTCATCAAGTTTTACAGGCCTACGCAGAAATTTTAAAGAGATTAAGTTTCGATAGAATTGCAGGCATTCCCTACGGTTCTTTACCAACGGCGACGGGGTTATCTTTGCTGTTACATTATCCGATGATTTATCCCCGCAAGGAAGTCAAGGCTCATGGGACTCGTCGTTTAATTGAGGGACATTATGAAGCAGGGGAAACTGTTGTGATTGTGGATGATATTTTGATTACGGGAAAAAGCGCGATCGAAGGGGCGGAAAAGTTGGAGTCTTCAGGTTTAAAAATTAAGGATATTGTGGTTTTAATTGACCATGAGGAGGGGGTTAAGGATCGGATCAAGGCTAAGGGTTATAATGCTTATTCGGTGTTAACTATCTCTGAAATTACGGAAACCCTCTATAGTTCGGGCAGGATTAATGAGGAACAATATAATCATTTGAAAGAAGCCAAATAAAATTGGCGATCGCTATTCAATCTTCGTAAAAAATGTTTGAGTATAGTTTGATTTTTTCGGTTTAGCCAGAGCAACTTCTTATTATCCGTGTATTATCCGTGATCGAATTAGATATGTTAGTATAATGAAGATTAATTATTTACTGTCTCAGGTAGGCTCTCCCATGATTCCCTTTGACGAATTTCAGACCAAATTTTTCAATATTTTTACTAGCAATAACTTTTATGATGGCCAGAGTTATTTAGACTATATCGCCGAACCTCAAACGAATGATGAAGATAATATTGTTGATACTAAAATTGTCTTACCACTTTTAATGGCACTTGGGTTTGAGTTGGGGGATATGAGTAAAAACTTAAGTGGAGGAACAAAAGATAATACACGCCCTGATTTTCAGGTGTGTTTAGCAGATGGAAATATTCGTTGTTTTTTAGTAGAAGATAAACACACAGCCTATGATCTTTCCAAACCTGAACCATTACAACAGTTATTAAACTACGCGCCAATCCGAGGTTATGAACTAGGATTACTCTGCAACGGAAAATTATTATTGGGTTGGGATCTTTCTGATCCTAATTTACCAAATCCTGTTCTCCATCTAGATATTGAGCAGATTATTGAAACCTACTATGGTCAAAATATATTAGCAGGCGGAAAAACAGGCTTAGAAGCTTTGCAAGAAAATCATATTCAAGATTTAAAAAGTTTATATCGTCGCTTTCATCAACAAAATTTTGCAAATATTGAAAACCTTATTCAAGAGTTAAGTAAGCCTGAAGATGAATGGTTAAAGTTCGCTATATCTCAATCGAATAATTCTAATTTTGATGAACTTCTAATTAAGGATTTAAAGGCGGCAATTAATCTTTTAGAGGAAGATGTTTTATATCAATTGAATTTATTTTTAGAGGAATATGA
>ERZ1022729.86-NODE-86-length-12623-cov-13.259866_pt1 | contig 12623 bp, 10 predicted proteins | sample MGYA00520880_ERZ1022729 | MGnify/ENA primary metagenome ERZ1022729 (study PRJEB33162, sample SAMN09537598) | freshwater metagenome | isolation source: freshwater | place: Canada:Alberta | collected 2017-07 | study: EMG produced TPA metagenomics assembly of the...
AGGCCAGGAAGACCAGGATCGTCATCTACTCGATGCCCTGCCGCGTATGGGCCGCACGCTCATCCTGGTACTCGCCGGCGAAGATGCGAAGCTCCGCATCCGAAAGGCGCCCACTGGCCAGCCGCCACAGCCGCAGCGCGACCATGATGCCGATCCCGACGGAGGTGAAATAGCCGACGCCATAGACCAGCGTCATCGGCAGGCCGCTGATCGGCGCGTAGTTGGACGCGTTGATGGCGTGCTGCTTCCAGGTTCCCCAGAAGAAGACGGCGCAGCACACCAGCACCAGCGAATCCGACACCGCCAGGCACCCCTTGCGCCCCGCCTTCGGCAGCACTCGCACCAGCGTATCGACGCCGAGATGCGCGTGTTCCCGGTACACCACGACGGCGCCGATGAAGGTCAGCCAGACGAAGCAGTAGCGCGACATCTCCTCACTGATCGCGATGCCGCTGTCGAAGGCGTAGCGCAGCACCACATTGCCCAGCACCATGGCGACCATGGCGACGAGCAGGGCGACCATGACGGCCTCGAGCAGGCGGAAGCCGCGCTCCACCCAGCGTTGGCCTGGATTGTCCTGAGGCTCCATCGGACCTGGCGTTCCCGTTCTTCCCCCGCGCCGGCCATTCGCGGTGCGTGGCCTGACTGCGCGGGGCAGTCTTGCCGCTCCGCCGCCGCCTGTCCACACGCCAGGGGGAGGCGGCGGGGGGCATCGCCGTAGCGACGCCCCCCGCCTATGGGGCGCTACGCCAGCTGATCGGCCAGCGGCAGCTTGCGGATCCGCCGGCCCAGCAGAGCCGAGACCGCATTGACCAGCGCCGGCGTGGCCGGCGGCACCGGCGGCTCGCCGACGCCGCCCATCCGCTCGCCGCTCTCGATCACATGGGTCTCGATCAGCGTCGGCGCCTCATCGGTTCGCAGCAGCTGGTAGCCGTCGAAATTCGCGTTCTGCACGCGCCCGGCCGCGATCTCGAGCTTCTCCCCCATGGCGGTGGAGATGCCCTGGATCACGCCGCCCTCGACCTGGCTGCGGATGCCGTCCGGCAAAACCTGGCTGCCGCAGTCCAGCGCGACGACCACGCGATGCACGCGCGGCCGCCCATTCTCCATCGAGACTTCCGCCACCTGCGCGCAGAGCGAACCGTAGCTTTCGACGAAGGCGAAGCCGCGCGCACGGCCCGCCGGCAGGGGCGTGCCCCAGCCGGCCTTCTCGGCCGCCGTGTTCACCACGCGCAACGCGCGCGGGTCATGCGCGAGCAGTTCACGCCGCAGCGCGACCGGGTCCTTGCCCGCCGCCTGCGCCAGCTCATCCAGGAAGCTTTCCATGAAGAAGCCGTTCTGCGTGGCGCCCACAGCCCGCCAGGGCATGCTGGGCACCGGCGCCTGGCGGCGCACGTAATCCACGCGATAGGCGCCGGTGCGGTAGCGCGTGTCGTTCAGCGTCTGGACGGAGCTGGCGTCCAGATCGCCCTGGAAGTTGTTGAAGTCGCGCGCCATCGAGGTGCCGGCCGTCCGCACCCAGAGGCCCGTGACATTGTTCTGCGCGTCCAGCGCCGCGCGGAAGCGCGCCATCTGCGCCGGGCGGCCCCAACCCTGGCCGATCTCGTCTTCCCGGGTCCAGAACAGCTTCACCGGCTTGCCGACAGCGCGCGCGACGATGACGGCGGCGGACGGCATGTCCTCATACAGGCGCCGCCCGAAGCCGCCGCCCTGCATCATGGTGTGCAGGCGGATCTTCTCCCGATCCCAGTTGGTCTCCCGCACGACGCGGTTCAGCAGCCGGTCCTGGTTCTGCGTCGGCGCCCAGATCTCCAGCCGGTCGCCTTCGATGCGGACATTGATGTTCCAGGGCTCGAGCGGCGTGTGGCTGAGGAAGGGAACCTCATACTCCGCCTCCACCACGCGGGCGGCGGACCGTAGCGCGGCATCGACATCGCCGTCATTGCGCGCGACCGCGCCCTGCGGCTGCGCAAGGCCGTCCTTCATCGCGGCCGTGATGTCGGCCGAGGTGATGGCGTCATGCGGCGTCGGCTTCCACCGGATCTCCAGCGCCTGCCCGCCACGGATCGCCGCCCACATGGAGCTGGCGACAACGGCGGCGCCGCCGGGGATGGCCACCACATCGAGCACGCCGGGCACCGCCCTGGCGCTGGCCGCATTGAAGCTGTCCAGCTCCGCGCGGAACACGGGCGACACGCGGGCATAGGCATAGACCATGCCGGGCAGCTTCAGGTCGATGGAATAGACCGTGCCGCCATGCGTCTTGGCCGGGATGTCGATGCGCGGCATCCCGCGCCCGATCAGCTTCAGCTCGGAGGCCGGGCGGAGCGTCGCGCTATCAGGCAGCGGCCGCTGCGCCGCCACGGCCGCGAGTTCACCGAAGGCCAGACGACGGCCGGAGGCAGCGTGCACCACATGATGCCCCTCCGCCCGCAATTCGGCCGCCGGCACGCCGAGGCGTTCCGCGGCAACCGCGACCAGCGCGGCCCGGGCACGCGCCGCGGCTTCGCGCAGGGGCTGGTACCAGTAGCGCACGCCCCAGGATCCACCCGATCCCATGGCGGGACCCGCGCCGACATCGCGGCGATAGGGCGCGGCCGGATGCGGGTTCTCCACCGCGATGCGGGCCGGATCGGCGCCGAGTTCATCGGCCACGATGGCGACATGGCCGGTCCAGGTCCCCTGCCCCATCTCGGTGGTCGGGGAATAGAGCGTGATGCCGCCATCCGGCGCGATGGCAAGATAGGCGGTCAGGCTGCCGGCGCCGCCCGTCATGGGCGGGCGGACAGGCTGGCGGGCCTGGGCCGAGGCCTGGCGCGCGGCCGGCAGCGGCACGGCAAAGCCGAGCACGAGGGCGCCGGCGGCACCCAGCAGGGAACGGCGTTCGAGGGCTACGGTCATGGACTGGATCTCCCTCTCGCTCAGGCGCCGGTGCCGGCGGCGCGCTTGATGGCGGCGCGGATGCGCGGATAGGTCCCGCAGCGGCACAGATTGCCCACCATGGCGCTGTCGATATCGGCGTCGGTCGGCTTCGGGATCGCGGTCAGCAGCGCCGCCGCGGCCAGGATCTGGCCGGACTGGCAATAGCCGCATTGCGGCACCTGTTCCTCGATCCAGGCCTGCTGCAGCGCGTGGCGATTCTCGGGGTGGAGGCCTTCGATCGTCGTCACCTCCTGCCGCTCGACGGCGGAGACGGGCGTGACGCAGGCGCGGATGGCGGTGCCATCCACCAGCACGGTGCAGGCGCCGCATTGCGCGATGCCGCAGCCATACTTCGTGCCGGTCAGATCCAGCGTGTCGCGCAGCGCCCAAAGCAGGGGCGTCTCGGGATCGATATCGAGCGTGTGCGGCCGCCCGTTCACGGTGAGGTTGATTGGCATGTGCGTTTCCTGGACGTTGCTTCGAACAGGCTGGCCGACTTCGCGACCTTCCCCAGAGATCAGCCTAATCACGGCCGCGCCGATGCGGAAGCCTCCTGTTCGCCCCCCACGTGCCGCGCGTGAAAGCTGTCATGGCCCCCATCCGCATGACATGTGCGCGGCCAGCGGCGCGAACTGCCGCCGGAAAGCGTCAGCAGCTCGGCCCCCTTCAACGCACCGCGCGGGGTTTCGTCCTCACGTCAGGATCGGCGCGGGGCAGTGTCGCGAGCTCCACGCACGGCTCAGCCGAGGCGCGCGCGACCAACTCATCGATGAAGCCAAGCGCCGCATCCACATGCTCGGACCAGCTCTGGCAGGTCCAGCCCTTCAAACGGTTGAGCTGGGCAGCGCGACGGGGCGAGGCGACAGCGCCATAATCCTCCACGGCCTGCGCCCAGGCCAGGCCATCCAGCGGGTCCAGGTAGTCGGGGACGCCGCGCCCGATCTCGCGATGCGCCGGTATGTCGCTGCACACCACGGGCAACCCGGATGCGAGCGACTCCGCCACGGGCAAGCCGAAGCCCTCGGCAAAGGACGGCATCAGCAAGGCGCGCGCACCGGCCATCAGCTGGGCAACTTCCGCATCGGATGCGCGGCCGCGTTCCTCGACATGCGGCCGGATGACGGGGCAGCGGTCGAGCAGATCCAGCACCTGCTCATTCTCCCAGCCCCGGCCGCCCACGATCACAAGCCGCGGCGTCGTCGGCCCAAGCCGGTTCGCCAGGGCGCGCCAGAGCGTGAGGAGCAGGATGTGGTTCTTGCGTGGCTCGATCGTGCCAAGGCAGAGAAAGTAGGGATGCGTCTCCTCCCGCCGCGCCGGCGTGGACCGCTCGACAGACACACCGAGCGGCGCGACCAGCACGCGCTGGCCGGACCGCAAGAACGGCCGCACATCCTCGCAGGTGCTGGCGGAGTTGAAGATCACGCCGTCGGCGTAGCGTGCGACGGTCGCCATCCGACGGACATGACGCCGCGTCCAATTCGGCGGCACGTATTCGGGATGCCTGATCGGGATGATGTCGTGCAGCAGCGGCACGAAGGCGGCCCCGGTCTCGGCCAGCATCCGCCCGACCGATCCCGTCCAGTCGAGCGGATGCGTCGAGACGTTCAGATAGGCTGCGCGCAGGCGGCCGGGCAGCGGCCTCACCCTCGGCGAGGCGCACAAGCCGAGCAGGAAGATCCTGAGCGCCTCCGGCGCCAATTCATGCAGGCGGCCGTCGCGCCAAGCGGGGCCGATGCGTGGCACGAACGCGGCGGTCCGTTCCGCAGGCAGCAACCGGAATCGGCCACGATAGTCGAATGCGACGAACCTTAGGCGATCCGGCGCCGCGGACAGCAGGCGCTCGGCATAGGCAAGTTCCACCCGATCGATGCCAGTCATTTTACTGCGGAATACGCGCCAGATCAGACGAGATAGATCAAACCATATAAATGTCTTTATATATTCCGCCGCCTTGCGGCGATGCTCTACATATATATTTTCTCGAAATGATGTTTTTTCGGACTGAAACACCACCGAAATTCCTTATAGATCGTTCATCTTGTTTACCCTCATCAATCATATGTGTTAGAGCGACATCCGTAAACTAAATCGTATACGTCATATTTTCATGCGATGTCCTGGTGGAAACCCAAGTGCACATCAAGCTCGAAGCTCGCCCGTCCAAGGCCGCCCCCGCTCCGTGCCGGCTCGCCATCGTGAGCACCTATGACGAGCTCTGCGGCATCGCCGGCTACACAAGGGCGCTGGAGCGGCAGCTCCAGACGGTGATGGATGTCACCGTCTTCGATCTCGACCAGTACCTTCTCCGAAGCCCGCATCGACGCGTGCAACGGATGGGCGATGATCACATCCGGAAGATCGCCGCCCAGCTTCGCCACTTCGACAGCGTCAACATTCAGCTGGAGCATGGCACGCTCGGGCGCACGCCGGGCCGCATCATGAAGCGGCTGAGCCTGCTGGCCCGGGCGGCACCGGCACTCTCCGTGACCTTCCACACCATTCTCAGCGACGATCCGATGCCGTGGCCGGAGATCTGGCGGCATCTGCGCCGTGGCGCCCCGAGCGCGGCCGGCGCGGTCATGGGCGACAACATCCGCGCCCATATCCTGAGCCGCGGCGTCTACACGCTGCTGCGGCGCCTGCAGCGCCGCAAGCCTGTGCAGATCATCGTGCATACGCGCCGGGACATGCGCCTGCTGCGGGACGTGTACCGCCTGCGCGATGTCCATCACCATCCCCTGAGCTTCGTCGACCAGATGCGCGCGCGGGAGATCCGCGCGACCGCCAGCCGCGAATCCTTTCCTGCGATCCGCCAGCTGCCGCCGAACGCCAGGCTGATCGGCACCTTCGGCTTCCTGTCCGCCTACAAGGGCTTCGACACGGCCGTCAGGGCCCTGCGTGAGCTGCCGGAGGACCACCACCTCCTCATCTTCGGTGGCATCCATCCGCAGACGATCCGGCGACACGAGAAGCTCGACCCCTATATCGGCGAGCTGCTTCGCGACGCCCGGATCGGGCAGACCCTTCTCGACGATCTGACGAAGGCCGGGCGGGCCGGCGTTTCGGTGGACGCCATGGCAACCGAGCTCCTCGGGCCGCATCCGCAGAATCTCAGTCGCAGGATGCACTTCATGGGCGTCCTGAATGATGAGGACTTCCTTTCGGCCATGGCGGTCTGCGACGCCGTGGTCCTGCCCTATCTCGAGGTCGGCCAGTCGGCCTCCGGCCCCATCTCCATGGCGCTCGAGATGGGCTGCCGCGTCATCGCCTCACGCACCACGGCCTTCCTGCAATTCGCACGATATCACCCGGACGAGGTCGAGTTCTTCGATATCGGCAACTTCCACGAACTGGCCCAGCGGATCGCCACCGGATCGCCCACGGCGCGACATGAACGACAGCTTGCCTACAACGCCGGCACGAATGCGGCGCTCTACGTCAGGGCGAACATGCCCCGCCATGCGACAGCCGCCGCGACCGAAGCCTGACACCCTGTCGAGGCGCCGATGAACCGAGACGGAACCCGAGAGCGGCACGCAGGCCGCACGCAACCATGACCGGCACGAAGCCACAGCGCTCCCCGCATGACCGATGACCCCGATCGCGAGCAACGTCGCCTGGACGCCCTGCGGCAAGCCGACCTTGCGGAGGCGAACCTGTCCCGCAACCCGCGCGACCTGCATCCCCTGCTGGTCGCGGCGGACCAATGCCGCAAGGCGGCCGAACCGAACCGCGCCACAGCACTTCTGGACCGCGTCATCGCCGGTGCGCCTGCCGCCTTCCCGAGCAGGATGTCGCTGAGCAGCCAACTTGCGGCGCTGGGGCGCCATGCGGACGCCTTGATCTGGGCACGACGGGCGATCGAACTTCGCCCAGGCGATGCCAGGGCGTGGTTGCACCTCACGGGGCTGTTCCTCTCCCTGCAGCGCCCGCGCGATGCGCTGGTGGCGGCGGAATCCCATCTTCTGCACGCCACCACTCCGTCGCCGCGCGGGCATCACCTGCTATCGGTCGCGCGAGCCGCCATGGGCGACTTCGCCGGCGCGGTCCTCGCCTCGGGGGAAGCGGTCGCGCTCGCGCCCGACGTCATCGAATATCGTCGCCACCTCGCCTCCACACTCGGGAATGCAGGGCGGCTGGAGGCGGCCATCGCCGCCTGCGACGAGGCGCTCGCCCGTGCGCCGGGGGATGCCATGGCGTGGCGCGTGCGCTCTGGCATCCACGAGCTGATCGGGGACGATGCGACGGCCCTGGCGGATGCCGAACGTGCGATGGCGCTGGCCCCGGACAATGACAGCATCGCCGCGCATCTGGGGGCGCTCCGGCGCAGCCTTGCGGTCGGCGGGTCCGCCGTGCCGCAGGATGCGCCGCCACGCGGGCGCCCGCGGCCGGCCCGCCAGCCGCCCGCACGTCCAGACTTCAGCGCAGCCCTCGCGGCACGTGGGCGCACCATCCACGCCATCCTGCTGCACGAGGTACGGACGCGTCATGCGCGCTCACGCCTCGGCTACATCTGGGCGCTGCTGGAGCCGGTCGGCCATCTGGCGACGCTCGGCTCCATCTTCTACCTGTTAAGCCAGGGCCCGGCGCCGGTCGGCGAAAGCCTCTTTGTCTTCTACATCACGGGGCTTCTGCCCTACCTCGCCTTCTCCCACACCGCGAGCGCGGTGGCCGAAGCGCGCAGCGCGGGCGGCAGTCTGCTGCAGCTGCCCGTCGTCGGGCCGCTCGATGTGCCGGCGGCTCGCGCGGCGTTGCAGCTGGTGACCGAGATCCTGGTCGCGATCCTGGTGCTGGCCGGCGTCGCGCTGCTGCTGAACGAGACCACGATGCCCGCGAACCTGACCACCACCGCGGCGGGCCTGCTCTGCCTGTGGCTGATCGGGTGCGGAGCGGGGCTGGTGGGGCTGGTGCTGTCCCACATGGTTCCGGCCTGGGACTACATTTGGGGGGCCGTCGTCCGCCTGCTCTATTTCGGCTCCGGCATCTACTACTCGCCCATCGTGTTTCCCGGGCCGGTGCTGGAGATGCTGTCGTGGAACCCGATCCTGCAAGGGATCGAGTGGGGCCGCGCCGGCTTCTTCGCCGGCTACGATCCGCCCTGGCTCGATCGCGGCTACGCGCTTGGGTTCTCGGCCTGCCTTCTGTTCGTCGGTCTGGCGCTGGAACGCGCGGCGCGCCAACGCCTGCAGCGGACCCAGCCATGATCGAGCTGCGCCATGTGACCAAGGCCTATCGCGCGCTCGACCGCCGACGCGTGGTCCTCGACGATGTGTCGGCCATCTTTCCCGACGGCCGGGCGGTCGCCGTCTTCGGCGCCAACGGACAGGGCAAGAGCACGCTGATCCGTCTTCTCGCCGGAACGGAGGCGCCGGATAGCGGGCGTGTCCTGCACACCGGCCGCACCAGCTTCCCGCTTGGCTTCAGCGGCACCTTCAACGCGCTGCTGAGCGGGCGGGAGAACATCCGATTCCTCGCGCGGCTGCATGGCGCCGACACGGCCGCGACGCTGGCCTTCGTCGAAGACTTCGCCGAGCTGGGCGCCTATTGGCGGATGCCGGTCGGAACCTATTCCTCCGGCATGCTCGCGCGGCTCGCCTTCGGCGGCTGCATCGCGCTGGAATTCGATACCTATCTGGTGGACGAGGTGATCTCGGTCGGCGATGCGCGCTTTCGCGCCCGCTGCCTGGATGCCTTCGCCGCACGCACCGGCCATGCGGCGCTGGTGCTGGTGTCGCACGACCTGGCGATCGCGCGCGCCTTTTGCGATTCGGGCGCCGTGCTGGCCGGTGGCGGGCTTCGGATGTTCGACGACATCGAGGACGCGATCGCGCTGCATGAGAAGCTGGTGCGAGGCGGCGAGCGGCCGGGGGCTGTCCCTTGAATTCCATGCCAAGCCGCGGCCAAGGACCGCCCGGTTCCGCACAGGACGAAGCGACATCGCGCCTCGGCCCGCCCGCGCCGTCACGGCCGCGCCGCCTTGGCAGGCGCCTGAAGGCGATGCTGCTCTGCGTCCTGCTGCCAAGCCTCGTCGCAGCCGCCTATCTCTGGGGCTTTGCCGCGGACCAGTATGCCTCGGAGTTCCGCTTCTCGGTCCGTCGCGAGGCCCCGATCGGCGCATCGGCCGGCGGCGTTGGCGCCGCGGCCTCGATCCTCGGTGGCGGCAACCCAATGCTGGCGCTGACGCATGACGGGCAGGTCGTGGTGCAGTACCTGCGCTCGCGCCAGGCGATGGACGATGTGGGCGCGGCACTCGACCTCGGCGGCATGCTGGGCCGCGCGAAGGACGATGTATGGGCGAGGCTGGACCCGTCCGATCCCGCCGAGGACCGGCTGCGCCATTGGCGCCGCTTCGTCCGTCCGCGCTTCGAGCTGACCTCCGGCATCGTCGTGGTGGAGGTCTCGGCCTTTGCCGCCGCCGATGCGATGGCCATCGCGCAGGCCTCGCTCGGCGCGGCTGAACGTCTGGTCAACGGGATTTCGGCGCGCGCCCGCGCCGATGCGGTGGCCTTCGCGCGGGACCGGGCGCAACGCACCGGTGCGGCGCATGCCGCGGCCCAGCAGCGGCTGACCGATTACCGCAACACCCATGGCCTGCTGTCCCCCACGCTGGCGGCTGGCGCGGGCAGCGGGCTGGAAGGCCAGATCAACGAACAGCTGGCCCAGGCGCGGGCACAGCTGGCCACGCTGCGGGCGACCTTCGTGCCCACCGCGCCGCCGGTGCGGCTGCAGGAACAGCGCGTCTCCGCGCTGGAGGCAGAACTCCGCACGGTCCAGGATCGCATGGCCGCCCCCACAGCCTCGGGCGATGCCACGCTGGCCACACTCGCCAGCGGCCACGACACGCTGCAAAGCGCGGAGCGGCTTGCACAGGCGGAGCATGAACGCGCGCTGGCCGCGCTTTCGGCGGCGGAATCGCAGGCGGCGCAGCAGAGCGCCTACCTCGACGCCTTCGTGCGTCCCGCGCTGGCGGAGCGGCCCAGCTACCCCATCCGTTGGCTGGTCCTGCTTCAGGTCGCGGGCTGGTCGCTGGTGGCCTGGGCGATCCTCTCGCTGCTGCTGCAGGCCATACGCGATCACGTGGACTGAGCAGGCGCGCGAGGTCAGACCGCATTTCACCGCGAAAGGATGTTTTCTTGCAGCCCCACGATTCACCATCCGAACCGGAGGCGGCGCGACAGGCAGCTGTGCAGCCCACCGCCGCCGCCACGCCCGTCAAGCACGGCACCCTGCTGCTCTCGGGCTTCTGGGCGCGCGGCAATGCGGGCGACGAGGCCATGCTCCAGGCCGTGATCGAGACCATGGGCGAAGGCTTCGACTACGCCCTGTCCGTCGACGAACACGGTGCCCACCCGGGTTTCTGGGACTGGTACCCCTATGCCGGGCGCCGCATCGTCAACCAGAGCCAGACCGACGCGATCCTTCGCATCCCCGACGCCATCGGCCTTCTCGCGGGTGGTGGCGGCTTGCCGCTGGGCTTCGGCGCGGGGCAGCAGATCTATGCGCGCGCACGCGGACTGAAGACCGCGATCGCCGGGATCGACATCTGGAGCATGGCAGCCAAAGCAGGCAAGCCGGCCGCGGCGGAGGCGGGGCGCTATCTCGGCCACTTCGACCGGGCCTATGTGCGGACCGCATCGAGCATCGAGAATGCCCGCCTTGGGGGATTCGCCGATGTCCTGAAGCTCGGTGCCGATTGGGCGCTCAACCTGAATGCCGATCTGAACCCGGATATCGGCGATGAACGCGACCGCGCACTCGTGGTGCTACGTGAGGATGACCGGAGCGTCCTGGCGCCCGATTACCGCGAGCAGGTACGCCGGCTGCTGGCCGCGCTGTGGGGCGTCGGCCTCGTGCCGGTCCTGCTGCCCTTCGCGCCCGAGGATGAAAGGCTGCTGGAGGAGTTGGGGTTGGGCCGGCTGGCGCCGGTCGAGCGCTGCTGGTGGAATGCCAGGCGGCTCAAGCAGCTATCCGCACGCAGCGGTCTCACGCTCAGCATCGGCCGGCTGCATCCGATGATCTTCGCCGCGCCCACGGGGCGGCCGGTGATGACGGTCGGGCGCCCCACCATCAAGGCGGGGCGCCGCGCCGACGGCAAGCTGCGCCACATGGCCGCCGATCTCGGCGTGGACCTGCACGACACCGTGGCGGAAGCCGTGCTGGCGATCGAAGCCGGACAGATCCGGCCGGCCGATGCCGACAAGGTCGCGGCGGCGAAAGCGCGCCTCGATGCCCAGGCCGATGATCTCCGCCGCTTCTTCGCGACGATGGCGCCGGCGCGACCGGCGTGACGGACGCGCTACCACGGGCCGACACCGGGGCGCCGACGACCGAGCACCCTCGGCAGCGCTTGCTGGTTGCGCTCGGCAAGGCGCGCGAATGCCGGAAGGCCGGGCAGGCCGCGGAGGCCGTCGGGCACTACATGGCCGTGCTCGACATCGGCTGCAGCATCGGCATCCACAAGGCCGACGAGGTGGTGCGCTATCTCCTCGACCTTCGGGAGGGGGCGGAGGCCGGCCGGATTCTCGCGGATACGCGTCAGCTCATCGCCGATGACCTGCTCAAGCGCAGCTTCGCCGCCGAAGCGATGGCCCAGGCGGGCGACCGGGATCGCGCATCCGCCCTCTGCGCTGGGCTGCTGCGAGAGGTTCCGGCCCGCATGCCCATCTTCCGCCATGTCGCGCTGCTGGCGCGGGACCTCGACCTCGACCTCGGCCCCCGGCTGGAGCGACTGGCCGACGAACTCGCGGGCGCGACGCCCAGGGAAGCCCTGCCCTTCGTGGAACTGCTGAAGCGCATCGGCCTGCCCGGCGCGGCGGAACGCGTGCTGGATGGCATCGCCCCCGTGGCGGTGGAGGAGGAGATGACCACACTCGGCCTGCCGGCGTCGGTGCACGCCGCCAAGGTCGGCCTGCTGCGCGCCGCGGGGCGCCACGAGGATGCGCGGCGGCTTGCGGTCCAGATGGTCCCGCCACCGAACAAGCTGGCGGGGCTGCGTCGCCCACCGCCCGACTGGCTCCGCCGCACCGCCTCGGCCAACCGCAGGCCGGTGCCGAGGGTCGTTCACCAGGTCTGGTTGGGGCCCCTGCCGCCGCCCGATACCAGCAAGGCGTGGCGGGCCTATTGCGACCGGCACGGCTACGGCTATCGCCTCTGGCGGGAAGAGAGCCTGATGGCACTCGGCATCGGACAGGTGCCGCATTTCGACCGGCTTCTGGCGAAGCGCGATTACCCCGGCGCGGCGGACATCGCGCGCTATTTCGTGCTGCGGGAGCAGGGCGGGCTCTATTTCGATTCGGACTATGTGCCGGCCACACCCGACCTTCCCCTGCACGACTCCCTGCCCATGATCGGCGCCTTCGCCCTGTCGCTGCCGGAGTATCGGAACTTCGCAGGATCGAGCTGGTTCCTGGCCAACGCCGTCCTCGCCGCGCCCGACCATCACCCGATCTTCGAGGCAGCGATCGACAACCTCGATACGGGCTTCGCGGAACTGCCCCATGCCAGCGCATGGTGGATGCCCGGCCCGGGCTACTTCACCTGCCTGACGAGCCGCGGCGGCATTCACATCCACAGCTACGATATCGTCGGCAGCGTCGGAAACGCGCGCAGCCTGGAGGACGCGATGGCAAGCGCCCGCGAGGCGGGGAGGAAAGGATCCGTGATCGCCTTCTGGAAGCCCTGGCGCCGGTAGGATGGCCGCG
>ERZ1022729.87-NODE-87-length-12604-cov-6.700135_pt1 | contig 12604 bp, 14 predicted proteins | sample MGYA00520880_ERZ1022729 | MGnify/ENA primary metagenome ERZ1022729 (study PRJEB33162, sample SAMN09537598) | freshwater metagenome | isolation source: freshwater | place: Canada:Alberta | collected 2017-07 | study: EMG produced TPA metagenomics assembly of the...
ACGCCTTAAACGTCATCACAGACTAGGTTTCTATTTTTCGGACAGGTCTAATATCTTGTCGTTTAACAGACATGATTTATACTTCCACTAGGATTTGTTCAATTGCAGATTTTCCCAAAGGAATTTCTTGATTTTGTTGCCGATAAGCCGCAATCATTTCCTGTAGAGCATCCTGAACAGATTGATAACAGGATTCAATGGTTTCGCCTTCTGAGATAACTTCTGGCCATTCGGTGATTTGTCCCATATAACCCGATCCAATTTTGGTATAAGTAACCGTAAAAGTTGTCAGCATAATGATCCTTCTATTTAGATAATTTTATCCTAAGCTTATGTTGTGATTTGACCCCAAGTTACAGGGGGTAACGCGATCGCCTCCCCAATCTTGCCACTAGAAACCCGCTTCATTGAACTACTGAGCCAGATAAATAAATCCCTAAAATCAAGACCATTTAATAAAACAGGTGGTCTCATCGAAATTTGTTTTAGAATTTCCATATTCGCGCCCTGAACCGCCACCGAAAAGAACAACAAACGATTTTCCGTTTCTGCTTGTCGTAAATTTTGAGCCGCCCCTTGCCAAGCATCCGTCGGCGCACCATCCGTAATCAAAAACACCCAAGGACGATAATAGGGAATTCCGTTCGTTCTATAGACTTCCTTACGCTGTTCTAAAATATTCGACGCGAGATTAATTGCTTCTCCCATTGGCGTTAAACCATCAGCTTTTAATTGAGGTGGTTCAAAATGGTCAATCGTCACAAAATCCTGAATTTGCTTAACTCCATCCCCAAAGGTAATAATGCTGGCTTCCACACTCAGCATCGCCTGGGTATCGCGCAAAACGTCCTGCTTAAAGGTTTTAAGGCCTTCATTCAACGCGGCGATCGGTGCGCCCTGCATAGATCCTGACGTATCTAAAACAAAAATGACGGGACAACGATTTTCTTGATTTTCAATAAATTCAGGTAAACCAATCGGCATAATCACCCTCAACGCCTAATAATGACAATATTTTACACTCATTATACTATAAACTTTCTTGGCAACAGGTGAACGAATAAACGCGATCGCCTTCAATCATTCAAACCGCGATCGCGCTTCTGGGGTCATAAATTAATAGAGCGATCGAATAACTTAAAATTTCTCTATGATTCAACTCCCATTGTTTGATTGTCTAACAAAAACCAAATGATAACGCTCGTCCCTGGATATTGGGAATCAAGACTCAAATAATTAGGACTGCTGATTTCAATTTTTCCCTGCATTTTTTCCACTAATTCCTTAACGATCGCCATACCTAGTCCCGTCCCTGGAATATCCCCCTCGCCTTGAATTCCCCGATAATGTCGTTCAAAAATATGTTGCTGGTCTTCTGGAGGAATACCATAGCCCGTATCAGTAATTTCTACTCCCTCCCATCGATGGGTTTCAGTCGAAGAAATGAGTCCTATTGTCACTCGAACCTTTCCGCCTGACGGAGTATATTTCAAGGCATTATCGATTAAATTACTAAAAATTTCTCTCAGAGCCGCCGCATTTCCGAGGATAGGGAATAAAGTATCAGTAATAATCGTGTTTAGTTCAATTTGCTTTTCCTGGGCGATCGCCTCGACCGAGGATAAAATCGGCTCAAGCACCGTCGTTAAATCAACGGGACTCAACGGAAAACTAGAACTGGGTAATAAAAAAGTCGCAACGGGAGCCAACACATTTCCTGGTAGGGTTTCTGTTGCCCAAATTGGAACCGTAATTTCTTGATCACTCCGAGCTAAATCTCCCTCGAAGGCCTGAAGCAATTCCTGAAGATGATAACTTTCCCGTCCAATTCCTTCAATTACCGCTTGGGTTTTATCATCTCCCCAAAACCGTTTAAGCAGTAATTTACTAAAAGTCCGCAACGCCGTCAGAGGGTTTCGCAATTGATGGAATAGATCATCCAGGTGATCTCGTTCCCACTCCCGTCGCCTTTGCTGTTGTCTTAATTGGGTTAAATACCAGCTTTTTTGTTGGTCTAAAAAACAGGCGATCGCTAGGGTATGAGCAACATTTTCTAACTGAGCCATTTCTTCAGCCCGCCAAGGGACAGATTCCCGTCCTGTTACCAAGACTCCCAACATCACTTCTTGGTAAACCAACGGAAAAACCAATTGGGGATGATCCCCCGATGAATAGGGAAGAATTTCCTCCGAATCCCATCTTTCCAATGATTCCTGTACTGAGGGCAATAATCCAGGCAAAGTCAAGGGATTATTCTGTTGTTGTCTTGTTAGGGTGATCAAAGGCGAATTATTATAGGAAGTAGCTTCCGATGAGGGATAGACCACGATGGGAATTAACTCAGGATCTTCTTCCTCAGAAGGCGATCCCGTAGGTGCAGTGCGTGACCGCGTTAGATAAACACCACACCAATCCACCCCAAAGCCCTGCTGCACAAGTCGAGACTGCGCTTCGCATAGCGTGACGAATTCGGGACTCGGCAAGTTTGGCAGACATTCAGAGGAAGACATTAAAACCTTAATATTGCGATTTGTTAAGAAATATTAACTTTTGAGAAGTGCGCAAAACGTGCATTTGTTTAACAAGGAGGCGTATAACCCAAGGAAGTAAGGTTATTTTTTCTATTTTTTCTTCCTAAAAACTCCTGTGATCCCCTTGATTTTCTAAGTTAAAACGGATACAATCAGAACAAATTTTGTAACTATAATTACAGCGTGTAGCTGGAACAGGAGGTAATTGGGTTGGCAAGAAAACGTAAGCGCAAAAGTCGTCGCCGTCAGGAAGGACGCAAAATTCTAGAGTTAGTACCCCAATATAGCATTGAGAGTGGCGAAGACAAACCTGTTACTGCCGCTCGCAAACATATTCAGTCCGTAGGGATTCAACCTCCTGCTTTGCTAATTGTAAAACGAAATGAGCACACTACTGACCGATATTTTTGGGCCGAGAAAGGGTTATTCGGCGCGCAGTATGTCGAAGAGAATCATTTTCTTTTCCCTAGCTTAAAAGAATATCAGCCTCCTGCTCCTCCAGCAAAGACTCCTGTTGCAGCGGCAAGCAGTGCGCGATAAATCTAATCTCCCAGAATTTGTATATTAATACCCAAGTATTTCCATCTGAAATTCAAAAATTCAGGTGGGATTTTTTTTCTCTTCTATCTTAAAAAATATCTCAAACTCTTGTGTCGCAAAGTTTTTATATCATATACTCTGCTTTGATTTTAAGGGAAATATCCCAACAGAATTTGGTATCAATCTCATTTAAAATGGCGATCGCGTTTATTTGATTCATCTAGAATTCCACTAAATCCACAGACTGGTTCTATAAATATTCGTTGTAGAAAATTTGAATTTGATAAAAATTTAGATAAAAGACCTAAATATTGGATATTGCCAATAACAAATTTTATTACTAATTTTGTTCAATGTTAAGCTGTTACGAATTTAGATTGCATAATTGTTTTGTTGAAAGTCTTTTAATAAGGGGCTTAAGCCCCTTGCCTGTATGTGTTTTAGATAATTAACAGCTTATCCCAATTTAGATTATGGCTAAAACGCAGAAGACATTGATAGCCAATTTTTTTATATCGCTTCATCAATTTTGAATTTCAAAAAAAAACAATGTTGGATTGAACCATTAATTGATTATCAAGAAAGACAGGAAAGACAGGAAAGTTTGCAATCGGGAAAACAACAATCAACTATTACGTCAATCATAGTTATTGAAATAGATGCTTTGTCTATTGACGATTATAATATTAATTATAATCCCCTTTTTAATTTGCTGTACATACTGGGTTTTGTGACAGGAACAAAAGTCCAATCACCTTGGATTGAGTTTCGAGACGAAGATTATGAACTTATTAAACATATTCACTATGATATTATTCTCTTTCCATATGCAAAAAAGTCATATTGAGAAGATAGAGCCTATTTGTCTAATTTAGTTTAATCTTTCGGTCTCGTTAAATCCACCAGGGTTTTTCTCCTGTACGGGGATCGGTTTCCGTCCAGGGTGAGATCAAAATACTGTTATCAACTACTGCAACATTGACAATTTTAAGCGGTAAAGGCGCAGGGCCACGCACGACGCTTCCATCGGCGGTATAGCGGGAACCATGACAGGGACATTGAAATTGTTGCTCCATATCATTCCAAGGAAAAGTGCAACCTAGATGGGTGCAGATATCAACAATGCCGATACTGTCTAAAGTTCCATCTTCTTTAACGATGAGATAGGTGGGTTCTCCCGTTAATCCAGCGACTACTGCACGAGTTCCTGGTTTTTCTGCCAGAATTTGGGCGGCAGGAATGGGATTTCCTAAAATATCTTTAGCTCTCATGGCTCCACCTGGCCCTGTTTGTTCGGCGGGGGGAAAGAAAAATTTTCCAAAGGGATAGAGAGCGGAACCTGCGGTCACAGCGATCGCCGATCCTGTCAGGAAGTTGAGAAGTTGGCGCCGTGATAGGGACGGACTTTCGAGAGCAAGATTATTGTCCATGATGAATCTCTTTGTTTAATGGTGATTAATGGTGATTCTGATAGGGTTAGGATTTGGCGATCGCTTCTCCTGCATTTTTCCAGCCCATATAACTAGCAGGAAAACCCTTGACATTTTCGTAACCCAACAGATGTAATGTCGTCACTCCCATCGCGGAACGATAGCCCGTTGAACAAGATAAAATAACAGGGCGATCGCGGGGAATTTGATCCAGATTTTGGCTTAATGTTCGCAAAGGAATATTAATCGCCGAGGGAATATGACCTGATTGATATTCAGACTTTTCACGGACATCAATTAATAATGTTTGGGGATTAGTTAATGCTTTTTTTAGGGTATCAATACTAGAAATGGTGTAATAACTCGATGGAATCCCTGTCAAAAAGTCGGTAACATCACTTTTTAGATCAGGTGCAGTTATTTCCAAAGGAATAGGTTGAGAATCAGGCGCGATCGCCGCTAAAACAAATTTTTGTTCAACACTCATTAAACCCATTAAGAGAAATAAGGAGAGAATAAACCCCAATAATAGTAATTGAATAGACCTGATTTTAAAAATCATAAATCTCTCCTAAATTATTTTAATTAGCGAATTGGATTGACGGCATTAAACTTGTTTTCTACCGAGCATTTGAATCACAGCCGCTTTGCCATTATGATAGCGACCTTCCGATAATTCTCTTTCGATTTCCTGACTAATTTCCCAGTTAAGAGAGTTTAATTCTTCTTTTAAAGTCCTAAGTTCTGGCAGTAAATCTAAATCCTTTGGCCCGCCTGTATTGTATTGCAATTGTTCAGGAGCAAAGCCTTCAAAAATAAATAGACCGTTAGGTTTCAATCCCATGATTATCTGTTGATAGACTTTGTTTCGTAATGGGGAAGGAAGATGACAATAGATAGAAACAATGCCATCCCAAGCTTCAGGTTCAATGACGAAATCAGCCAGATTTGCTTGGATAGTGGTAATTGAAACTTGTTTGGCGATCGCCAGTTTTTGAGCTTTAGCTAGGCCCACTGCCGATTGATCAACGGCTACTACGTCATAACCCAGAGAGGCAAGATAGACTCCATTGCGTCCTTCTCCATCGGCTAAACAAAGCACTTTAGCGGGAGGAATCTGATGAGCAACAGAAACGAGAAAATCATTCGGTTGAGTCCCATAGATATATTCAGGAGTATCAAAGCGTTCGTCCCACATAAAATTATTTGACCTTAATAAATCCAAGGAATCAGTTTTTTAACCTGAGATTGATAATTTTCATAATCAGGAAATTGATGCTTTAGCCAAATTTCTTCTTTTCTGGCTTTGAGATCAAAAAAGATTAAAAAGACCATCGCACCGATCCCATGAACCAGACTCCACTGCCAACCGCTATAGGCGATCGCGATCAAAACTACACCACTATAAAGGGGATGTCGAACAATGCGATAAATGCCTGTTTTGACCAAATTTCCGTCAGTTTTGGGGTGGGGTAAGGGGGTAAGATTGGTTCCTAATTCCACACTACCCGCCAAGAAGAAAACGATGGCAATTAGGCCACAAACGCCTATGAGTCCCCAACGAGTCGATTGCCAAAGCGGAGATAAATTATCAAGATCAGTAACGGGATAGACGGGGAGTAGAACAAATCCGACGGAGAGGATGGTTTGAGCCAGTACCCAATATTCCCCTTTCTGACCGCGCCACCATTGCTCTGAGAATCCCCATTGTTTGAGTTGGTTCATACGAGATGACCTCCTGTTACTGCAAGGATAACAATAATTACAGTAAAGTTACGGTAAATTCGGAAACTTTCGATTAAAAGGATTGGCTGGAATCTTTAAAAAGGAAGAAAAAAGGCATCCTGGGAGAATGCCAAGGGAATTTGAGAGAGTAATCACGAGATCAACTTAGATGAGTTTGAAGTTATCCTTGAATCTCAGGAGCAGTAAAGGCGATCGCTTTAATTTCACCAGAGGCCAAATCTAAGGGAAAATTATGAACATTGCGTTCGTGCATTACTTCAAAGCCAATATTGGCACGGTTGATCACATCAGCCCAAGTAGAAATCGGATGACCTTCCGCATCAACAACTGATTGGTTAAAGTTAAAACCATTTAAGTTAAAAGCAAAACAGCAGACCGCTAACGCCGCAAACCAGATGCCAATAACGGGCCAAGCTCCTAAGAAGAAGTGTAAAGAACGGCTATTGTTAAAAGAAGCATATTGGAAGATTAAACGACCGAAGTAGCCATGAGCCGCCACAATATTATAAGTTTCTTCTTCCTGTCCAAATTTGTAGCCATTGTTCTGGGATTCAACTTCGGTGGTTTCTCGAACTAAAGAAGAAGTAACAAGAGAACCGTGCATTGCGGCGAATAAAGAACCGCCAAAGACTCCTACCACGCCTAACATATGGAAAGGGTGCATTAAAACATTGTGTTCTGCTTGTAGTACCAACATGAAATTAAAGGTTCCACTGATACCTAAGGGCAGACCATCCGAGAAAGAACCTTGTCCGATGGAATAGACTAAAAGCACCGCAGTCGCCGCCGCCACAGGTGCGCTATAGGCAACGCAAATCCAAGGACGCATTCCTAAACGATAGGAAAGTTCCCACTGACGACCGAGATAACAGAAAATACCAATCAAAAAGTGAAAAACGATTAATTGGTAAGGGCCACCGTTATAGAGCCATTCATCTAAATTTGCGGATTCCCAGATGGGATAAAAGTGTAAACCAATAGCGTTGGAACTAGGAACGACTGCCGCCGTGATGATGTTGTTGCCATAGAGCAGAGAACCCGCGATCGGTTCCCGAATACCATCAATATCAACGGGAGGAGCCGCGATAAAGGCAATGATGAAACAAGTTGTGGCAGTTAAAATCGTTGGGATCATTAATACACCAAACCATCCGATATAGAGACGATTAGAGGTACTGGTAATCCAATCACAAAACCGTGACCACTGACTTTTTGTCTGTAGTCCTAATTGAGCAGTTGTCATAGTGAATAATTCCGAAATGAAGATAAGAATGCGTTCGGGTAGATTCGTTCTACCTGAAGCCAGACTACCAACCCTGATTTTTTTAAACAAGGTAGGTTCTCGCAATTCCCATAGTTTCCGTTTGTAAACAAATGTTGTGATACATGAACTTGCGGCAATTATAAAGAAATTGTTAAATTCATTTATTATCAAATAATTCAGCGATCGCCAATTTCTGAAACACTTGGGGGTTAATTCATAATTTTTCGTCGGCTACAGTAAGTAATTAAACCCGCTAAAATGATCATTCCTGTTAAATATTTAATAAAGTCGGGAATTGCAGGATTAGGAGAAAAAAATCCTTCAATAATTCCAGCAATGACTAAGAGGGGAACAATTCCAAAAACTAACTGGGCTGACTGATATCCGTAGATTTTTAACGCATCCACTCGACGATACTTGTCTGGTAATAATAAGGCTTTTGCAATTAATAATCCCGCTCCTCCCGCAAAGAAAATAGCAGGTAATTCCAAGGCTCCATGAGGGAAAACAAAGGCCCAAAAGGGATAGGCTAATTGATTTTGTCCGACCAATGCCGCGATCGCCCCGATTAATAGACCATTATAAAATAAAGCATAAATGGTAAATAATCCCGCCGTTATACCGCCCCCGACTATCCTAAAAGCCACACTCAAGTTATTAATCATAATATTACTAGAAGCCATTGGTTCGATTCCCACGATCGCCCCCATCCAGAGTTCATTTTTATCTCTCACTTTAGTGATTAATTCTTGAGGGACAATTAATGCCATAAACGCAGGATCTTGCCAGGCATACCACCAAGCAATTAACCCTCCAAACGCAAATAAGGCGATCGCGATCGCGGTATAAATCCAGGTTTGTTGAATCACTGTTGGTAATCGCCAGCGATAAAATTCCAGTACAGATTGCCATTCTTGATGCCGTGAACCTTGGTAAATTTGGCTATAGGCACGGGAGGTTAATTGTTGTAAATCTCGAATTAAAACCGTCCCTACTTCCTGGGTTTTTGCCCTTGCTAGATCTCCACTAACGGAACGATATAAACTAGCTAATTGTTGGATTTGAATAGCAGGAAGAGACTTAAGACCTTTTTTTTCGACTTGAATTAATAATTGTTCCAATATTTTCCAATCAGGTTCACGACGGGCAATCCAACGTTGAATATTCATAAAGATTTGCATTGATTCTTCTAAAGCTAGTTTAAGATAATTTCAAACCCTATTGGATTAAAGTTATGTCGAGAGAAATTAATCGTCGTCCTAGTAGCGAAACCTTGAGTGTCGGGAATGTCGTCAGTGCGGGTTTACGCATTTATCGAGATAATTTTAAAGTTTATTATCTAGAAGCCCTAAAAAGTTATTTGTGGAGTCTTGTTCCTGTCTATGGTTGGGCAAAATCCCCCGCTATTCAAGCGGTTATTGCTCGTTTAGCTTTTTGTGAAGTTAGGGAAACGCCAGAAAGCCTAGCCGATGCACGCCGTCAGGTCATGCCCAAAATGTGGATCTTTTTGGTAACAGGAATTTTAATGAGCTTAATCTTTTTCGCAGGATTTTTTGTTTTTGGGATCGCTATTACATTGCTGGGGATTGGATTTTTTGCCAGTATTGAGAACAATCCCTTAGTTTCTCTGGTTATCGGTTTATTCATCCTGTTATCGTTTATCTTGGTGATCTTCGCTTATATCTGGCTGATTTCTCGGATTGCCTTTGCTGATCTGGCGATCGCGATCGATAATATCAGCGAAGCAACGAAGGCGATCGGTCGGAGTTGGACGATTACTCAAGGTTTTGTTGTTAAAATTCAAATTATTTTCTTTATTGCATTTTTATTAACTATTCCTGTTTCTGTTATCTTTTCTACTATGACGAATAGTCTAGTAAGCTCATTTTTGCAAATCATATTTTTACAAAGTGCTGAATTGGAAGGGGTTTTATTATGGGGAATAGTTATTACAGTTATTAATTTACTCTTAACGATTCCTTTTGCAGCATTATTTATTCCCTTTTGGCAATCGATTAAGGCAGTTATGTATTATGACTTACTTACTCGAAAAGAAGGGTTAGGATTAGAGTTAAGAGAGTTAAATGATAATTTTTAATTTTTTCAGAAGATACATAACGATTATCTCTCTAACCTGTACGGAATTTAATCATAAAATGTTGTATATTGACCACTTTGGAGAGTTGCGATCGCTCCAAAGCAATTGATCACAACTTAAACTAAAATAATCAATTATCAGATAAATTAAAATACACTGTTTTTAAAAATGAAGATTTCACGTTTTTTTGGCATCGCGATCGCTAGTCTGGGGCTAACGTTTACCGTCAAGATACTGGAAGCCGCGGAGCCAGCCAATTGGTCTCTACGTCCTGCGGATCTTGCTATTATTCAGCAACCCCAAGCAACCCCTGCCGCCCAACGGAAACATCGCCAAAAACAGATAGACCTTGCCCGTCCTGAACAGTATAATCTGACGACCTATCCCGTAACCAATGCCAACGAAACCCACTGGCGCAAAACCCTCTGGGCAACGGCTTTATTGGAACCCCAACAGCCCTATGTGGCCAATACTTTAACCGAAATTTTAGCCCTGACCGATCGCCCTGATCTTACTAATGCCCAAATCCGCACCGTACAGATGGCTATGCAGATCGGAACCCAATTATTTCTCAGTGATCCTCAATTTTATGCAGGGATCGGCGATCGCTTTCAAAAAACCGTCGAACGAACTCCCTATCCCGAATGGGCGGGGATGGCCTTATCTGCCTTAGTCCAGGGCGGTTTGGATAAGGAAATTGCAAAAGAACAACTAGAAAAAACCAAAATTCGCTTTAGTTCCGTCAATAGTCCCGATCTCAAGGTCGCGATCACTGATATTGCCGAGCAAATTAATCCAACCCCGATTCCTCCTCTCACCGATCTGCTCAACTGGCAAATTCTTCCTCAACAAACTCATTTGTATGTGTTGTGCCGCCCCGATCCCACCGTTCTCTGTCGTGCCGTCATTAAAGACCGCAATGGCAACTTTGTTAGGGAAAATTCCCGTCCCAATGCTCCTATCTGGTCAGTGCCGCTTTTGACTCGTTCTTTACACGGTTTACGGTGGCATTTAACGAGGGGAAATACGCCCCAGGGAATCTATCGCATCGAAGGAACCATGCCCCGTTCTGAAAAACCCTATTTCGGAGCCTATGGTCAATTTCCCTTAGTTAAGGTGTTTTTACCCTTTGAATCGGGGGTTAAATCCTTTGTGCCGACCCAATCAACCAATTTTATCCAAAATATCCAGAATTATCAAACCCTTTTACCTCCTAGTTGGCGGGGTTATACACCCATCGAACAAGCCTATTGGGCGGGACAATTGGGGCGATCGCTGATTCGGGTACATGGTAGCGGCGAATTTCCTAGCTTTTTTGCGAATAATAGTCGTTTTCCCCAGACTGCGGGTTGGAATCCTGCGATCGGTTGTCTGTCGGCTAAGGAGCTATACAACGATGATGGCAGTCTAAAGGAAGCCGATATGCCTAAAATTTTGCAAGCGTTGAGTAGGGCAGGAGGCGGACAAATTGAGGGTTATATGGTGGTGAGTCAGGTTGAGGGGAATAGTGAACAACCGATTTCCGTCACAGAAATTGAGGCGGCAATTGGGACTCAAAAATGACTTTTAGGCAACTATCAACTTTTTTTTAAAGATTACTAAGGCGATCGCTGATCTTTATCTCGATCAATTAGATTTTTAATGCCCTCAACCCCAATAATACTAGGCATTCCATTTCCTGAATCAGCGATAGGAATAAAAATAGTTGTCGCTTTCCCTTCCATACACATTTCATAGAGCATATTCATCGATCGCAACTGCAAAGCTGTCGGATTGTTCCTGTATTTATCGGCGGCATTGATAATAAAATCTACCGATAACTCTTCTGCTTCTGCCAGTTTTAATCTGGCTCGTTTTTCCCTTTCGGCGGCGGCTTCACGGGAAATAGCGTCTTCTAATTCTTTAGAAACAATGACATCCTTAATTTCAATGCCGATGATCAGAACGCCCCACTGGGAAACAAATTCAGCAACGTGCTGGAGAATAATATCACCAATTTTGTCTCGTTCAGATAACAGTTCATCCAAACTAGATTTCCCGACCATATCTCGGATAGAAGAGCGCACAGATAATTGGGTCGCGGCATGATAATCATCGACACTCAAAACGGCTAATTTAACATTATTAACCCGATAAAAAACGATCGCATCTACCTCAACAGGAATATTGTCTTTAGTCAATCCTTTTTGCAAGGGGACAGTATAGGTCACAATGCGCATATCAATTTTGTGCTTAATACTTTGCAAAAGTGGGATATAAAAATAAAGGCCAGGCCCAACAATTTTAGTAAAGCGTCCCAAGGTAAATAAAGTCCGCCTGTCCCATTCATCACAGATCCCAAATCCCAGCAATCCCGATAGGGCTAGTACGACCAAAACGACGACAATAATAGTCATTTCCATAATGAATTCCTTCCTAATAGAGTAATGCTCAACCTAGAGAGATTTTTGAGTTATCTATAGTATCTTGCTTTTTTCTGAAGCTGTAAATATAGAAAGTTCATCTCTTTTTAGAGGCGTTTGATAACATGAATTTAACTACTGCGATTGTGTAAATTGTAATAAATTACCGCCTTAAGAACTTGCCAATAAGGTATGGTTAATAACGATACAAGAACCAGAGCAACTAAAGATACAGTTAAAAGTATGGGATTATTGATAATCCACGCATTCTCAAGTAATAAGGTAGGAGCTAATCCTATAATATATGTAAAAATTAGAAATAGAAAAAAAGGAATTCCAGCGATTAGAGCGATTAGATAAGCAGGAAGAATTATTAAAAATGAGACTAAAATAACAAGAAGAATTTTTATACTAACCCCCCTTGTTAACTGCCAACTTCGTTTGATCGCATTAATTCCTGTCGTAGGTTCTACCGCTAAAATAACATCATATAAATAGAAACGTGCAATAAACCAAAAATAAAGGAAAATTTTTACAAACAATAGAGAAATATTTATAAAAATTCCTTTGTCAATAGTTAAAGCATCAGTAAT
>ERZ1022729.89-NODE-89-length-12505-cov-28.062008_pt1 | contig 12505 bp, 3 predicted proteins | sample MGYA00520880_ERZ1022729 | MGnify/ENA primary metagenome ERZ1022729 (study PRJEB33162, sample SAMN09537598) | freshwater metagenome | isolation source: freshwater | place: Canada:Alberta | collected 2017-07 | study: EMG produced TPA metagenomics assembly of the...
TACGGTTTTAGGTACGTCACTCCACAGATTCTTGCCGACGAGCTGCGAAGAGTCTCGTCGGCCTTTGAGTCCTCTGTTCTTCGGGCTCAACAGTCCATCACACAGAGCATTCCTCATTACATTGACGCGGCGGAGTCCCGCGTCACTGAGGCGGTCCTCACAAAGGTCGCTTCTGAGTACAATCGGATCGGGATTTCTTGCATTGAGGGCAGGTCCCGAACGAATGCTCGTTTCACAGAGGTGAACGAGCAGTTGAGAGACGGCATGGCGATGTCCGTCAGTATTTCACAGAGGCTAGGCGATTTTCAGGCTGATGTTGATGGTCGACTTCAGTCCGCTGACGCTTCTTTGTCTGGTTTGAGAGACGAGTTGGGTTCTCTCAAGACCACGTTGGCTGCTGCACCCACGAGTGCTATGATGGCGGAACTTAATGATTCGATCAGGGCGTTGTCCCTCCGTCTGGGTTCCTTCGAGTCCGGTAATGGGGATGGGAACCGGGGTGTAATCTCCGACGGCGCTCGGGATGCCCCTCTCCCTCCGCCAAACTCCGTTCACTCCCCCAGAGGTCTTCGGTCACCGCCTCCAGCCATCGTCCAGCACCAGACTCCTCCTCGAGGTGGGCTTCCTCCGGCGCCTCATGGGTCCCCTCATCGCGGGCATGGGCGACCGGTCCCACTTCGACTTCCTCCTCCTCCTCCAAGGAGCCCGGCCAACAACAGTGGTAGCGGGGATACATCGTACCTTGGAGACCCCAACGCGCGTTTGGAGCGCATCAAGCGGAAGGCCCGCATCTTGGCGGACCTCATCCGCGTCATCGTCGACAAGGACTTGTCTGACGTTTCAACAAAGGCGCAGGTTCTTGAGCTTGTCAACTACGACGCCAAGAAACTTGAGGAATTGAAGAAGTCTTTCCTCAAGCTCGAGCAGTCCTGGGAAGGCTTCGGCGACCCGGATGTCGAGGCTGCGAAATTATTCGATGACACGAATTATTCGGTCATCGCTTGGGAGCACGGTCTCATCGACCTGAAGCGCAAGCATTACTTGCACCTCACTCCCAACAACAGTCTGCTCCGCAACGTCCAGTTGACTCCGTTTTCCGGGTCACCGGACGCTGACACCGTCTACCAGTTTTTGGACACCTTCCACAGGTTGACTGGTTCGGGTTGCAATCCCGAGGAGCAGGCTGATCTTCTTTTCACGAACTACCTGTCTGCCGACATTCAGGCAGAGGTGTTCAGTTTCAAGGGCGACTTGGCTCGGGTGGAGGGATGGTTGATTTCCCAGCATGGGGACTTGCGTACCATCGCTGATCATCGTATGCGGCGGATCGCAGAGATGAAACACCCGGCGAAGAGCCAGTCGTACCTTGTTCAGGCAGACTACTTCAAGTCTGTCATGCAGCTGATTTTGCACATCGAGAGTTTGTTGTCGAACGGTCGTGTCGACAGGGCGGAGATCGCATCAATTGTCCACAACTCTTCGTTTGTGACTCGGCTGATTTCTTGCCTCCCAGAGGACATTCTTCTTTCTTTCACGAAGCTTGTTGAGAAGGAGCCGCGTGTCCCGCCTCCGACTGGCAAGCGATATTTTGAGATCATGCGTGATCTCGTCGACTCTACCTGGAGGCAGCTGTATTCTGCCAACAGGATCTCACTTGCCCGGGAGGGTGGGAAGGCCGGCGCGCCGCCCCCCAATGATTCCCGCAAGCAGAGTCGAGCGTCCCATGTTGGACGCAACAACACAAATGCTTCAGGAGCTCCTTCCTCGTTTCCGTGTCCATTGCACGACGGGAAGAGCAAGCACGACCTAGGGCAGTGCTACGTTTTCTTTCACAGCACTAATGCCGAGCGCTTGGATGCGTGCAAGGCGGCCCGTATGTGTTTTTCGTGCTTCAAGCCTGAGTGCATCAGGGTCTCGCCGCGCTCCTGCATCACTTCAAACATCCCGCAGGATTTGGTCTGCCAGGGATGTAAGCAGGCTCAGCCGCGACGACCCTTGTCTGTTTTGCTCTGCACAAACCAGAGCCATGCGAAGCCGTCTCTGAAGCAGGTTCAGGACGCGCTTTCGTCGTACTTCAAGACCATGGATCGCAAGCTTTTCGATCACTTGAAGAACCAGTTTCACCTTCTTCTTACGGCTGGATATTCGAAACCGAGCAACCCTGCGGTGCTTCGGGCCCAGCCTAAGTCGAAGACTTCTCCTGTGCGTCATGCACAACCCGTTCCTGTTTTTGACACGGTGAGTGGACAGGCGGTTTCGGCTCCCCAGGTCGTCAAAACTGAGTCTGGTGAAGACACTTGTTACGTCTTCCAGCTCATCCAGGTTGGCAATGAGAATGCCCTGGTGTTTTACGACTCGGGAGCGACGTCCAATTTGGTGCTAGGTCCCTTCGCCGAGAAGGCGGGTTTCAAGGTTATCGACACCGAGAACAGGGTTATTGGTGCCCTGGGGAACACCACCATTTGGACCGAGTACGGTGTGTACTCGGCAGTGCTGGGCTCAGAGGAGGCCGGCCTGTACTATCATTTGACGTTCCAGGGGATTTCCAAGATCACATCAAAGTTTCCCCGCTACGAATGGGCGTCAGTCATTCCGGAAGTTCAGAAGACGGGCAAGCTCGACAAGAAGGAGCTGTTGCCTGCCTACGTGGGAGGTCGTCAAGTGGACATCCTCATTGGGCTCAAAACCCCTGAGCTGCTTCCACAGCTTCTCTTCACTCTTCCTTCAGGGCTCGGTGTATACCGGTGCCAGTTTAGGGACGTTTTCGGATCGCAGATTGCGTTCGGCGGCCCTCACGCCGTGATTTCTTCCATTCACGAGCGGTTTCAGCAGTTTTCTGTGAATCAGATCACTGTTCTTCTGACTCAGGTGGCGTCATCCTATCAGGAGCTTCCTTGGTTGGGGTTGGATCTTACTCCCCCCTCCAAGGAGCGGTCGTCAACCTTTCGCCCCTCTGAGTTTCAGTCTGTTCATTTTGAGGCCACCCCGCTGGATAGGGAGGATGCGGGCTTTTGCCAGCCTCCCTGCGAGGCCGAGCCTCTGGAGTTGAGACCCGGTGCGTCGTGCACATTGCCGGGGCATGCTGAGGGACACGTTTGCGCCCGTGCCATGGAGGCCAGCTTGCCCAGTTCCGGTATCAACTCCCCCGACGTTGCGGCTCCCAAGTCCCGGTTGCCCCCGGACGAGGGCCTTCTACCGCTCGTCAGCAAGGCCAAGATCCCATTGGCTAAGCTCAAGCAGATTATGGAGGATGACCGGGAGCCGATTGTTTCTTATCGCTGCCCGAGTTGTGAGGACTGCCCTGACTGCAGGTCCTCCCCCATCCTCCAGTCTACGAGCCTGCGTGCTCGAACCGAGCAGAAGTTGATCGAGGCGAGTGTTCGCATCGATTATGACACAGCCAGAGTGTGTGTCAAACTCCCCTTCATGCAAGACCCGGTTGCGTTTTTCAAGAAGCATTTCGGGGATGAGGGGAGCAACTTCGGTCAAGCTCGGCTTACTTTTCTTCAACAGTGCCGGAAACCGGAAGATATCAAGGAGGGAATCCGCTCGGAGATGACTAAACTTCTCGATGCGGGATTTGTTTGTCCTTTGACTGATCTTCCGGCTGAGACCCGTGCATTGATCCAGGGTGCTGCTGTCAAGCACTATTTCCCCTGGAGGTCCGTCGCAAAACCGGACTCTGTTTCGACGCCCACACGGCTGGTTGTGGACCCTTCAATGTCCTTGCTCAACCTTATTTTGGCCAAGGGTGATCCACAGTTGTCTTCCATGTTCTCCATCCTGTTGCGGGCTAGGTCTGCCCCCTGTTTGTGGAGTGCTGATGTGAAGAAGCTGTACAACATGCTGTTTTTGGAGGAGGAGTGCCTCCCCTACAGCTTGTTCCTTTACAATCCTTCATTGGATTCTTCGGAGGAGCCTCAGGTGTTTGTTCTTTTGCGCGCCTGGTACGGTGTTGCCTCCACTTCTGGCCAGGCCACTTACGCGATGCGCAAGCTGGGCCTTGACCATGCGAAGTCCCACCCACTTGGCTCACGAGTGTTGCTGTCTGACGCCTATGTCGACGACCTCCTCCCGGCTACTCAGAGTAGAGCCGAGAGCGATGAGCAAGTACGGCAGGTTAACGAGATCCTCGCCCGAGGTGGGATGTCCCTCAAATTTGTCGCTCACAGTGGTGATCCGCCCCCCGAGCTGGCTGCACCAGACTCGGACTCCATGAGTGTTCTGGGGTACAGGTATATCCCTGTGGCTGACCGGTTCATGTTGAACCTTTCGGAGGTGAATTTCAACAAGAAGCTCCGCGGCGCGAAGGCGCCTAACGCGGAACCTTGCACCTCCAGTGAGGCCATCGAAGGCCTGATTGAGTCCCTTCCAAAGCTTACCAGGAGGCACGTGGTGGCTAAGGCGGCCGAATTTTTTGACCCCCTGGGGATGTTCGAGCCGTTCAAAGCCCATTTGAAGCGTGCTCTCACAGCTTTGAATTCGCTCGGATGGAACGACGAGGTTCCTGACTCCGAGCGGCAGTTCTGGGTCGACAACCTGAAATTGTGGCCAGAACTTGCGAGGCTTGAGGCACCGCGAGCAGTCATCCCTGTTGATGCTGCAACCCCCACACAGGCCCGTCTCATTTGCAACACGGATGCCAGTCAGACGTGTGGCGGGGCGTGTGTCTACCTCTCTTTTAAACTTCAATCAGGAAAGTGGTCCTCCCAACTCCTCACCGCGAAGTCCAAGCTCATGAATTTCAGTGTTCCCCGGAACGAGTTGGACGCGATTTTGCTTGGTTTGGAGCTGACGTTTGCCGTCATTGTCTCATTGAGACTCCCTTTTCTCCACGTCATCATTGCCAGTGACAGCCTTGTCGCGGTGTCATGGTCAATGAATGAGCGGAGCCGTAACAAGACTTTTGTCTTCAACCGGGTGTTGGCCATCAACAGGTACATCCGGTGGATTAAGGAGAACCTCCCGTGTGGGTCGGAAGTTGAGCTTGTCCATGTCAGTGGACTGGACAATGCTGCCGATTGTCTCACCAAGGGCTTCATCAGCCCGCGAGACATAGGTCTCTCCAGCCCATGGCAGTGTGGATTGCCATGGATGGCAGAGGATGTGAAGGACATGCCTCTGACACGGTTTTCTGACATTTCACTCTCTCGGGACGACGTCGTTCGCTTCCTCGAGGAGACCATTGCCACTGACTTAATCGTTCATCCGCCTCAGATAGAGGATGACGAGCAGACCAGTTTTTGTCTGTACCCGACAGTCAGTGGAAGGGGTGAAGTCACCGCCTGTGTGGTCCGGCCACCAGGGGTTCAACGATTTTTCACCGTGAGAGAAAACTTCTTTTCTTCTCCTCCTGTGTTCCCGGAAGGGGCGCGTTCGCTTACAAGCAAGGAGGACAATGAGTTCAGGCGTTTCAACAAGGACATTTCTCACCTTGTTGACGTCGTTTATTTCGGTTGGAGGCGATCCAATCGTATCCTGTCAGTTGTATCAGAGTTTGGGGTGCGGTTATTTCACAGAACCCACATCAACACCCGCTCCGAGCCTGTCAGGAAATCCTTGGCTGCAAGATGCCTTTATTGTCTGTTGTTGGGTCGCCTGTACGGGACGACCACAGACCCTTCAAATGCTGAACCAACGGGTGCTTCGGGTGACGGACACCCGGTTTCACCGGTTCAGTTGGACTCCAGCGCTGAGACGATGGGCGCCGTGGGCTTCGTTGACCCCGGATTGCCTGCTCAGGGGGATGTCTCCGCACTGTCTTGCGAGAAGCAGACAGTGGACACTGCTGTTCGAATGATTGTCGACCTTTATTGGAATTACAGGTCCACTCTTTTGTGTAAGTCCAGGCTCGGTAGCAAGGAGTTGGAACACTTCCAGGAAGACCCCGACAGCGGTATTCTTTTCTACAAGGGTCGGTTGGGCACTGACGCCAAGATCTCCGTCCTTGATTTGGATTTACTGAATTTGGATTTTCTTGATGGTAAAGAGATCCACTTCCACAATCCGTGCATCATGCCGGATTCCTCGATTTTCTACGCCTACTCTTTGCATGTGCATTTGTTCATGCTACCACATGCAGGACTGGAGTCCACCCTGAGTGAGATCTCCAAGCGGTTTTACCCGGTGAGGCCTAGAAGGTTTCTTTCCAGACTTCTTTCCAGCTGCATCAAGTGCAGGCTGCTGCAGAAGAAGGTCTTGGCTCATGAGATGAAGGAGCACAAGGAGATCCGCACGACCCTTGCTCCGCCGTTTTCATTTCTCATGTGTGACTTGGCTCAGAATTTCATGGTCAAGTCACGATTTGCTGGTCGCCAGTCCATGAAGGCGCCAGCGCTCGTCTGTTGCTGTCTGCTGAGTGGCGCAACGGCGATCTACATGTTGGAAGACTGGTCCGTTTCTGCCGTGCTCCAGGGTCTGGAGCGCCATAGTTGCAGGTACGGGGTACCTACCCAGATCTTCATTGACGCAGGGAGCCAACTGAAGAAGCTTTCCTCTGCTGTCTATTCTATTATCGATCTCTCTAACTCAGTGAGGAATCGTTTTGCTTGCGAGGTGATTCAGGCACCTCCCAAGAGCCACTCGTCGCAAGGGCGAGTTGAGCGCCGAATCGGTCTGCTCAAGGACATGCTCGAAAAGTTGAGCAGCGAGACCGGCATTCTCCTGTCTTTTCTCAATTGGGAGACGTTGTTTTGCAAGATTGCGAACGATTTGAACAATCTCCCCATTGCTCGTCCTTCTTCAACCAGTCAGGTCCGCCCTGAGTGGAGTATCATCACTCCCAACCGGTTGCTCCTTGGCCGCAACAACAAGAGAAGTCTTGCTGGCCCTTTGATCATTGATCCGTGTCCCTCCACAGTCCTGGCACGTTTGAATGCTGCTCAGGAGGAGTGGTACACGCTGTTTTTGAAGCAGCTCCATCTCTTTATCCCCAGGCCGAAGTGGTACAACTCAGATGAGGTCAAGGTGGGAGACGTCGTTCTGTTCTTCCTCGAAGAGGCTCCTTTCAAGAGGAGATCCATGCACTGGCATTATGGTCTGGTCTTGGCAGTCGATGGTCAAAAGCTCACTCTTGAGTACACACTCACCTCGGGACCAACGCGGAAGTCTGTCCAGCGTTCCAAGCGAGATGTTGTGAGAATCGCTTCCGAGGACGAGCTCGATTTCAATTCCGAGTCTCATTTTCACAGACTCGTTTAAATTTTAGCCAGTAGAGTATTTTGGGGGTTATTTTTTCTTTCATTTATTTTTGGTCGCAAGTGAATGCGTTTCTTCCCCTGTTGTGGGATTTGGGTTGTCAACCCTTTACCTCTTAAAAGAGAGTTGCGCAGTATATCTTGGACCCTACTAGGTGACTGCGCTGCCTCCCCTGTTGTGGGATTTGGGTTGCTTAACCCTTTACCTCTTGTAAAAGAGAGTTGCGCAGTATATCTTAGTACTTATTTTTTACCCCCTATATCTCTGGTTTTAGGATGTCGTTTACCCCTGGTGATGGGGAAGCTAGCGTTCGGCATTTTCACGCCGTGACGCGCGCAGCGGACATCGGAAGTCCGGCTGCCATCCACCCTCTGCTTTCAACGGATGACGATGTTGATCAGTTCCCGTCTTCCAAGGCTATTGCCAAGACTTTTGACAAGCTTTGTGGTGGTGACCACAAGCAGCACGGCAGGCGTAGGCCTGGCCGGTGCTTTTTGAGCTATGCTCATTTGAGTGACTCGTCGTCTTACGGTCCTCCTATTCCTGATGGCGGCGGCTACGTCTTTCAGAACTCCGTCCTCCCTGGTCGCGCTCCGATTCTTGAGCACGTCAGAGTACTGCTCGCGGACCAGGATCCTCGTGTGAGTGGCGGATCGTTCAAGCCGTTCGTTGAGCACACCGTTGGGCTGTGTGCCAACCATCGCCAGGTCAGTGACAGGACCAACCCTGTCGTGACCACGATTATTTTCGGAGTGTCCCCTCTGCTTGAGGTGAAGGAGTTTCTGGACTCTTTCAATCGGGAGGTCGCGAAGAATCTCTCCCCTCCTCCTGGATTTCTCCCGTGTCCATTTTACAGTCTGGACGTTGAGCGCGTTGCCGGCAAGTTTTCAGAGCCGTTGTTTCTCCGGGCCAGGCGTGGTTTCACCCACCAGTTTATCGAGCGGACGTCGCAGCCTGCGAGGATTCACCTGGGTTTCTACGATCGGCGTTTTGATATCGTGTTTCCCTGGACCTGGCTGCAGGTTAACGATGACTACACGGGCGACTACGTCTTGGACGTCCCCTCGGAGCCCCTCTCCAACTTGTGGCACGATCTGTTTTCCAAGCTCTCCGGACGGGGTATTGGTATCGGCCTGGCCGAGGACCTGGAGGCCATCAACGACCTCATCAGCCTCTGCTACACCTTCGTGGATAGGTCCGGCCCCGTCCAGATTAAGACTGTTGACCTTACGGTCCTTTTGGCCCTCGCTGGCTATAACACGCCGAAGACATGCCTGTCTGTGTTGAATTTTGTGTTCACCGGTGGTGTTGTTCAGAAGAACTGGAAGATCAGGTGCGGATTGGGGCTGTGGGCTTTGCATCCCCTGCCTCTCCACCTGACTCTTTACCTCCAGTCCGAGGTGCACGCGGCGCTCAATGCCGCTAATATTGCGATGCTGTGTGTCCTGATCCACTGGTTTGTCACTCCAGGGATCGCTGCGGTTGTCTCCCGCAAGACACCAGTCAAGTTTCTGGGATGGTTCTGTCGGTTCCTCCTAGCTATTCTGGATGGTGCGACGCTCCTGGGTGCAACTCCCTTTGGGGTCGACCGCGTCCGAGGTGGTGATCCTCGACGTCTCATTGAGAACCTCCAGTACGCTCCTGATCACACCCCCCCGTTCAAGCCCACGGCGCTGGCGCTTTGCATTCCGTTCTGGAGGAATGTCACGGGTGGCGGCTGTTTGTCCGATCAGCGAGCTTTCGATCATTTGATCAGCACCGTGAGGGCGATGCTTTCGGCACCCGACGTGCCCAAGCACCTCCGGTGGGAGTCTGACCTCCGCATTATTGATGGTTTTCTCACAGGGAAGCCGTCCCCCTCTGCGGCCAGTGTTATGCCGATTGGGGTTGCCTGCGTCTTTGACGAGGCCATGAGATCCATTCCTAGGGTTATGGACTCCGTTCCTGGCTATGCCACTGAGCCCTTTCGCAACGTTCTGCGTAAGTACCGTGCCGCCCTTCCTTTGAGGCACGAGCTCAAGCACGCCACCGTCAACCAGTTGCTTTTGCTTTACACTTGGCAGCATCCTGGTGCCGTTCTGGACATGTGTGATTTGACCGTGTCTGGTGTCCGTCGGTTGTTTTACACCGACGATTTTGATCTGGTTCGGCCTCTCGCGATTGCCTTCGCTGGCAGCGAGAACGTTATTCCCCTCCCGGACATTTATGTCAAGTTCCGGAGGGACCGGTTGGTCGCCAAGCAGCTGCATCATGCCAAGACATTGCAGGCTGCTAGTGCTCTCACCAGCGACCGCCCCAACAAGCGCAAGATCCAGCGGAAGTTCCGTCATGTCCGCCGGAAGCTTTTCAAGGCCGGTGTGGATCTTGGTCGCACTTTGCTCTCCAACCAATCGCAGCGTGGCGCCGAGGTGGGGCCCCCTGTGACCCCCCTCTGTGAGATGGGTGTTTCCTCGAAGAGGACTCAGTCTCCCGCCCCAGAGGAGGAGATCAGGGTGGTTTCGTTCACCGCCTCTCCGTCCCCTGAGCGCTGGTTGGATGAGGACGTCCTGGACGTCGATACTCCTGCCTGGGACCTTCTTTAAAAGGTGATTTTTTCAGAGAGGATTGTTTTTTTTGTGTTTCTCAATGGATCAACTGATAGGTGTCTGATGGGTGTAAAAAAGATTGCCGTTCAGCATCTTTTTTATTCGCCGTGCCCCAGTGTCGCTCGACGAGCGGGAAACGGCCTATCAGTTGTGTGCCAGTACATGGCGTATCCATTGTTGAAACACTCCTCTCTATGTACCTACCGATTATTTGGAAGGGTTACATTATTTTTTCCCATGGCATTTTTCATTTTTCTTATTGCGCCTTTATTTTCTTATTGCGCCCTTATTTTTTTTACTGTGTCTCCTTATTTTTATTGCTGCTTCCCCTAATCTGCTGTGGAGCAGACTTTAGAGTACATTGGAAGCAGCAGAGACCAGTTTCCTAGCCTTGTGTACTGGCCACAGCTAGAGTACATGTGTACACACAGTTAATAAAAGCTCTGGAACAATAACAAATCCCCACTGTTCCTATGTTTTTCTACTGCTGTTAGAAAGGGGCTTTTGCCAACATTTTCCAGGTGAATTTGTGTGACATATTTTTTGCTAGAATGCATTATTATTTTTTGCTGATATATGTTAAAGTCCAGTGATATGTCAGCGGCTATTTAATCTCAATAGCGCCGCTATATCTCAGTTTATTGGAGAGATTAGTGTACATTTTTTGCTATATGCCAAGGAGGCATTTTACTGAGATTATTAGCATGTTTTGCCTTGTGTGAAAGGGCGCAGATCTCCCTTTCATGGAGATTCTGCATTTATTAGGCAGGTCCTAAAGGGACTGTCTCAGGAGATTTAGTATGTTTTCTATTCTCTGTTTTTGCCCAGTTCTTTCTTTCCATAGAGATCTGGCGCAGTATTGGAATTGATTTTGCACTATTCTGAGAGATATTTCGCTATTAGAGATTCAGTGATATGTGCTCCAATACTATTTTTTGATATTTTACATACATATGTATTTTTGCTCTAGGGAGAGCTGGTATTTTTTGCCCATATGTATTTGCCTTTTGAAAGGGCCGCAGATCTCCTTTTTACATAGATCTGCTATTATTTTTTCCCTGTCCAATAAAGGGACTGTGGCATGAGATCTCAATTTTCCTCCTTTTTCATGTTTAGCCTGTTGTTCTCAATAAAGGAGATACAGCGCTATAAGGGAGATGTTTTTACTGTTGTTCTGGTGATGAACACTAATTTTTGAGATCTAAATGTGCTATCTTATTGCTCTTTTGAGCCTTTTGGCAATTGTTAGCTTAGTGCATTGAAGCCTTTTTTAAGGGCTTTAGATTCGGCCCATAATATGCAATTGTAGACATGTGCTGCTATTTTGGCCAGAGATTCATACTACATTGTACTATTATGGTGGGTGGGCTTGATTTCATGTGATATGAAAATTATTTGTCCCTTCCTTAGAGTCTTGTTCCTCTTTTATAAGAGAGCTGTGCACTAGTCTAATCAAGCTGCCATTTTTGCAGTCTTTCTGCCATTTAGATAAGCCATTATTTTTTATTAGTGAGCTTGTTATTTTTTGTGTGTTATACTGCCACACTTCCATTATCAGAGCTAAATTGTGCTTTTTGATTATTGCAGTATGGAGTTTTTGTAGCAGACCACGGGCATCTGCTGTTTTGGAGCCTTGGGCAGCTGACCTGTTTACTCCCCCACTGTCCAGCTGTCAGCTGACAGTGTCTAGGTCAGCATTGCTCTTTTTTCATGGTTCAGCTCATTTTTTGGGGTTAGCTGCTATTTTTCCTAAAGTGATTGTTTGCTAACTTATTTGCTGTTTTCTCTCTAGGTCCTGGAAACCTTTTGATAGCTAAGTTAGGGTTTCACTTTTAGGTGTAGCTGCCCTTTTGTTGCTCTATGGTGAGCAACTTTTGTAGGTGTTCAGTTCACCTTTTAATCTCCCCTTTATGTGTGAGGTGGAGAACTGTTGTGTCCTGAGCTGACCAGCCCAGTCCTGCCCTGATCAAGTTTGAAGCACCAGTCTTGGAGGAACCAGCTGTGTGTTGATATCAGGTGCTAGTCGTTCTGGGATCATTTTTTAGTGCTATTTTTTTGGTTTTAGCACTAGGCTCCATTTTGCAACTTTTTGAGCTCCTTTTGACCATTTTTTAGCTCCGATTAGCCGTTTTTGAGCTCCGCTAGTTATTTTTGAGCTCCGCTAGTTATTTTCAAGTTCCGCTAGTCGTTTTTAAGCTCCGCTAGTCGTTTTTAAGCTCCGCTAGTCGTTTTTGAGCGCATCGGTCTATTTTTGAGCTCCGCGGTCCATTTTTGAGTTCCGCGATCTATTTTTGAGCTCCGCGGCCTGTTTTTGAGTTCAGCGGCCGGTTTTTTGAGCTCTATTTGAATTTTTTGGGGTTTAGGATATTTTTGCCTCCTTTGAGCTGATCTAGTTTTCTTCTCTTGTATTTTTAGAGATAGATCACCTCAAAGCCCCTATTGTGCTGAAATAAATACATATATTATTTATTTGTGTATATGTGTTGAGCCTGGAGTGCTCTTATTTATTATTTCAGTGTGCATTGTTGATTATTAAATAAATATTTGTGCTTTGTACTTGTGCCTTGTTCATTTCAATCTATATACACACACACCTCGGTATATTTTTTCTGATTTACTCCCATGACTGAAGTAAGGCGTTTGAATCCTTGATATCTACAGCAGATTAGAACCATTTGGGGAGTCGGTTGCAATTTGGCCTTAAAATTGCTTTGAGCAGCCTT
>ERZ1022729.91-NODE-91-length-12423-cov-6.705530_pt1 | contig 12423 bp, 4 predicted proteins | sample MGYA00520880_ERZ1022729 | MGnify/ENA primary metagenome ERZ1022729 (study PRJEB33162, sample SAMN09537598) | freshwater metagenome | isolation source: freshwater | place: Canada:Alberta | collected 2017-07 | study: EMG produced TPA metagenomics assembly of the...
TTTTTGGATATTTCTTTCTCTTTTTTACCAAAAATTTAATTTTCGGACAAGTCTACTAAAGCAGTCCCAACAATCCCTATCAGAGTCCAAATTTGTTTGTTTTGGCTACCTTCTAATTTTTCTACTCGTTTATCTAGACTGTCTAATTTCTCCTCAATTCTGGCCTGACCTGTTTCTAGGCGGCCAAGGTGATCGCCCATTTTCTCTAACTGCTTACTAATATCCGTTAGAACTTCCTTAAGGTCGGTCTCTACGATTAAGGGCATAATCGGCTTTCTCTCTTTGCTTAACGTCACTCTTTTGATTGTAGTCAGATATTGGGAAAAAAGTTTTATTGGGTGTAAGCCTTATGCCCCTACAGCATTTTGCCAGGGGAAAAAGTGACTGACTGATTTTTTCCTCGTCTTTTGGCTTCTAATAAAGCTTGATCGGCTTGATTTATCAGGGTTGTTGGAGATTGACCCGTCGTTGGTATTAAGCTCATAATTCCCAAACTAATCGTGACTTGACTATTAATCTGAGAATCTTGATGGGTGATTTTTAGAGATTCAATGGCTAAACGAATATTTTCTGCGGCGACTTTGGCTCCTTTTAAATCCGTATTTGGTAGAATAACGGCAAATTCTTCTCCCCCAATGCGAGCAACTAAATCGCTTGAACGTCCCACTGCTTTTTGGACTGTCTGAGCAATTTTAATGAGGCAGCGATCGCCCTGGGGATGACCGTAGCAGTCGTTATAACTTTTAAAATAATCGACATCAAAGAGGATGAGAGATAGGGGTTTTTGTTCACGAAAAAGTCTTTTCCACTCCTGTCTAAAGCGAATATTAAAACAGCGACGATTGGCAATTTTAGTTAGACTATCGGTATCAATGAGTTTGAGCAGTCTTTGATTAATTCGTTCGAGGTTAATTTGGGTTTTTTGTAATTTTACTTCAGCTTTTTCAGCTCTTTCTTTTTCGCTAATTAATAAAAATTCAGCTTGTTTGCGATCGCTGATATCTTGGGAAGTTCCTAGCGTTTGCCAAACCCGACCATCTTCTGTGCGAGAAAAAACTAAATCTCTACTCATGAGCCAATGCCATTTGCCTTGGGCATCCCTGACGCGATATTCTATTTCAACGATTTCATCTATTTCGAGATTACGAATTTTTTGGATCGCGCCGTAAAGTTTAGGCAAATCTTCGGGATGGCAAATTGTGGTAAATAGGTCAGATCCCATTGCTTTAATTTCTGTGTAGGAATAACCCAAAATTTCGGCGACGGAACGATTGGCATAGATATTTTTGTCTGCAATGTGATCGTAAATATAAAGTAGGCTGGGAGTGGCTTCTATGATTTTTTCAATAAAGCGTTGACTTTCGCGCAGTTGGGTTTCAGTTTTCTTTAGCTCCGTAATATCCCGACCAACGGACTGAATTTCGATCAGTTGATCGTCTTCATTAAAAATGCCTTGATTAATCCATTGTGTCCAGCCGATTTGTCCATTAGCTCGTCGGTCTCTATTTTCAGCGATAAAACTAGAATTTTCTGGAGTTAAGTCGGATATTTTTTGGAGTGTGATTTCTAGATCGTCAGGATCAGCAAAGTCAATCCATTTTTGTCCAATAACGTTTTCTAAGGAAGCTCCCAAGGCTTTACAGAGGGCGGGATTAGCAAAAATAATGGTTGTATCAGGTTGCGATCGCAAAATAAAGTCCGTTTGGGTCTGCACCACTTTTCGATACATTTGTTGATACATTTCCCGTGACCCTTGTAATTCGCCTTCTACCTGCTCAAAGGATTGACGGATTTGGGTCGCCATTTGATTAAAAGAAATAGAGAGGGTTTGCACTTCGGCGATCGCGTTTTCTTCCGATAAATTTTCTTGCCATTCCCCTTGGGCGAGGGCTGAACTCGCTTGGCTTAACCGTCGAATGGGGCGGGCGATTAAACGAGTTGTCCCTAATCCACTGGCGATCGCGAGTACAAGGGTAATTCCACAAAGAAGAATCGTCCGATTAGTATTTGCTTGAATATCCCCCATAAATTCCGATTCAGGAATCACCGTCACCACCAACCAATCTAAACTATCGCCTTGGCTATAGGGTCTCACTTTTACAAAAGGATTCTGGGGTAAAGACGGACGTAGAAATTGAGAATTTTTGACCTGTTGTAAGTTGCCAAAACGATCAATTAAATCCTGGGTGACATCGCGGATAAAGGGTTCATCACTATTCACTGCGGCTAATCTCTGAGCTTTCCCATTAACCACAGGAGCGGGGGATTCATTGGCTGAACTGGCTACCATCAATCCTGTGCGATCAATAATGAAAACCGTACCTAACTCACTAATGTTTAAATCCTTTAAAAAACGACTAATTTGCGATAATTCTAAATCAATACCCAGAACACCCAGGAGTTTTTTTTGTGAGTCATAAACAGGTGCGCTGGCAGAAAGACTAATGTGATCGGGTAGATCTCCCCAGGTATAGATTTCGCTCCAGATAGGTTTCCCCGCTTTGACGGCATCTAAGTACCAAGCCCGATTGTTGGTTTGAGGATTTTTAACTGTGCCTAATAATTTTCCGCGATCGCCTGCTTCATTCACAGCATAATATTTGAATAAATCAGGATTAGAGGGGGAAATTTCGCCGATTTCTAGGCCGTCATTCTCACTATAACCCGCTCCGATAAATCCCCCTTCTTTACTGCCAAAATTCACATAGGCAAAATCAAAAGACTGTCCTTGATGATAAAAATATTTACCCAACGCCTTAAAATCCTTGAGATCTAAAATTCCTGCATTAACCGCATCCAGATTGATGTGATTAACATTTTGGGCAATCCCTAAATAAGTATCCAAATGTTGATTAACGCGATCGCCCACCTCTACCATGAGACGATTGGCCAAGTCTTCTACGGATTTTTGAGAGCTATGATAGGATAAATAGCCCACCAACCCGACAGCACCGACAATTTGCAATACAAAGGGAACAACCAGCACCCATCCCAGGGGAATATTCCTGAGAATTTTTCGGGAGAATAAAGTCTTTTTTGTCATTTTTAAGCGATTTTTCCTTCGCTATTAATTATTAATTCGTTTTAAGTATTTTTAAATAAGGCGTAAAATTACCACAAAAATTCACCCTACTTATCTATGATAGCGAAAAATGACATCGGGTTGCAGTTGACTTAGGTTTTTCTGGTACTTCGATGCGATCGCGGGCTAAAAGACCCTAGAGAAAACAAAAATTGACTAGGATCAATAATTTTTAAAGTTATACTAATAGCAAAGTAAGTGAGCTTAATTAATTGTCAGATCGTAGAACAGGCTTCTAGCCTGTGGACAGGCAGGATGCCTATCCTACATTTTATATTTAATTGCAACCAGCTACTAAACTCCAATTTTTTCTACTTTATTCAGTATTCCCTATAAAACATCCATTGTTATCATGACCACCCTAATTTCTTTGACCACCTCTAACGAAACTTGGATTAAAGCAACCTGGGACGATTACCTTCAGGCAGAAAATGACTCTGATGATGACAAATCAAAACTATATTACTATCAAGGAAAACTCAAAATTCAAATGTCACCACTCGGAAATGATCATGCCAGTGACCACTCCATTATTAATTATGGAATTAACCTTTATGCCAGTCTCAAAAATATTGATTTAAATGGTAAAGATAACTGCACTTATCACAAAATAGGATCTCAAGCCGCTCAACCCGATTTGTCTTACTATACGGGGAAAAATGTGGATGCTATTGCCTACGGAACTCAGGTCATTAATTTAGATCACTCTCCCGCCCCTTCTTTGGTTATCGAAATTGCCAACAGTTCCCTCAAAGATGACTTAGGAATGAAACGTTTACTCTATGAAAACTTGGGCGTTGAAGAATATTGGATTGTCGATGTCCAAACAACAAAAATTATTGCTTTTGCGATCGCCGATGGAGGGAGTAAACGGATTTATCAATCGGTTGTTTTGCCTAGTTTAGAGATTAATATATTAGAGAATGCCTTACAAAAAACTCGCCAAGAAAATCATAGTAAAGTTGGAGTTTGGTTACTGCAAATTTTTCAAAGCTAATTATTTTCAGGATTAACTTCCCGTAAAATTGTCGTCGGGAGAGCTTTTGACGGTAAAAAAATCGCATCTAACGCACCGTTTAAGGTTTCAGACATCGCAATTCGATTTTCATACACCACAACCACCCGTGCTAAGGTTGGTAAACTATTTTTCTCGGCTTCTAAATAGAGAGGTTCAACATATAACAAAGATTGCTCAATGGGAATCACCAATAAATTCCCCTGAATGACCCGTGAGCCTTCCCGATTCCAGAGGGTAATTTGTTCAGAAATAACAGGGTCTTGATTAATTAAAGCTTCGATTTGTTCTGGCCCATAAACTAATTGTTCCTTGGGTAAGATATAGAGGAGTAATTTACCGTAATTTTCTTGATCAGAACGGGCAAATAAAAGGGAGATTAAATTATTTCGACCATTGGGAGTATAGACATGAGAAAGAACAAATTCTTCTGATTTATTTTTTATTCCTGCTAGTTTCATGATTAAATAATAGGGCGCAACGGGCTTTTCTTTGTTACCATAGATTTCCTTGGGAATTTGCCACTGGTCTTCCCGATTATAAAAGACATTAATATCAGTCATGTGATAGGTTAATAGTCTTTCGGATTGGGTACTAAATAAATCGACGGGATAACGAATATGATTTTTTAACACGTCGGGCATTTCATTAAAAGATTTGAAGAAATTCGGAAAAATGTTTCGCCAACTTTGAATAATGGGATCTTGCTCATCCATGATATAAAAACTTACATCACCATCGTAGGCATCGATCACAATTTTTACTGAGTTACGAATATAGTTAAAGTTGCGATCGCCCGAATCAGAATAGGGATAATAGCCAGTTGTGGTGTAGGCATCAATAATCCAGGAAAGGGTATTTTGTCCCGACGGATCAGTATCAGCCGTGACAAGATAGGGATCACGATCAAAGCGTAAAAAGGGAGCTAATGCTCGAATGCGACGGTTAATATTCCGACGAAACAAAATTTGAGTATCGGGATTAAAATTACGGGTAAAAATCATTTGCCAATCCCTCAAATAAGTAGCAAATAATAAGCGACTTAATCCATTTCCTAACGTAATTCCCCCTGTCCCACCATAAACGTTATAAACATTATCTTGACCACTGGGAAAATCAAATTCCTTGACCTTCGTGTTGGTCATAATATAATTGTCTGTTAATTCTCCAAAGTAAAGACGGGGTTTTCCAATGGGAATGCTGGCACGAATTAACTCACTAGAGGTTCTCAACGCCGACTCTTCCTCTGGGGTTCCAATATCTTTCACAAAATAATAAGGAAGTCCTCCTTCATCGGCTAAATTGACGGGGGAAAGGGTAAAACCGTAGCCGTGCGTATAGACTAAATGTTGATTAACCCAGGTTTTAGCTTCAGCAGGAACGGCATTATAATCCAGTTCTCTGGGAGCAATTAAGACCTGTTGTTTGGTTTTTTCAATAGATTCATTAGGGGTTTTAATTTGAATATTATAGCGGTCTAGATCTGCATCGGGAAATTTGTAATAGAGTCGAATTTGTTGTAATTGACGGTTCGTTTGAAGTAGGGGAATAGGATCCCAGAGGCGAACATTATTTAAAGTTAAGCGATTATTGTCTAGATCGGATTGGGTTAATTTACCTTTCCCTGAAAGAGTTTTGGGTTGAATTTTAGATAAATTAAACGCATCACGAGTTGCCGTAATACTGCGTTTAATATAGGGAGCTTCTCGACTCAGTTGATTGGGTTCAACAATAAATAATTGTAAACCGATACCAAGAGAAAAGTTGAGAATAATTAAGGTTAGATATAAATAAAAGGGAAATAAATTAATTGATAATAAGGATCTTTTGTTACGTTTTTTTAGATCGGAAATAAGACTATTTTTCCATCCATAAAAGCTTTGATAAATTAACCCAAGGGAGATGCCCAAGCTAACGAACATCAGGGTTGTTTCAAAGGGAAGACGAAGATGAATATCAGTATAATTGGCTCCATAGAGGACTTCGTGGGGAGAATAGAGCAGTTGATAACGGTTGATCCAATGGCGTAGGGCGATCGCGAACATTATCAATGCACCTAAACGACAAAGATGACGCAATTGAAGAACATTAAAGCCTGGAAACTTGCCTTCAGAAAGGTGATTATCTCCCTGAAGGTAGAGAATTAAAGTCGAGAGTAATCCGAATAAAAATAAACCGCCTAACCAGATATCTATTAATTTCCAAAAAGGAAGACTAAAAATATAGAAACCCATATCATGGTTGAATTGGGGATCGGTTTGATTAAAAGGAGTTTGATAGAAAAATTTTAAGATTTTTGTCCAATTTCCAGTGACGATGATACCTAAAGTTAGACTATAAAAAAGAGAGATTAATTGCAGGGATAAACGAGGTTTGGCAATCAAACAAATTACTAGGAAAAATATTACGATCGCGAACCCAGAATATCGTTCAAAACCTTTAATAAATCGGGGAATTAAACTGAGATCAAAGGGAGAGGGAACGGGCGGCGTGAGGTCGGGTAGGGTAAAATCTATTGTCCAATCGGCGATCGCGACTTTGCTATAGTAAATGACCAGAGCCGCGATCACTAAATTTAGGCCAATGACTAGGGGTAAGAGGAGGGAAAGCTTAAGGGAACGGGTTTTGGCAGGACGCAGAGCTTGGGAAAAATCAGGTAGGGGTAAAAATCGAGATTCAATTGTTGGGGCAAAAATGGGATCAGTCGATTTAATTAAAACAGGAAGATTGGCGCATTTCCGGGCGATCGCTAAATTCTGCCAACAAAAGCTCCAGGAAAAGACCGTAATCCCTGCGAGTAAAGCCAATTGCCAACCTAATCGAGTGAGGAAGCTAGATAAATAACCCAATTCCTGAAACCACAAAATTTCTGCCCACAGATGAGCGACTAATTCAAAACTAATTCCCGTTATTAGGATTATTATTAGGATTTGCCAAGGCGATCGCAGCCGAATTCTCATTCTAATCATATTATTATTATTAAAATCTTGGCGTTGCTGATTTGAGGTACGTTTTGCCCCCCTAGCCCCCCAACTTTGGGGGGAACCATGAAGGTCAAGTCCCCCAGTATTGGGGGATTTAGGGGGCGGTCACTAATCATAAAGAGAACAAATTCATATCCTGATTCAGCAATGCCAAAATCTTAATTTTATTTTAGTAAATTTTGTTCAATCAGCGTGATTAATTGTTTCATGCGAATAGGTTTACTCAGATAATCATTCATCCCCGCCGCTAAACATTGATCGCGATCGCCAGGCATCGCCAAAGCCGTAAGCGCAATAATTGGAATTTGGCTAAATTCAGGATTGGAGCGAATTCGACGAGTGGCCTCCAAACCATCCATAATAGGCATTTGCACATCCATCAAAATCAAATCAGGTTTACTTTGCTGGATGATTTCTAGTGCCTCTTGTCCATCGGAAGCCGATATTAAACCATACCCCTTATGCTCTAAATAGGTGCTGATCGTTTGAGCATTATTGAGATTATCTTCGACTAATAAAATCAAGGCAGATTTTAGAGAAGAAGGGTTGTTAATATCGGTTTCATTCGTGGGGGCAAGAGTCGGAGTCGCGTCAATCATATTAACGGGAAAATAGGGCAGATGAACGGAAAAACAGCTTCCCTGCCCGACCTGACTGGCAACGCTGACACGGCCCCCATGTAATTTGGCCAAGCGTTCCACCAAAGCCAAGCCTAACCCCGTTCCTTCGTATTGTCGGGCTAGACGGCTATCAATTTGCACAAAAGATTGAAACAGTTTCGGTAAATCTTCCTTGGCGATACCAATGCCCGTGTCTTTGATCATAAAATTGAGAATTGGCTTATCTAAAAAATGATCGAGACTGACTTCTAAGCTCACTTCTCCACCATTGGGAGTAAATTTAACCGCATTATTGAGTAAATTAATTAAAATCTGACGGAGACGACGCTCATCCGCGAAAAAGTCGGCAATTTTGGTCGGAGGAATAAATTGAACTTTGATTTGTTTTTTGAACGCTTGTTGTCGAATAAAATTGAGACTGGATTCACAGAGAGAAATTAAAGAAATTGAGTCTTTATCAATGTTGAATTTTCCTGATTCAATTTTAGAAAGATCGAGAATATCATTAATGAGGGAGAGTAAATGCTCTCCACTTTTTTCAATTGTTCTGAGTGGTTTGCGTTGCTTTTCTGAAATCCCCCCAAAAACGCCTTCTTGCAAGGATTCAGAGAAGCCTAAAATTGCATTTAAGGGTGTTCTAAGCTCATGACTCATATTTGCTAAAAATTCATCCTTTAGGCGGGTTGCACGGGCTAATTCCGCATTGGTGATGGCGAGTTGTTCGTAGCTATTTTGTAATTGTTTTTCGGCTTCCTTGCGATCGCTGATATCTGTGATCAGACCCAAGGAACCAATGCAATTTCCTTCGCTATCCTGAATAGGGCTGGCCGCAATAATCACCCACAGATCTGAACCATCAGCCCGTTTAAACTGAAAATCATGCTGTTCTTGGAGACCTTGTAAGCGACGACTTAGGAGTTGATCTGCATAATTTCGGTTTTCGTCATCCATAAAATCAAATAGAGTTTTATTGAGCATTTTTTGGGGAGTAACGCCCAGCATAGCTGCTATTTTCTGATTCGCAAAAGTGGTTTTTCCCTTTGTATCAATCATCCAAATTCCTTCGTTAGCCGTTTCTACAATGCGACGATAACGAGTTTCACTGGCAATGACTTCTGCGGTGCGTTGTTCTACTCGGTCTTCGAGTTCACGATTGACTAAATTCAATTCCTCTAGGGCCGCTTGCAATTCTTGTTCTTTTTGTTTTAATACCGTTAAATCCGTATTGGTTCCTGTATTCCGCAGAGCGTTACCCTTTTCATCTCGGACGGTATATCCCCGCGATAAAACTGGCACATAATGACCTTGCTTATGGCGTAGGCGATATTCTAATTCAGCCGTTGTAATGCCACTATTTTGAACGATTTGCTCCATGATTGAATAAACATGATCCACATCATCGGGATGAATTAGGCTCAACCAAACTGACACTGAAGATTCCATTTCCCCTTCTTCATAACCGAGCATTTGCCACCAACGGGGAGATAGATACACGTCATCTCGCACAATATCGAAGTCCCACCAACCGTCATTAGCACCCTGAAGTACAAGGGACAATCTTTCTTTGAGTTGGTTTAAATCGTCTGCTATTTCTTTGCGATCGCTAATATCTTCAGCAATTCCACAAACTCGGTAAACCGTGCCAAAATCATCCAGAATTGGAAAAGTTCGGTCTAATATCCAACGAATGGAACCATCAGGGCGCGAAATTCGGTATTGAATCTCGGTTTTTCCCCCCAGTCGCTGTTGCGTATAGGCATTGATCGCCATTGCTCTATCTTCTGGCAAAATAGCCTCTAGATAGAATTGGGGCTGGTCGTACAGACTTTGACAAGAGCGTTGCCAAATGGTTTCATAGCTAGGACTAATGTATAAAATTTGGTTGTTTTTGATATCGTTTAGATAAAAAACCTGTTGAATATTTTCTGCTAATTGACGAAAACGTTGCTCACTATTTTTGAGGGATTCTTCCGCCTGTTTGCGATCGCTGATATCCATGATAATTCCAGTCAAATGGGTAACTCGACCTTCTAAATTGACCACTGGCTGTCCCTTATAAAAAACATAGCCAGAAGAACCATCACCCCGAATAATTTTAAAATCCGTCTCATAGGGTTCTGCAAACTTAATGGCGCGCTCAATTAATTCAGCCCGTTGCTTTTGATCATCGGGATGGAAATAGTTAGTCAGATTTTCGTAGTTTAGTTCTGACTGATCAGGGTTAAGGCCAAAAATCTCAAAAATCTCTTTTGACCAGCTAACTTTTTGAGTATCTATTTCAAATCTCCAATTGCCTAAACGAGCAGTTGTTTGAGCCTCTTGTAAACGTGCCTCATTTTCCTCTAGGGCAATTTCCTTCAGTTGATAATCTGTAATATCTTGAACCGTTCCCATAGAGCGGAGAGGTTCTCCCCTGTCATCATAAAGCGTTTTACAAACTTCTCTTACATACTTAATTCGTCCATCGTTCATCAAAAGTCGATGCACAATATTGTAGGGCGTTTTATTTTTGACAGATTCTTGATAGGCCAGATCAACATAGCTCCGATCATCGGGATGAACTAGGTTTAAAAAATTCCCATAACTAATTTCACTCCGATCTTTATCTAGTTCAAAAATACGATAAATTTCATCAGACCAGGATAAAAAATTATTCTGTATCTCGAATTCCCAACTTCCTAGATGGGCAATTCGTTGAGATTCTTTTAAAAGTGCTTCGCTGCGTTGAATCACTATTTCAGCCTTTTTGCGATCGCTGATATCAATAAAAACAACCAAAATTTTGATAATTTTTTTCAACTGCCAAACGGGAATAATTTGAACTTGATAATACTTTAGAGAACCATCAAGATTCGGTCTTTCGCCATCGTCAGTGATCACGATCCCCATGTGTAAAACATTTTCAATTTGTTCTTTTCTTTTTTCTCTCAAATAACTTGGTGTTAGATCATAAAATGATTTCCCAATGATTGATCGAGAACTTTCTCCTGCTTGAAAATGATTAACGGAAAGCACTCTTGCCTGTCGATCTAGGGTATAAACCAGATTAGGAGAATTTTCTAGAAAAGAAGTCCATTTTGAATTACTTTCCTCCAATTTTTCATCTAAAATTTTTCGGTTCTTAATTTCTTCATTGGCTCTTGTGAGCGCGACCGACTGACGAATTGCGATCGCCATTTGATCGGTTAATTCCTTGAGTAAGGCGATCGTACTTTCTGACCAGTCACGAGTTTGGGAACATTGATGAACAATTAATAACCCCCAAACATAGCTTTTTGAATTGAGATTGTCTAATAAAAGAGGATCATCAATCACCATCAGAGCAGAAATAGGTTCCACATCTGCCGCCAAAATCGGCAGAACCAGATTAGATTTCACCTCAAATCGCGCTAAAAGTTCTTGATGACAATCCGTTAAACCCGCTCTCTCAATATTTTCCATCGCCCAATGCCAGCCTTGACGATAGCGAATATTCAGACCCCCTTGCAAATAGGGATCGTGAATATTTTGGTTAATCGTGGCAGTCCAACCTTCCCCCACCGACTCTGACACAATCGTTCCACTGAGATCATAGTTAAATTGATAAATCGCAACGCGGTCTGCGGCTAAAAAATCTCGAATTTCAGTAACAGCCATCTTTAAAATATTAGGTAGCTCGCTACTATTACGGATTTTAAGCATCAATTTGGATTTTAATTGTTCACTTTGTGCTTGCCATTTTAATTCAATTGTTCTCGTTTCCACTAACTTTTTTAGTTCATCATTACGATCTTCTAAAATATTTATTTTCTCTGTTTCCAATTGATTCACTTTGTCTTGTAAAATATTAATTAATCCATACATTTCTGAAGGATCGAGGATTTGTAAAACACTACTTTGGGTAATAATACCTGCCAACTCTCCCTCAGTCCCCGTCACAACCAATCGTGCAATCCGTTTTTGCTTCATGGTGTCATAGGCCTGCTCTAAGGATTCATCAGAAGAAACCAGGGTTAAAGGACAACTCATGACAGTTTCCGCCTTTATTTCTCGAACATCTAAACCTAATGCTTGAAATTGGATAATATCTCGTTCGGTAATAATGCCCAGGGGTTTATAGTGAACCTCTGCGGAATGGGGACTGAGGGCTTCCGCAATCACAATACAACTGACCCGATGATGGGCCATTAATTGGGCGATCGCCAAAATCGAAGTAGAAAGAGGAGCATGGATAACATTGGGGTGCATAATCTCCTTCACTGACCGCAAACGTAGGAGATCAACTGACCGCAAAACCTGCCGTAGAGTTTCGTGAGTAATACAGCCAAGGGGAGACCCCTGTTCATTTAAAATGGGCAAGTGTCGAATTTTATTAATCCGAAAAAAATTTAATACTTCAAAAATATCTTTTAATTCTTTTTCGGGCAAAGTAATGACGGGATGGCTCATAATCTCAGCCACCGTACTCGTGTTCGTTATGATCCCGCCTTTGGCCACCAGTTTCACCAAATCTCGTTCCGTTACAATGCCGACCAGTTTCTCCTCATTCACCACAAAAACACAGGTGGGAATAATCTGAAGTTCGGTCGGTGTGTTGACTAAATCACAGGCTTTTCCCCTCGCGCCATGAAATAGTTCAATGATTTCGGGTAAAGGGGTTTCAGGGCTAACTGTCAATAACGGTTCACGGGCGATCGCCCTTTCCAGATTGATTGGCTGACTGACAAATAAATTCAACATTAA
>ERZ1022729.92-NODE-92-length-12369-cov-5.235910_pt1 | contig 12369 bp, 11 predicted proteins | sample MGYA00520880_ERZ1022729 | MGnify/ENA primary metagenome ERZ1022729 (study PRJEB33162, sample SAMN09537598) | freshwater metagenome | isolation source: freshwater | place: Canada:Alberta | collected 2017-07 | study: EMG produced TPA metagenomics assembly of the...
AGATTCGCCTTAGTCTCGTGGGCTCGGAGATGTGTATAAGAGACAGCTTCCATGCCTGCCAATGGATGATCCGAAACGTAGAGTCCGAGCATTTCCCTTTCATGGGCAAGCAAGTCGCGCTTGGTCCACTCGGGAAGGTTGGGGACTTCAACGGATGTTCCGTCTTGAAGCAAATCGCCAAACAAGTCCATTTGACCAGTTGCTGCTTCTTTCTTCACTACAGCCACTGAGTCGATGGCTTCTTCATGAATCGCAAAAAGCGACCGACGGGTATGTCCCATTGTGTCAAAGGCTCCCGCCTTAATTAGGGACTCAACAACACGTCGTGTGCAGGCTATAGCGGGGGCACGCTTCAAATAATCTTCGAAAGAGCTGAACTGGGGATCTCTGGTTTGGACTATCGCGTCTACAACATTTTGGCCAACGTTTCTGATTGCTGCCAATCCAAAACGAATATCATCTCCAACTGCAGCAAACACATCAATTGATTGATTGACATCCGGAGGTAGGACCCTGATTCCCATTCTTCGACATTCATTCAGGTAAATGCCTAATTTGTCCTTAGAGTCTCCAACTGAAGTTAGAAGTGCGGCCATGTATTCCGCTGGGAAGTTTGCCTTCAAATACGCAGTCCAGTAACTGAGCACGCCGTAGCCGGCTGAATGAGCCTTGTTGAATGCATAGTCAGCGAACGGAAGCAATGTATCCCACAGCGCTTTAATGGCCCCTGCGGAGAAGCCACTCGCCTTCATTCCATTTGAGAAGACTTCAAACTGTTTCTCTAGTTCTTCTGGCTTCTTTTTGCCCATCGCTCGTCGAAGCAAATCTGCCTGACCAAGGGTGTAACCGGCAACCTTTTGAGCAACCGCCATAACCTGCTCTTGATACACGATCAAGCCATAAGTTGGTCCCAAAATTTCCTTGAGCGGTTCACTCAGCTCAGGGTGAATTCCGCCAGATTGCTGCTGGCCATTCTTGCGCTGCGCGTAATTCGTATGGGAGTTCATGCCCATGGGGCCTGGCCTATAGAGAGCAATCACAGCCGAGATGTGTTCAAATTCAGTGGGCTTGAGCATGCGCAGAAGTGAGCGCATGTTGTTTCCATCGAGTTGAAACACTCCGAGGGTGTCTCCTCTGGATAGCAGCTCGAAAGTCTGCTTATCTGAGTTCAAGTCCAATTCTTCCAGGACGACAGTGACGCCGCGATTCTGCTTGATGTTGCTCAAGGCATCATCAATTACAGTCAAGTTTCTGAGTCCTAGAAAGTCCATCTTGAGAAGCCCTAGCTCTTCACAAGGAGGCTGATCAAACTGAGTGATGATGGTTGGATCATCCTCACGCTTCATTATCGGAATGACTTCCAGCAGAGGTTTAGCAGACATAATCACACCGGCCGCGTGCACGGAGGACTGGCGCTTCAATGACTCAAGCCCCTTGGCAAGCTCAAAAACTTCCTTGCTTTCTGGGTCGGTGTCGACAATGTCTCGCAGCTCCGCAGCCTCTGCATAGCGCTCGGATTCTTTGTTCATTACATCGTCCAAAGAAACATCGCGACCAAGAACCATAGGTGGCATCGCTTTGGTCAGCTTTTCCCCTACTGAATACGGCTTTCCAAGGACCCGGGCAGCGTCCTTGATTGCTTGCTTGGCTTTGATGGTTCCGAAGGTCACAATTTGAGCCACTCTGTCATCGCCGTACTTGTCGGTCACATAGCGAATAACTTCAGGGCGGCGGCGATCGTCAAAATCAACATCGATATCAGGCATAGACAAACGCTCAGGATTGAGGAATCTTTCAAAAATCAAATCATGTTCTAGCGGATCAAGTTCTGTGATCCCGAGCGCATAGGAAGCGAGTGAGCCTGCTGCTGAACCTCGACCAGGACCAACTCGGATCCCCTGTCCTCTCGCCCACGCGATGAAATCAGAAACCACTAAGAAGTAGCCAGGAAAGCCCATCTTTATGATCACTTGAATTTCATACTCAACCTGCTGACGATGTTTCTCGCTAAAGCCTTCTGGGTATCTGCGCTTCATACCCTTCCAGACTTCTTTCTCAAACCAGCCTGCTTCGGTTTCGCCCTCTGGAACAGGGAATCTGGGAAGCAAGTCTTGTTTTTCGAAATCAATCTCACAACGCTCAGCAATCAGAAGGGTGTTGTCAGCTGCTGACTCAAGTTCTGAAAAGGTGTTTCTCATCTCTTGTGCGGTCTTGAGGTAGTACTCCTGGGACTCAAACTTGAACCTCTTCGGATCATTGAGATTGGTTCCGGTCTGCACGCAAAGAAGCGCCTCGTGGGCAGAATGATCGGCTTTGTCAACGTAGTGCAAATCATTGGTAGCGACTAATGGAAGAGAAAGATCTTTAGCCAGCCGAAGCAAGTCATCCCTTACCCGCTTTTCGATATCCAGTGAGTGATCCATGACTTCGACGAAGAAGTTGTCCTTGCCGAAGATTTCTCGGAACTCGGATGCGGACTTGAGTGCCTCATCGTATTGACCAAGACGAAGCCTGGTTTGAACTTCTCCACCTGGGCAGCCAGTGGTTGCAATCAAGTCTTTGGAGTACTTTGCAAGGAGTTCTTTATCAATTCGCGGCCTGACATAGAACCCAGATAAATATCCTTCGCTGCTGAGGCGAAACAGATTGTTCATGCCCAGATTGCTTGAGGCCCAAATAGTTAGATGTGTGTATGCCCCACCGCCGGATACATCGTCCTCACCACCGTCGGCCCAGCGGACCTTTGATTTATCTAAACGAGAACCGGGGGCTAGGTATGCCTCAATACCGATGATTGGCTTAATGCCCGCAGCTTTTGATTGCTTCCAAAACTCGTATGCCCCGTGCGTGTTGCCGTGATCTGTCATGGCAATAGCAGGCATCCCAAGGTCAGCGGCTTTCTTTACCAGAGGCTTGATTCTGGCTGCCCCATCAAGCATCGAATACTCAGTGTGATTGTGCAGATGGACGAATGATTTATCTGACACGATCAACCCCTTGGCTAGGCATCAATGCTAAAGCCGGAAGTGCGGATCCCGCAGCGCGTCTAGAGCTTTGGCTAAATCTGTTGGGTATTCCGAGCTGAACTTTACGTATTCACCACTAACGGGGTGGCTGAAGCCTAATTCCACGGCATGCAGCCACTGCCTATCCAGCGCTAACTTGTCTGCAATTTTTGGATCTGCCCCATACAAAATGTCACCTACCAGCGGGTGTCGGAAATGCGAAAAATGAACCCTAATTTGATGTGTGCGACCTGTTTCAAGTCCAACCTTCATCAGTGCTGCTGTCGGAAGTAGCTCCAGGGTTTCGTAGTGCGTAATGGCACGTTTGCCTGCCTGGGAAATCGTGAACTTATAGTCGTGCTTGGTGCTCCTAGCGATTGGGGTGTCAATCGTCCCGGATGACGGGTCTGGATGCCCCTGCACTAGGGCGTGATAAGTCTTTGAAACTGATCGATCACGAAATGCTTGCTTCAGGACTGAATAAGCTCGCTCGCTCTTTGCCAGAACCATCAGGCCCGAGGTGCCTACGTCTAATCGCTGAACAATCCCCTGGCGCTCTTGGGCACCCGAAGTGGTGAGCTGAATACCCCTGCTTAGAAGCACTCCAGCCACAGATGGTCCAACAAAGCCTTGCGAAGGATGAGAAACTACACCAGCTGGCTTATCAACTACCACTATGTCGTTGTCTTGGAAAACCACCCTAAGCTCAGCGACATCTTCCGCGCGAATCTCAACCAATTGTTCGATTGGCTCGAAATTGACTTCAATCAGTTGAGTAGCGACTAGCTTGACCGCCTTATCAGCAATCTTGCCGTCAACTAATACTTTGCCTGCGTCAATCATTTCTGCAACTTGGGTTCGACTGAGGCCAAGCATCTTTGCCAAACCGGCATCTAACCTTTCGCCCACTCTTGCGTCAGGAACAGGAACTAACTTATTTTGCACGTCCCCCGCCTATCTCATCCCCTCTAAGTGTCAGGGCGACCGAGAGTATTACGGCGGTGACCAAAAAGGTGTCAGCAAGATTAAAAATTGGGAAATTGAAAGGGATTTGAATAAAGTCGACCACCCAGCCATTTAGAAACTGGGGCGGTTTAAATGCGCGATCAATCAAGTTTCCCACTGCTCCACCGAGTGCAAATCCGGCTGCAACTGCCCAGCTCATAGTTTTCACTCTTGGTCCGTACCACACCAGCAAAATGCTGGCGGTGAGTGAAATCAAGGTGAGAATCCAAGTTGCACCTAGGCCAATTGAAAAAGCCGCGGCATTGTTGTACGCGAGACGAAAATGGAGTAGCTCCCCGATCACGGGCACACTGGTCGAATCTAAGTTAGCTTCAGCCCAGTACTTGCTGATTTGATCAACAGCGACAATGAGGATAGCGAGCAGGAAGAAAACTGCTATCCGTTGACGCTTAGTAGCGGTTTTCTTCACCCTCAGCAGGTTTTTCACCTTGTGCTTCTTCATATCCCGTATAGCCGTAAGTCCGAGAGTCTGCCTCTTGGGTTTGACCTAGTGGCATGGGCTCGCGCTGGTAATACTCGTAAGAAACATTTGGTTGGGTAGGTGCGGCAACTTCTTCGTCGATGCTTAGATACGCCTCTTCGGTCAAAATCGACTCCAGCTGGCCTTGAATGTAATCGCGCAGTTTCGCTCTGTACTCTGCCTCGAAGCGCTTTAGGTCTTGAATTGACTCCTCGACCTGTCGTCTATCCAACTCAAGCTGGTTGAAGACTTCTCTCGCCTGAGCCTCAGCATCTCGCACAATCCTGGCAGCTTGCTTCTGAGCTTCACTGACAATTTGCTCACGCTTGATTCGACCTTCTTGAACGTGGTCAGCATGCAACTTTTGCGCTAATTCGATGATGCTCCTGGAGGCATCAGTCCCCTCTGGAGCTGCTGGATCAACGGCCGTTGGGAAAGGAGTGACTTGCGGGGTCGACTCCTGTGGCAATGAAGATCGCAGTCTAAGTTCTTCGTTGTCGCCCAGGATTCTCCTTAGCTCAACTACTACCTCATCCAGATAGTCATCGACCTCGTCCTGGTCATAACCCTCGCGAAACTTCGTAACCTGAAATCGCTTCGCCAGAATGTCCTCTGGGGTTAGAGCCATTTTTCACCTTCCATAAGCGTTTGAAACCTTTGCCTATGCTATTGCCCCTTAGAGGGACCTAGCAAAACCCTGCAGAATAATCACGGCAAAGACCACAACAGTCCAGGCCAAATCAAGGGAAATCCCGCCAAGTTGCAGGGGCGGAACAAACCGCCGAACAAAACGAATTGGCGGATCTGTCAGGGTGTAGGCAAAATCCAACACTGGCAACAATATTCCTCTTGGTCGCCAGCCAGGCTTGAGGCTCATAACAAGATCCGAGATAAATCTCGCCAACATGGCATAGAAAAAGATTTGAAGTGCCCAAGAGAGAACAAGACCGACAATGCTCATGTTTATTGCATTAAGTCTTCTGCGTCGCCCTCGTCCGAGTCTGCATCATTTACCGCGACGTTGTGCGGACTGAGCAAAAACACCTTTGACGTAACTCTTCTGAGCTGCCCCTCAAGGCCTTCTTTGAGACCAATCATGAAGTCGAGCATTCTCTTTGAGTCAGCTTCACTCATTGCCCCGATGTTAACAATTACAGGCACCCCAGTGCGATAGTGGGCTGCCACTTCCTTGGCGTCTGCATAAGTCTGTGGATCTAGGGTCACGATTTCCGACATTTCAGAGGATCGGCGAGGTCTGGGAGCGGACTTAATTGTCTTAGGAGCACCCTCCGACTTTGTCGGTTCACCACTTCCAAATCCAAAGAAACCTAGGATCGAATTTAAAGCTCCCATTGATTACTCCTCAGTTCGCCTTCAAGACTAGGCCGAAATTGGCCGAGGGCCTGTAATGGCACTCCCAACTCGAATGTGTGTCGCCCCCATTGAGATGGCTACTTGGTAGTCCTCGCTCATCCCTAAGGACAACTTAGAAGCGTCGGGAGCAACGCTTCTAAGTTTCTGCGAAAGTTTTATTGCCCGCTCAAATTCCGACCGAGGGTCCTTGTTCAGGCCAGCTACCGCCATCACCCCGAGCAGGGAGATCCGTTCGACTGCCAGTATCTTTTCTGCGAGGCTCAGCAGTTGCTCCTCTTCCACTCCCCCACGACCGGGATCCTCGGTGAGATTTAACTCGATGAAACCATCTATGCGCTTGTCTAGTTTCTCTAGTTGCTTGGCAAGTTCATCTACAAGGGATGGTCGATCAATTGAGTGGATAGTCGAGGCATATCCCAACACGCTCTTTACTTTGTTAGTTTGAAGCTGACCGACAAAGTGCCAGTCGAGGTCAAATCCTTGAGCTCTAAGTTCAATCGCTTTTCTACTGGCCTCTTGATCACGATTTTCACCAAATGACTTCTGACCCAGCGCAAACAGTTCAGACACAAGGCTGGCTGGATGATTTTTGCTGACAACAACTAGCTGAATATCAGCTCCAGAGCGGCCTGAAGCAGCAGCGGACTGCTCAATGTTTGAAAGCACTGAGCGATAGCGCTCAGCCAAGCTCATTAGCGGAAAAAGTCTGGCAGATCGAGATCGTCACCGAAGGCGCCACGCTGAGTCTGAACAGGCTGTGCCTGGACGTACTCCGGTTCGTCTACAAGCTCTTCTGCAACAGGCATCTCAGTAACAATTTCTTCTTCTGTTGCGAGTGCGTTCTCTAGAGCTACAACACCAGCTCCCGCCGCTTCAAACTTTCTGTGCTTCGGTTCTCCACCGTCAAACCCAGCCGCAATAACGGTAATTCGAACTTCATCGCCCAGAGTGTCTTCGATGGTCGCACCAAAGATGATGTTGGCTTCTGGATTGACAGCTTCCTGAACCAATCTAGCCGCGTCATCAATCTCGTGAAGACCCAAGTCGGAGGCACCCTGCACAAGAAGCAGAACTCCGTGAGCTCCCTCGATTGTTGCCTCCAGCAACGGTGAAGAGATGGCTATCTCGGCAGCCCGGACAGCGCGATCTTCGCCCTTGGCGCTACCTATGCCCATCAGGGCTGAGCCTGCGCCTTGCATGACTGACTTCACGTCGTTGAAGTCAAGATTAATTAGTCCAGGAATAACAATCAAATCGCTAATTCCCTGGACGCCTGCGCGCAATACATCATCAGCCGTGATGAATGCTTCCAGAGCAGAAACCTTCTTATTTGACATTTCCAACAAACGCTGGTTTGGCACAACGATTAGTGTGTCTACTTCCTCGCGCAGCGCTCTAATTCCTTCTTCGGCTTGCACGGCTCGACGCTTGCCTTCAAAATTGAATGGCCTGGTAACAACACCGACCGTTAGTGCACCCAATCGCTTCGCAATTCGGGCAACGATTGGTGCACCACCTGTACCGGTTCCACCACCTTCACCAGCAGTAACGAAAACCATGTCGGCGCCACGCAAAGCAGCCTCAATTTCACTCTCGTGTTCCTCAGCAGCGCGACGTCCGATTTCAGGATCTGCTCCTGCTCCGAGTCCCCTAGTCACATCACGGCCGATGCTCAGCTTGATGTCTGCATCGCTCATTAGTAGGGCTTGTGCATCGGTGTTGATTGCAACAAACTCGACTCCGCGAACGCCTGCTTCAATCATTCGGTTGAGCGCGTTTACACCGCCGCCTCCAACGCCAACGACCTTGATGACTGCCTGATAGTTGGGTGACTGGGTCACTTCTGCCTCCTGCTCAAAACCCTCAAGTTAAGGCTGAGGCTTAACTTTCAAGAGAGTATTCAATTAGCGGCAAGAAGTTAGGCCCGAAAACCCTTTATTTATGCGAGATTCGTGGGCGTGTCGGAAACCACAAGAGACCTAATCAAAGCCAACAACAGGAGCATTGGGCGATGACACATCCACCCGAGACAATCTTTCACCACTGGTCTTCAGCAGGGAATCAAGTACCTCGGCTTTGAGGAGTGGATCACTGTTAGATCCCCAGAAGACATCTATTCCGCGATCCCTGAGCGTGAACTGGCTAGTCAGCTGCTCGCTAACACTCAAGGATTGGATCCCCTGATAGGTCTCTAGAGGTAAGCCTAGAAGCAGCTCAACCGCATGCTTGAAACGCGGATCTTGTTGTGGGTTTCCCTGAAATCTGAGAAGTGGATAGTTGTCGGCGGATGTTGCTTGGGCGATGCGAACTCCAGCGGCATCGAACATGAAGTTCTGTCCACTGAGTGTGAGAATCAAAAGAGGCTGGCGCTCTCTAATCTTCACTCTCAGTGTGCTAGGCGGTTCAGCCTGCAAGGCAAATGTTTCAATGAGTTCATAACCAGCCAACAGCTTCGCAACATCTTCAGTGCTTATCGTCGTAAGTGGTTTGTCAATCAAAGTCTCCAAAGATGTCGCTAGTCGCTCAGCTTGGAGCCTGTCAGTGCCTGTAACTACAATCTGCTTTACTGCAAACAATGGTGTGAAGAAAGCTGCCACCAGCAAGCTAACAATCATCACCGGAGTAAAGAGTCCAATCACTCTCCCCCAAGCCGCAAATGGGCCCAGTGAGTTTCTAGGCTTGCGAGAACGTGTCTTTTTTCGGCGCTCTTGATTAATTAGTTCACGACTAGGCGGACGCAACTACTTCTCCAGTGCCCTAATCAAGTCTGGGACCATTCGATTAATGTCCCCGCAGCCCATGGTGATTAAGAAATCCCCGGAATTAGCAAGCTTGGCTGCAACCTGCGGAACATCATCCCAATTTGGAACGTAATGCATATTCTGAGGACGTTGCGTGCGAACTGCAATCATTTCACCAGTGACGCCTGGTTCTGGATCTTCCCTTGCAGGGTAAATGTCTGTGACTACGGCCTCGTCACTGAGCAGCAGAGCGTCCGCAAACTCCTGAGCGAACAATCTTGTTCTACTAAATAGATGTGGTTGAAAAACGGTAATGAGTTTGCCGCTACCAACGACTGCCCTGGCTGCCTTTAGCGCTGCAATTACCTCAGTCGGGTGATGAGCAAAATCGTCGAAGACCTTCACGCCGCGGACCTCACCGTGAAGCTCAAACCTTCTCTCCGTACCACCAAAAGTTTCAATCGCCCTAGCAGTGCTCTCAAACTCAAATCCAAGGCCAACCAAACAAGCTAGGGCCGATGCTGCATTATGGGCATTGTGGGCTCCAGGTATCGTCAGTTCCATGTTCGTCGACTGCCTCTTGTAGGACACGCTGAACTTGACCCTCGGGCCACTGGCATCGATGTTGCTCAGCAAAACATCTGCCTCTGGCAATTCACCAAAAGTGATCACATTTGAATGTTTGAGTAACTTCATTACCGCTACAGCGCCGGCATCATCGGCGGATATAGCAACCAACTGCTTGGCTGCATTGGCAAAATTGGCAAACTCAGCTTGAAACGCCTCAAGAGAGCCGTAATGATCTAAATGATCAGGGTCAACATTTGTTATGACCGCTACGGATGTGTCGTAGTGGAGAAATGAACTATCCGACTCATCGGCTTCAATTACAAAGTGCTCACCGCTGCCAAATGCACTGGAGGCGCCAAATTCCGAGATCACGCCACCGTTGACAAAACTTGGCTCCGCACCAAGACGCGAAAGGGCAGTGATAATCATTCCAGTTGTGGTGGTTTTACCATGTGCACCCGCAACAGCGATCAATTTACCTTTGGACGCTAAGTGAGCGAGCAGAGCAGAGCGGTGAAGTACAGGAATCCCTAATTTCTTTGCCTTCAAGTACTCGGGGTTAGTAGGCCACAATGCGCTTGTGACAACCACAGTGTTGGCATCTTGCAAGTTATCTTCGTTGTGTCCAATCGTGATTTTGGCGCCTAGTTTTCTTAGTGCCTGGACATTTGCGCTATCACGAACATCGCTGCCCGAAACCTTATGCCCCATCCCCAAAACTAATCTTGCGATACCAGACATGCCCGAGCCACCGATGCCAACAAAGTGCACATGGCCCAGGTCATCAGGAATCGGCTGGGTATAGTCAGGCTTAATCACAGACTAAGTATTCACCGCCTGCATCAACATCTCCTGAAGCTGCGCTGTGCCGTCCAAAATTGCCACGGATTTTGCTGCATTGGACATACTGGCAATTGCAGATTTATCCGCCAGTAAAGGAATTATCTTCTGCTTTATAAACTCTGCATTGAGGTCCTTATCGATAACCATCAATCCACCCCCAGCTGATAAAACTTGTTCAACGTTGTATTTCTGCTCACCATTTCCAACTGGATATGGAACATAAAGTGCGGGTAGGCCGCATGCTGTGAATTCGCTAACGGTTGCAGCACCAGCTCTTGAAATCGCAAAACTGCTAGCAGCAATTGCATCAGCCATAGCGTCGCAATAGACAAGCCGCTTGTAGCCGGGTTCAGTGATCTCTTCTAGGCCCGAAACGGGGCCAACGATGTGCAGGACTTGAATGCCGGCACGCTTGAAATCTTCCCTGCTCTGCTCGACAGCAGTATTGATACTTCTGGCGCCTTGCGACCCTCCCGTTACAAGCAGGGTCTGCGAGGTTGGATCTAACCCCAATTGGATGCGGGCTTGTTCTTGAATAGTGTCCCCAGCGCGAACAAACTCTGGGCGCAAGGGCATTCCAACTAGCCTGCCCGCCGGAAGGTTGGTGTTGGGAAAACAAACAGCAATGTGTTTGGTGAACCTTGCTCCTAAACGATTGGCAAAGCCCGCTCGTGCATTGGCTTCATGCACAACCAACGGAACTCGTGAAATCGCTGCGGCAAGATAGGCCGGTGTAGAAACATAACCACCAAATCCAACTACCCCATCGAATCTTTGCTTTCTAAGAATTCTGAGAACTTGGACAGTGGCTAACACCAACCTAAACGGGAATGCAAGCGCGTGAACGGAAAGCTTTCTGGGTAGTGGAAGTCTTGGAATCGTTAGTAGTTGAAACCCCCTCTGCGGAACTAAACGGCTTTCCAAACCCTCTTTTGTTCCAAGGGCAAAAACCTCATGCCCTGCTTGCCTAAGACTTTCAGCTAGGGCTAGCAATGGATTCACATGACCGGCTGTGCCTCCCCCGGCAAGTAAAAACCTCAATTACTTTCGCTTTCCGATGGACTGTTTAGATCTGTCTCTCTCAACGGCCAAAACAATTCCTATTCCAGCGAGTGTGGCGATTGTTGAAGAGCCTCCAGCTGATATCAGTGGGAGCGGAACACCGAGTACCGGGAACAGACCCAACACCACTCCTATGTTGATAAATGCTTGCATCGAAATCCAGACCATCACACCTGCTACAACGTTTCGAGAGAAGGCATTTGTCTGCTGTTTTGCGATGGCAAATAGAACCATAGCCATCGCGAAATAAAGCGCTATAACCGCAAGAGCACCTAGCAAACCAAGTTCTTCTCCGATTACAGCAAAGATAAAGTCATTCTCAACTTCCGGTATCCAGCTCCATTTGAGTTTTGATCTACCTAAACCAGTCCCCCAGAATCCACCTGCCGCTAATGCCCACGTCCCTTTTTCAAATTGCCACATCACACCCATTGGGTCGGCTCCATCTGGGTTGAGCCATGCCTCGAAACGGATTCGACGCGAAGCCGAAGACATAATTGCTACTGCAGCGGCCAACGCAACTAGAACCACTATGCCCAGCCAGCGACCTAATGGCATACCAGCAAAGAGATACATCGCCATCAGGGTCACTCCAATGACAACGCCAGTACCTAAGTCTCGTCCGATTATTGCAACCAGTAGAAGCGCCACTACAGATACGCCCAGAACCATAATCCAAATCTGTTTGTCGGTCTCTTGGTCCTGCTGCAATTGTGCAAGTTGCAAAGCCAAAGCCACAATCAGTGCAATCTTGAGAAACTCGGCAGGCTGAATTGTCGTAATACCGATGTCTAGCCAGTTTCTATTGCCGTTGATTTCCACACCAAAAAATGCTGTCACTAACTGAACTACCAACATTGCTAGTAGTACCGGTGGTGCTAGTTTTCGATAGATGTCTAGCTTGATGTTTGAAAGCACGATGAGAGCAAAGAACCCTATCCCCACATAAAGAGCTTGCCTCAGGAAAGTGAGAGCTGCATTGTCAGTTTCTTTATAGCTATCGACTGCAGAAGCACTCGCAACCATAATCAGGCCTACTGCAACGATAAGAACCGTGAGACCCAGCAGGAGGGCTGCATGTTTTGACTGTGATCTAAATTGCGGTCTAATTGCTTCCTTGATGGTCATTTCAAACCACCTACCGCCGCGATGAATTGATTGCCGCGATCGGTGTAATCCAAAAACTGATCCATCGACGCTGCAGCTGGGGCTAGCAAGACAGCATCTCCTGCCTGAGCTAAGCCAGCAGCGAGTCGAACAGCCTGATCCATAACGGGTTCTCCTGAAA
>ERZ1022729.93-NODE-93-length-12342-cov-7.621877_pt1 | contig 12342 bp, 11 predicted proteins | sample MGYA00520880_ERZ1022729 | MGnify/ENA primary metagenome ERZ1022729 (study PRJEB33162, sample SAMN09537598) | freshwater metagenome | isolation source: freshwater | place: Canada:Alberta | collected 2017-07 | study: EMG produced TPA metagenomics assembly of the...
TACACGCGTAAGATCGTCGGCAGCGTCAGATGTGTATAAGAGACAGGTCTTATATTACCCAGATCACGGTTCCCAAAAATGAGGTTGAACGGAGCTATACTCCCCAACTTCAAGGCGACACACCCGCGATCGCGATGGAATTTCTCTCGGACACCGACGGCACAGAATATTCTAGTAAACCGACCTATCCGCCAGGAAAATGGTTCTTTTATGAAAAAATTCTCAAGGTTCCCTACTACGTGATTTTTGATTTGGAATCTACCCGTTTAGAAGTCTATCAATTGGGAAATGGTGGAGAATATCAACTCCAGTTTCCCGAAGCATCAGGACGGTACTGGATTGAAGTGTTAGATCTTTATTTAGGTGTGTGGGAAGGCGATCGCGAAAATAATCATCAATCTTGGTTGAGATGGTGGACGAAAGAGGGAGAATTACTGCTCTGGGGAACGGAATTGGCTCAACAGGAAAAGCAACGGGCAGATTCTGAATATCAACGGGCTGAATCCGAGCGTCAACGGGCTGAATCCGAACATCAACGGGCTGAATCCGAACATCAACGAGCGGAACGATTAGCGGCCATACTGAGAGCGCAGGGGATTGATCCCGATACAATTTCCTAGATTCTTTATCCTAAATGTATAAATTGAGTAAAAATGAGCAAACAAACGACGGGATTAGAACAAACGCTTGCTGATTATATCCAATCGATTTCCCTCAGAGAACCCGCTATTTTGAGACAATTACGAGAAGAAACGGCCAAATTATCGATGGCACGGATGCAGATTTCCCCCGAACAGGGTCAATTGATGGCGTTGTTGGTGCAACTGATGGGGGCGAAAAAGACGTTAGAAATTGGCGTTTTTACGGGGTACAGTGCTTTAGCAGTGGCTCTCGTTTTACCCGTTGATGGAAAAGTGATTGCCTGTGATATTAGTGAAGAATACACGGCGATCGCCAAAGATTTTTGGGCAAGGGCGGGGGTTTCGGAAAAAATTGATCTGCGAATTGCGCCAGCCCTAGAAACCCTAGATCAATTAATTTCTGAAGAAACGGAAAGCTTTGATCTGGCTTTTATTGATGCCGATAAACGAAATTATGAAAATTACTATGAACGGGTTTTAACTCTCCTGCGTCCTGGCGGTTTAATTCTGATTGATAATGTTCTTTGGTCGGGAAAAGTTACTGATGTAACAATTACGGACAAACAAACCCAAGCTATCCGAGAGTTTAATCAAAAACTTCATCAGGATTCCCATATTAGTTTGAGTTTAATCGCGATCGCGGATGGTTTAACCTTGGCATTAAAACGTTAAAACGGATGTCTGTTGATGTTTAACGAAAAACGCGATGTTGCAAAGCAGGCATTTGTTGACGGACTTGCTTCAGTCTGAGGGGATTAATCTCCGCGATCGCCACCCCTGGAGTTACCCCTGCATCATCTAAAATAACGCCCCAGGGATCAACAATCATCGCGTGGCCGTTGGTATAACGCCGTTCATAATGGCAACCCGTTTGAGCAGGAGCAATCACATAACAGGTATTTTCAATCGCTCTGGCTTGTAACAAAACTTGCCAATGGTCTTTGCCCGTAAAAGCCGTAAAAGCCGCAGGAATAAAGAGGATATCGGCTCCCTGCTGAGATAGATGACGGTAAAGCTCAGGAAAACGTACATCGTAACAAATCGACAATCCTAAGCATCCCAACTTTTCTGAATGATAAACCGTCGGAAAACTCGTACCCGCCATGACCGTGCTGGATTCACGATAGGTATTGCCATCGGGGACATTGACATCAAAAAGATGGACTTTGTGGTAACGGGTCAACTCCTCGCCATTAGGAGCAACCAGGGTCGCGGTGTTGTAGGCCTTGCCGCGATCGCCTTCTACGGGAACAGGAAATCCGCCCGCAAGAATGGTCACTTGGAAACGTTGAGCAATGGTTCGGACAAATTTTTCAGCCTTTTCCGCAATTTCATCCGCTTGTTGCAATTTACTTTCTTCATTGCCCAAAAAAGCGAAATTTTCGGGTAACCCAATCAATTCAGCCCCCCGACGCACGGCTAATTCCACTAATTCTTCTGCCTCGACTAAATTCTTTGCTAAGTCGGGCCGACTGGTCATCTGGATCGCGGCAGCAAGATAGGGTTTCATGTCTCTGGTTAATAGCTCAATAGGAAAGTCATAACTCTTCATTCTATCCTTTGCGGGGTCGCGGTGCGAAAAAAATTTGGATAGAGAATTGATTTTTTAAACTGTCCTAATGTGAGGGAATCATCGTTTTCATTTTGAGATTTGATTGTTCATTTAGGCGTTTTAGGATAAAATCTGGTATCTTATTTCTTTGGGGTCACACCCGCTTATCCGATTAATTGATAGATTTTAGGATGCCAGTATTGCCGCGATCGCTTTCCGAGAAATTACTGTATCGAATGAGTAACCAACTATTTAACCTTGTGGGAAAATTATTGGTCAAAGAATGGGACAAACGTTTATTAGGATTAAATCAACTCCCGATTAAATCAATTATTGATATTGGAGCCAATGAAGGTCAATTTGCTCGACGCATCACCAAAATTTTTCCCCAAGCCCATATTTATGCCTTTGAACCTCTAACAATTCCCTATCAACAATTAGCTCAATTTGCCAATAAATATCCCAAAAAAGTAACGGCCTTTAATCAGGCGTTAGGAGATAGCATTCAGCCCATTGAAATCTATAGTCATCTCTACTTTAATCCATCTTCTTCTATTTTAAAGACAACCCAACTTTGTGAAACCGTTTATCCGATGGTCAAAAAACAGGAAGCGATTCAAATTGAACAAACGACCCTCGATCACGCGATCGCCAATTTTTCGACCACCTTAGAGGACAAAATTCTCATTAAATTAGATGTTCAGGGCTACGAAAATAGAGTCATCAAAGGAGGAATGGAAACCTTTCAAAAAAGTGTCGCTTGCATTGTCGAAATTTCCCTAGACCAACTCTATGAAGGACAGGCCCAATTCCGAGAAATTTTTAACCAATTAGATCATTTGGGTTATGGTTATGCGGGAAATCTCGATCAAGTGTTAGGAAAAGATGGTCATGTCCGCTATTTTAATGCGGTTTTTGTTAAAGAATCATTTTTGAATTTTAGGTGAATTTTAAATCATGCGTGTTGAAGCCTGTTGTCAATCATTGTTAGCCGAAATTCTTCCTGAAATTGACCCCAAAAAAGAAGGGTATTGTATCGATGTGGGTGTGGGAACCTTTGCTTTTTATTGTGAAGTCTTTGCCAAATTAGGTTATCCCACTGTTGCGGTTGAACCCTTACCCGTGAAAAAGTTAAAGCAAATTACTACACGCCATAATATTAGACTTATTGAAAAATGTTTATCCAATCTAGATGGAAAACAACTTCTGTATTTAGGTAGTTTTGCGGGCTTATTTAACCGTAATTTTAGTTCTCTTTCTGCCGATTGGTTTGGCTCTTCTGGTAAAACAAAAGAGGTAGAATCAATTTCCCTAGCAACTTTATTAGAAGACATCAAACCCACCCAAATCACTTGTTTAAAACTAGATATTGAGGGTTGGGAATTTAATATTATTGAACAATTACCCGCCATTCCTAATCATTTATTACCTAAAGTCATTATGTTTGAGTACGGCGGCGGCGTAAATAAGAATCAAGGTGAAAAAGGCTGGTCAAAGGATTTTCTCGCTAAAACTCTCAACTGTCTTTCGGTGCTTAAATTCTGTGGTTACGGCTCCAGTTTGATGATCGATTTTGCCCCCCGCACCCAAGAAAAACACTTTGATCTGCGATCGCGGAATTTAGAAACCGATCCCTTATTTTCTGAGCAATCTGTTTATGGCAATATTATTAGTTTGAAAGATGCCACTATTCCACCAGAAAAAATTCAAGCCATTTGTCAACCCTATTACAATTCTTCCCTGATTGATTTAGTGGTTAATGCCCTAGTTTCCCGATAATTAGGGACTGAATTAAAGGCGATCGAGTTGATTTTCAGCCATTAGGACAAGAGCTTTTCAGAAGCAATTTTCACGACTTTTTCAAACACCGTTAAATCGGTATAATATTTTTCTAACTGAACACTATTAGTTGTTAATACTCCTCCACTAGTAACAATTGCTCCTTCTAACATTAAGTTATCGTGCATTTGGAAAAGTTCAATACTCATCCCATTTTCATCTAGATCAGAGGTAATTTTTGTGACGCGATCGCTGTAAAGTCTATTATCATTGGTGTAGGCAAAAATTGGTTTTCCCTGGGCTGCCATATAACCTAATTCAAAGGCTGTTCCCACATCCATACTAGGGCCACGAAACGGAGTCATATTCGCAACAATTAAATCACAATCATCCATTAATTTTATATTATTTTGATAAATCCTAACACCAGATTCAAAAGGAGTAAGATTACTTAAATCTAAAACATTATCGAGGGGAAATATTCCCATAAAGCCATAGTTAGCACAAATCTTTTTTTTTGCTTCAGCGATTTTCAAAGGATCAGGCAAAAAAACATCTGGGCCAGCGAGATAAATTTTCATAATATTTTTCATTCATTATTCAAAGTGTGCATTGTCTGTTGGGTCAATGACTGAATTTGTTCTAAAGATGGTGTTGAAATTTCTGACTCTTGTTTTAACCAAAGTAAATATTCGATATTTCCTGCAGGCCCTTTAATCGGCGAATAGGTTAGACCCGCATAGAGCCAACCTTGTTTTTGGGCCTGATTTAATATCTGATAAATGGCATCTGCTTGATCCTTGGAATCGCGGACAACACCATTTTTTCCTAGTCGCGATCGCCCGACTTCAAATTGTGGTTTTACTAATAAAATGACTTCCCTGGGTTCAACTAATAAATTCCAAAGCGGTTCTAGAACTTTATTTAAAGAAATAAAAGACAGATCCATCACCCCAAAACTGGCCATTTTTTCTTCTCCATACAGAGTTTCAGGGGTTAAATGTCGAAAATTAGTGCGTTCTTTTAAAACAACCCTTTCATCCTGTCGTAATGTCCAAGCAACTTGTCCATAGCCCACATCGACTCCATAAACTTTTGACGCGCCTGATTGCAACAAACAATCGGTAAAACCACCTGTCGAAATCCCCCCATCTAAACAAATTCTTTGATCAACAGAAATTGAGAAAAATGTTAATGCCTTGGCTAATTTTTCTCCTCCCCGTGAAACATAGGGCGGCTTTTTGGCGACTTCGATAATGGCCTCGATACTAATTTCTGTTCCTGGTTTATCCACGAGATGTTGATTAACCTTAATCTCTCCTGCTCGAATTAATTTTTGGGCTAGGGCGCGAGACTCACAAAAATCACGTTCAACTAATAATAGATCTAATCTCTTTTTTGCCACACCTACTCCCGAATTTTTATTTTAAATAGTTAATTGAAACTCATTTAGATCAAGCGAATTTCTGCATGAACGACCGATGGCTTGTGTTGTAACTGAAAACCGACTTTTTCGGAAACTCGTTGCATGGGTCTGTTTTCTTTGAGCATTTCCGCTTTAATTGCAGTTAACTTTTCATCTCGACCCACTTGTACCAATTTTTCTAACAACATTGTGCCTAAACCTTGATGTTGATAGTTGTCACTGACAAGGAGGGCAAATTCTCCTTCATTAATGCCGTGTTGTTTGGTTAAACGTCCTACCCCAAGAATTTCTTTTTCTAAAGTTTCGGGGTTTTCCGATTCCACGACTAAAGCCATTTCTCGGTCATAGTCAATAAAACAAAGACGGGTTAAACGTTCGTGGGCGATACGAGAACTCAGGGACATCAAATGGAAATAACGAAAATAAAGACTTTGTTCCGAGAGGGTTTTATGAAATTGAATCATCAAGGGTTCATCTTCGGGACGGATGGGGCGAATGGTGACGTTTTGACCATTGGGCATTTGCCAGGGAGTGACGTATTGGAGGGGATAGGGACGGATTGCTGTGCGGGAAAGTTGATGATCGGGAGTTTCGACGGAATGGAGAACAATTCGGGCATCTAGGGCGGATAGACGTTCCTCCGAGGCGAGAAGAGGGTTAATGTCGATTTCTTTGATTTGGGGTTGTTCAACGACGAGTTGGCTAAACTTGACTAATAATTTTTCTAACGCTTCTAGATCAACCGCTTTACGGCCTCTCACTCCTTTTAAGGCTTCGTAGATCTTGGTTTCCTCCATCAGTCGTCGTGCCAAGGTGGTATTGAGGGGGGGCAGAGCGATCGCACGGTCTTTAAAAATTTCCACTAATTGGCCGCCTGTGCCAAACACTAAAACGGGGCCAAATTGGGGATCAAGACTACTACCAATGATTAACTCGTAACTGCCATCGGGATTGAGCATCGGTTGGACGGTGACTCCTAAAAAATGTTCTGCTCCCACTTTTTCGGTGACATTTTGCTGAATTTTGTCATAGGCCAATTGGACAGATTCGGAGTCGAGCAGGTTTAATTGCACCCCGCCCACATCGGTTTTGTGGGTAATGGTTTCTGACCAGAGTTTTAAAACAACGGGATAACCCATTGAATCCGCTAGGGCGATCGCCTCGGTCGCGCTTTGAGCAATGCCTGTGGGGACAACGGGAATCTCGTAGGCTTTTAAAATATCCTTAGATTCGACTTCCGTTAAGAGGGTACGTCCCTGGGATAAAGCATTATGGAAAATCTCTTTAACGCGATCGCGATCGGTGTTTCGGTCATGATTGATCGGTAGCGTAGGGGTTTCATAAATCCCCTTGAGATTGTAACTATAACGCCACATAAAATTGAATAAACGCGCCGCCGCATCGGGATAACGATAGGTCGGAATTTGATTTTGATTGAGAATTAATTCCCCTTCCGTAACATCTTCGCCTCCCATCCAACTAGCAATAATGGGTTTCGTCGTATTTTTAATACAGGTACTTAATTCCTTGGCCGTTTGAGTCGGATCGGTCATGGCCTGGGGAGTCAAAATCACCAATAGACCATCGGTATTAGGATCTTGAATCACAATATCCAGTACCTGAGCATAACGTTCGGGGCCTGCATCGCCCAAAATATCAATGGGATTGTTATGACTCCAATGAGTGGGCAAAACTTTATTCAATTTCTCAATCGTAGAACTATCTAGATCGGTTAACAGTCCGCCCGTATTAATCAAAGCATCGGTCGCCAACACTCCAGGCCCGCCCGCATTCGTAATAATCGTTAACTTTGGCCCCGTAGGACGATGGGGTTGTTTCGCAAAAACTTCGGCAAGATCAAACAATTCAGAAATACGTTCAATTTGCAATACGCCACAGCGTCGAAAGGCCGCATCCATCACATCCTTGCTACCTGCTAAAGCCCCTGTATGGGAACTAGCCGCCTTGGCTGAAGCTTCTGTTTGTCCTGCTTTAATCAAAATAATGGGTTTAGTCAAGGCAACTTCCCTGGCCGCTGAGAGGAAAGAACGGGCATCGCCGATGGATTCCATATAAATCGCGATCGCCTGAGTATGGGGATCATCACCGAGATAGTAAATTAAATCCCCCCAGTCCACGTCGAGCATGGAACCAATGGAAATAAAAGAGCTAAATCCCACATTTTCAGGAAAACTCCAATCTAATACCGCCGTACACAAAGCCCCACTCTGACTAATAAAGCCTAAGTTACCAGGGCGCGCCATCTTTCCCGCAAAAGTAGCGTTTAGTCCGATCAGAGGATTCATAATCCCCAGGCAATTCGGGCCAATAATTCGTAATTTACCCAAAGCAATTTCTTTAATCTGGCGTTCGAGTTCCTGACCCGTCGGCCCAATTTCCCGAAAACCTGCCGAAATAATAATGACTCCCTTGACACCTTTTTCTACACATTCGGTAATAATGGCGGGAATAGTTGCGGCGGGTGTGGCGATAATGACTAGGTCAATTTCGACGGGAATAGCTTTGAGATTAGGATAGGCGGGAATACCTAAAACCTGACTCCGTTTAGGATTCACGGGATAAATACTGCCCCCAAAGGGATTACTCACCAAATTCCAGATGAGGGTGCGACCCACGCTATTCGGTTTATCGGTTGCTCCTACAACGGCTACGGTTTTGGGATTAAAAATGGGTTCTAGGGGCTGATCCTGGGAACGTAGAATGTCGTAGGCGCGATCGGGAGAGAATTCGGCGAGGGACTGAAACATAACTCAATTTCCAGATTTTTGCTGGCTTAATTGTAATATTGAAAGTTGTCTTATTGGCTAGATAAATGAGTAGAAATATTCCCTAACTTGCAACAATCAATACTTAAAAATTTTCTCGGAGCTTAGTCTCCAGATCCCAGTTAAACTAAGCAGATTCAGGTTTCGGCAACGACGAAGGATGAATTAACAACTCAGCCGTAGAGCGTTTTTCAACCATTTCACGGGTAATCGTACAGCGTTGAACGTCAGCCCGTGACGGTAGCTCGTACATCACCTCTAACATCAACTCTTCCACAATTCCCCGTAAAGCCCTAGCTCCTGTCTTCCGTCGATAGGCTTCTTTCGCGATCGCGCTGATAGCATCGGGTTTAAAATCTAAGATCACGTCGTCCATCCCCAACAGTTTTTGGTACTGCTTCACCAGGGCATTACGGGGTTGGGTTAAAATCGCCACTAAAGTACCTTCATCTAGGGGATCGAGGGATGCCAGTACGGGAATCCGACCGACAAACTCAGGAATCATGCCAAATTTCACCAAATCATCGGGTTCTACTTGACGAACCAGTTCTGCCGCTCGCTTTTCCTTAGTAGGAGCCGTATCCCCACCGACGGGACGAACAAATCCCATTGATTTCTTGCCTAAACGTTGATCCACGACCTTTTCTAGTCCGACAAAGGCTCCACCACAGATGAAAAGAATATTATTGGTATCAATCTGAATGCAGTCCTGGTAGGGATGCTTCCGTCCGCCCTGGGGAGGCACATTCGCCGTTGTTCCTTCCAGCATTTTCAAAAGAGCCTGTTGTACGCCTTCTCCTGAAACATCACGAGTAATCGAAGTATTTTCACTTTTACGAGCAATTTTATCAATTTCATCAATATAAATAATCCCCCGTTGGGCTTCTTCTACGTCTAGATCGGCCACTTGCAATAAGCGCAGGAGAATATTTTCCACATCTTCCCCCACATAACCCGCTTCGGTGAGGGTGGTGGCATCGGCGACCGCAAAAGGCACATCTAGAATTTTGGCGAGGGTTTGCGCTAGAAGGGTTTTTCCCGATCCCGTTGGCCCGACTAACAGAATATTAGATTTTTGAAGTTCAATGGCATCTTCGTCCGCTTCTTCCTTATTGTCTTGAACCAGACTTAATCGTTTGTAATGATTGTAAACCGCGACGGAAAGGACTTTTTTCGCATCATCCTGTCCAATGACATAATCATCTAAATATTTTTTGATTTCCGTTGGTTTAGGAAGCTGTCCCAGGGAAAGGCGATCGCCCTGGGAACGACGTTTTGAGTTTTCGGAAGAACGGGAGGAAGCGGCCGTGGGGGGAGCCTCTAATAATTCTTCGTCTAAAATTTCGTTGCATAGCTCTACGCATTCGTCGCAAATATAGACTCCTGGCCCTGCGATCAGTTTTCGCACTTGTTCCTGGGATTTACCACAAAACGAACATTTTAGGTGAGAGTCGTATTTAGACATAGCACTAGCTCAACGAGGTGACAGGAACAGTAGGATCGGGCAGGTTTGGACGAATAATCACACGGTCAATGAGCCCGTATTCTTGGGCTTCTTGGGCAGACATAAAGAAATCCCGTTCCGTATCAGCCGCAATCTGATCAAAGGGACGACCCGTATGCTCAGCTAACATGGTGTTCAAACGCTCTTTAATATACAAAATTTCCTTGGCTTGAATCTCGATTTCCACGGCCTGTCCCTGGGCTCCTCCCAAGGGTTGATGGATCATGATTCGGGAACTGGGAAGAGCCATCCGTTTACCGTGCGCCCCCGCAGTCAGGAGAAATGCCCCCATACTCGCGGCCAATCCAAAACAAATCGTTGCCACATCGGGGCGAATTTGCTGCATGGTGTCATAGATGGCAAGTCCTGCATAGACCGAACCCCCAGGGGAATTGATATAAAGTTGGATATCCTTTTCAGGGTCTTCTGCATCCAGAAAAAGCAATTGGGCAACAATGGAGTCTGCCACTTGGTCATCGACGGGAGTTCCCAAAAAGATGATTCTTTCCCGCAACAGGCGAGAGTAGATATCAAAGGCCCGCTCCCCTACTCCAGATTGCTCGACCACCATTGGGACGACGTTTTGGATATCAGAGCCACGATAGCTCTCTAGGGCATAATTTGGCGATCGCGATTGAACCATAGGAAAAAGATGATTAAATTTAGTTGGATTTGGGTCGCCTTCTCAGAGAATACCCAAATTTTAAAAACATTTTCACATACTCCACCCCATTATGACGCAATTAGACGGGAATGGGGCAGAGTCAAGATGAGAGAAACCTAAGCTTCACTGGGGGTTTCGATGACTTCAGCCCCAGGGGTTTCCACTACTTCGGCTTCAATGGTGTTTTCATCTTCTTCGTCTTCTTCAGGCGGGGTGAGCGTTCCCAGGGGAACGAGTTCCACCGTTACTTTTTCCCGCAACACCGCCATCGTTTTTTCGGCGATGATTTCTTCGGTAACGATCGCCTTTAATTTTTCTAGATCGAGGGATTCATTGGCAAAACGAGCCTTAATCGTGTTCACCCTTTCCCGAATTTCACTAGCCTCTGGTTCAATGGATTCAGTTTGAGCAATTTTTTTGATAATAAGAATTTGTTGCAGGCGTTGGACAGCTTCTGGGCGAGCATTTTCCCGAAGTTTGGGAACCAGTTCAGCTGTAAAAATCGAGCGGGGGTCGAGGCCCATTTGCTCTAATCGGGTAAGGGTTTCGGTTAAAACTTGGGTGATTTCTTCCTGTACCAAAGAATCGGGCAGATCAACCGCAGAAATTTTAACCAATTCGTTGACAATGGCCGTATTAATGTTGTTTTCAGTATTATCGGCTGCCTTTTTACGATAATTTTCCTCTAAAGAAGCCCGCAATTCAGCCAGGGTTTCGTATTCACTCACTTCATCGGCGAAATCATCATCTAATTCAGGTAATTCTTTGGTTTTGAGTTCCTTGAGAGTAATGTCAAAACGCACGGGCTGCCCCGCCACCTGTTCTAGAGGATAGTCTTCGGGAAAAGTAACCGTCACGGCCTTGGTTTCTTCGGGTTTCATGCCGACAATACCTTCAACCATTCCTTCCACTAAATTGCCCTTTTCTAGATCCACCTTAAAATCGATGTCCACCATTTCCGCGATCGCTTCTCCCGTTTCCCCTTCTGCCGAGACTTCGTAGGCTTGGTAGTCAATAATGGCCACATCTCCCCAATCGGCGGCACGCTCTTCCACAGGAATCAACGTTGCTTGTTTTCTCTGCTGTTCCTTGAACCATTCTTCAACTTCTTCGGGATTGTAGGGAACTTCTTCTGCTTGGATCGTTAACGCGCCATAGTCGCCTACTTCAATCGTCGGTGGGACTTCGATAATCGCTGAAAAAGTGAAGGGTTGACCAGGGACAAAGTTCTGTAATAGTTCTTCAAAGGAAGATTTGAGTCGATAATTTCCCAGAGAATCGATTTTTTCTTGCTCTATCGCATCCCCAAGGGTTGACTTGATGGAATCTTCTAGGGTCGCGGCATTGAGATTGGAACCCAAGCGTTGTAATAAAACTGGACGAGGAACCTTTCCCTTACGGAACCCAGGAATGTTGGCAGTGCGAGCAAAGCTTTGTAGGGTGGTATTGTAGATTTTTTGAGAAATTTCTGCTGGAATCTCAATTTCTAAGCTAATTTGACTATCAGGGAGTTTTTCCTGGGTGACTTTCATTGATACCTAATTTGATTACTAACGTTGAACATCTAAGACATTGTGAACGCTTCTACCAGATTGCTGACGGGAGCCGACTAACATGGTATGCTTAGAGGGCGATCGCCTACCGACTCCACTGAACAAAGTCTTGGGTGGGTACAGTTCTTTACAATCGACCTTTTGTGATCATAGTTCATTTGAGGTCAGAAAATTTAAGTTTCTGCTAGAGTTGTTGTGCGGCTAAAAAAGTCATCTTAGCCATTTTTATCCTATTTTTCTTTTTTTAGACTATTTCAAGACAATATTTGTCAAGGAAGTCGTCAATGAGTTGAGAAAAATAATCTTTGCCAGTTAAGGAATAGAAAGCATCATGGTGTAAAATGAATTGCTGAGGATTTTTTTCCGATAAAAAACAACTTAATCATCTATAATCAAAGATTAAAACCAATAGCGAATTGACCTTATCAGACTAGTTC
>ERZ1022729.94-NODE-94-length-12254-cov-12.433478_pt1 | contig 12254 bp, 12 predicted proteins | sample MGYA00520880_ERZ1022729 | MGnify/ENA primary metagenome ERZ1022729 (study PRJEB33162, sample SAMN09537598) | freshwater metagenome | isolation source: freshwater | place: Canada:Alberta | collected 2017-07 | study: EMG produced TPA metagenomics assembly of the...
CGCCCCATTCCCCTGCCGCCCCCCTGCGGGAAGCGCTGGAATGCCCGCATTGCGGCGAGGCGACCCTGCCGAATGCCCTGGCCGATGGCAGCCTGGTGTGTTCCTGCGCGGCGGAACGTCTGCTGGGGCCCTCCGCCGGCCCGGTTGCGCCGGCGTCGCCACTGCCCAAGTGAAGGCAAGACACGAAAGGACCACCCCATGCTGCTGCGCTGCGCGACGGGAATGATGAGGGGGCCGCTCGGCCTCGCGGCGGGGCTCGCTTTCGTGGGCGGCATCGCGGCGGGCGTCGCGCTGGGCGCGGGGGCTGCTGCGGCCGCGATGCTCGGCAAGCGGATGTGGGAGGAACGGCAGGGCTGGTCGTCGGGCAGCACCGATGACGCTCCGCCGGCCGAACCCGCCGACGCGCCGCTGACCTGAAGCGGGGCGCGCGCGTGGTCGGCCGGGCGGTCAGTCCGGTATGATCGCCGTGGCCTCGATCTCGACCCGCGCCTCGGCCTCGACGAGGGCGACGACCTGCACCAGGGCCATGGCCGGGAAGTGCCGGCCCATCACCTCGCGATAGGCCGGGCCGAGGTCCTTCAGGCAGGCCCGGTATTCGGCCATGTCCACCACATACCAGGTCAGGCGGCCGATATGTTCCGGCCCGCCGCCCGCCGCCTGGAGCACCGCCAGGATGTTGAGCAGCGCCTGGCGCGTCTGGGCGACCAGCCCCGCGGGGAAGTGCCCGTCACGATCCCAGCCGACCTGGCCGCCGACGAGGACCACCTGGCCGCGCCCCATCATCCCGTTGGAATAGCCCCGCGGCGGCGGCCAGCCTTCCGGCTGCAGGGTGGTGAGCGGCGATGTCATCGGGCTGCTTCCTCGGCTGCCTGCTTCCGCAAGGCGAAGCGCTGCAGCTTGCCTGTCTCCGTGCGCGGCAGCGCCGGCACGAAGACGACGCTGCGCGGGTATTTGTAGGGTGCGATCTCGCGCTTCACATGGTCCTGCAGCGTCTTCGCCATCGCCTCATCCGGCGCGTGGCCGGGGCCGAGCACGACATAGGCGCGCACCACCATCCCGCGCTCCGAATCCGGCGCGCCGATGACGCCGCATTCCTTGACGGCCGGATGGGTGAGCAGCGCGGCCTCGACCTCGGGCCCTGCGATGTTGTAGCCGGCGGAGACGATCATGTCGTCGTTGCGCGCCTGGTACCAGAAATAGCCGTCCTGGTCCTGGACATAGGTGTCGCCGGTGATGTTCCAGCCCTGCTGCACATATTGGACCTGGCGCGGATCGGCGAGGTAACGGCACCCGGTCGGGCCGCGCACCGCCAGCCGCCCCGGCGTGCCGCGCGGCACCTCCGCGCCCGCCTCATCCAGCACCTTCGCCTCATAGCCAGGCACGGGCAGGCCGGTGGCGCCGGGGCGGATGCGATCCTCGGTCGCGGCGATGAAGATGTGCAGCATCTCGGTCGCCCCGATGCCGTCCATCAGCTTCAGCCCGGTTGTCGCCTGCCATGCCTCGAACACCGCCTTCGGCAGCGCTTCCCCGGCGGAGACGCATTTGCGCAGGCTGGAGAGGTCATGCTGCGCCGCGATTCCCGCCATCACCCGATAGGCCGTCGGCGCGGTGAAGCAGATGGTCGCGCGGTGGCGCGCGATGGCGGCCGCCAGATCCTCGGGCGAGGCCTTCTCGAGCAGGATGGCGGTCGCGCCGACGCGGAAGGGGAACAGCACCAGCCCGCCCAGGCCGAAGGTGAAGGCCAGCGGCGGTGAGCCGATGAAGACATCCGCAGGCGTCGGCCGCAGCACCTGCAGGCCGTAGCCGTCGCAGATGGCCAGCATGTCCCGGTGGCCATGCATCGTGCCCTTCGGCTCTCCGGTGCTGCCGCTGGTGAAGCCGATCAGGCAGATATCGTCAGCCGCCGTGTCGCAGGCGGTGAAGCCCGGCGCCGCAGCCTCGCAGAGTGCTTCGAGTTGCCCATCGCCCCAGGTGACGAGGTGGCGCAAATCGGGCGCCTCCGCCTTCCACAATTCCTCGGCCAGCCGCGCATCGCAGAGCGCGTGGGAAATGCGTCCCTTCCGCAGCATCTGGCCGAGTTCCTTCGCGCGCAGCAGCGGCATGCTGGCCACCACCACGCCGCCGGCCTTCAGCACCGCGAAATAGGCCGCGACCATCCAGGCATTGTTGGCGCTTCGCAGCAGCACGCGGTTGCCGGGCACCAGGCCGAAGCGCGTGACGAGCACCCGGGCGATGCGATCGACCCGGTCCGCAAGCTGGCTGTAGGTGAGGATCTCGGCCGGGGTCACGATGGCCGGGTGGTCGCCGCGGCCGCGCGCGATGTTGCGGTCCAGCAATTCGGTGGCGCAGTTCAGCCGCGCCGGATAGTGGAATTCCGGCCGGTCGAGCAGCAGGTCCGGCCATTGGTCCGGCGGCGGCAGATTGTCGCGCGTGAAGCTGTCGAGATGCGCGCTCGGCGCCAGCTCACCGCGTCTCATCCCGTCCTCCCCGTCTTCCGGATCATGCCCCTGCCGGCACGGCGCCATTCCGCCGTTCGCGTTCCATGCGCGCGATCACCACGCGCTGGATCTCGGACGCGCCCTCATAGACACGCAGCGCGCGGACTTCCCGGTACAGCTCCTCGGCTTTGTGCCCGCGCGTCACGCCGAGGCCGCCATGGATCTGGACGCAGCGATCGGCCGCGCGCTGCGCTGTCTCCGTCGCGTGCAGCTTGGCCATCGACGCCTCGCGCGTCACGCGCGCGGCACCCGAATCCTTCAGCCATGCCGCGCGGTAGACCAGAAGGGCGGAGGCCTCGACCTCTGTCGCGCTGTCGGCAATGGCGGCTTGCGACATCTGCTGGTCGAACAGCGTCGCGCCGAAGATGGTGCGGGATGTCGCGTGTTGCACCGTCATGTCCAGCGCCCGCCGCGCGAAGCCCAGCGCGGCGGCGCCGACGGTTGCGCGGAACACATCGAGCGTGCCCATCGCCACCCGGAACCCGTCCCCCGGATTGCCGATCATGTTCTCCGCCGGCACGCGCACCGCATCCAGGGCCAGGGTGGCCAGCGGATGCGGCGCGGTGACGTCGATCCGCGCCTCGATCCCGAAGCCGGGCGTGTCGGCCTGCACCAGGAAGGCGCTGAGCCCCTTGGCGCCCGGCGCTTCCCCGGTGCGGGCGAAGACGATGTAGGTGGCGGCGATGCCGCCATTGCTGATCCAGGTCTTGCGGCCGGTCAGGCGGTAATGGCCGTTGCCATCCTTCTCCGCGACCGTCGCCAGCGCGGCGACATCGCTGCCCGCTTCCGGCTCGCTGAGTGCGAAGGCGGCCAGCGCGGTGCCGGCGCGCGCGCCGGGCAGCACCATCTCGCGCTGCCGCGCCGTGCCGAATAGCGTGACCGGCCCGGTGCCGAGCCCCTGCATCGCGAAGGCGAAATCCGCGAGCCCCGCATGCCGCGCCAGGATATCGCGCGCGAGACACAGCGAGCGGACATCCAGCCTGCCATCCTCGGGGCAGGGCACCCGCAGCAGCCCGGCCTCTCCCATGGCGCGGGCGAGGTTGATCACGCTGCCATCGGCGTCGTGCTCGTCCGACAGGCGCTCGGCCTGCGCCGCTGCCCAGGATTCAACTTCCGCGGCCCAGGCGCGATGGCGCTGGTCCAGGAAGGGCCAGTCGAGGAAGGAGGTATCCGGCATCAATCGCCCCTGAACACGGGCCGTTGCTTCGCGACGAAGGCGTCGTAGGCCCGGCGGAAATCCTGCGTGGTCATGCACAGCGCCTGGGCCACCGCTTCCGCCTCGATGGCCTGGTCCACCGACATGGCCCATTCCATCTGCAGCATCCGCTTGGTCATGGCATGGGCGAAGGAGGGGCCGTCCGCGATCCCGGTTGCCATCGCCAACGCCGCATCCTGCAACGCGTCTGGCGCATGCAGCGCGTTGAAGAAGCCCCAGGCCAGCCCTTCATCCCCGCCCAGGCTCCGGCCGAGATAGAGCAGCTCGCTCGCGCGCCCCTGGCCGATCAGGCGCGGCAGGATGGCGCAGGCCCCCATGTCGCAGCCAGCGAGGCCGACGCGGTTGAACAGGAAGGCCACCTTGGCGCGCGGCGTGCCGAGCCGGATATCGGCAGCCATCGCAATGATCGCGCCCGCGCCAGCCGCGATCCCGTCCACCGCCGCGACGATCGGCTGCGGGCAGGCGCGCATCGCCTTCACCAATTCGCCCGTCATGGCGGTGAAGCGCATGAGCCCCTTGGTGTCGCGGTCCAGCAGCGGCCCGATGATCTCATGCACATCGCCGCCGGAGCAGAAATTGCCGCCCGCGCCGGTCACGACGAAGGCGCGCACCGCATCGTCATGCGCCGCCGCGCGCAGGATCGCCGCCATCTCGGCATAGCTGTCGAAGGTCAGCGGGTTCTTCCGCTCGGGCCGGTCGAGGGTCAGGGTCGCGACGGCGCCTGCGATGTCGAGCTTCAGGTGCTGCGCGCGGTAGTCGGCCAGCTTGCCCGCGATGGCCGTGATCATGGCAATTCCTCCGGTGTCAAAGCGCCGCGCACGGAGGCCTTGGCCCGGCCCAGCAGCCGGAACAGCGTGGCGCGTTCCTCGGGCCGCAGCCCGTCCAGCAGGCTGGCGATCCAGGCCTCATGCGCGGCGGATTGGCGCGCGAATTCGCGCCGGCCCCGCGGCGTCAGGCGCAGCAGCTGCGCGCGGCGGTCGCCCGGCCGCGCGCGGCGCTCCACCAGCCCTTCCGCCTCCAGCCGTGTGGCGAGACCGGTGACGTTGCCGTTGCTGACCATCATTCGCTGTGAGATCTCGCCGAGCGTCATGCCGCCGCCGGCGCGGTCCAGCGCGGCCATCAAATCGAAGCGCGGCAGTGTCGTGCCGAAATCGCGCCGCAGCCGCGCGCGGACCTCGCCTTCCACCAGCGTGGTGCAGGTCAGCATCCGCAGCCAGAGCCGCAATTCATCCTTGTGTCCCGGCGGCGCGTGGGCGAGCGCCGATTCCGCATCCAGCGCCGGCGGCGCGATGGTGTCGGTGGCGTTCACGTCTCGCCCCCATCCACCGCGATTGCCTGGCCATTGATGGCGGACGCGCCAGGGCCGCAGAGCATCAGCACGGCCTCCGCGACCTCGGCCGGTCGCACCAGGCGCTTCTGTGGGTTGTGCTTCGCCAGCTCGGCGCGGGCCTCGGCCTCGGCGCGGCCGGTCTTCGCCACGATCCGCGCGATGGCGTCGCCGACGAGGTCGGTGTCGGTGAAGCCGGGGCAGACGGCGTTCACCGTGACGCCCTTCGCCGCCACCTCCTGCGCCAAGGCGCGCGTCAGGCCGAGAAGCGCATGCTTCGCGGCGACATAGGCGCTGACATAGGGGTAGCCCTTCAGGGCGGCGGTGGAGGCGATGTGCACCACCCGCCCGAAACCCGCTTCCAGCATCGCCGGCAGCGCGGCTTGCGTGACGGCGACCGCGCCCATCACGTTCACCCGCCACATCCGGTCGAACAACGCCGCATCCGATTGCAGGAAGGGCGCACTTTCGGCGGCGCCGGCGGCGTTCACCAGCAGCGCGAAGCGCGGAAGGGCAGGGGGCGCGGTGACGTCGCCTTGCAGCGCGGCCGCCGCATCGCCGCGTTCCACGACGGCGCGCAGCGGTGCCTCCCGCCGGCCCATCACGGTCACGCGCGCGCCGGCCGCCGTCAGCGCGGCGGCGCAGGCGGCGCCGATGCCGCTGCCGCCGCCGGTCACCAAGGCCTCCAGCCCCTGCAGCGTGCCGCGTCCCATCCGCCCTCCGATGCTTGAACCCTAAAACATCGGGCCGGCTTGGCGCAACCACGCTTCTCCATTGCCCGGCCTATCCTTGAAGCCTAAACTAATCCCCTATTCGGAATGGGGGCGCGAGCGATGCGGATCGCGGTGATCGGCGGCGGCCCGGCGGGGCTCTATTTCGCCATCCTGATGAAGCGCGACCGGCCGGAGGCGCGCATCACCGTGGTGGAACGCAATCGCCCCGACGACACCTTCGGCTTCGGCGTGGTGTTCAGCGATGCGACGCTCGACACTTTTCGTGCCGCCGACGAATTATCCTACCGCGCCATCACGAACAGCTTCGCCTATTGGGACGATATCGAGATCCATGCGCGGGGCGCGGTGCATCGCATCGGCGGCAACGGCTTCTGCGGCTGTTCGCGCCGGACGCTGCTGCTGCTGCTGCAGGAAAGGGCCCGCGCGCTCGGCGTCGAGCTGGAGTACGGCCGGGATGCCGTGCCGGAGGATTTCCCCGACGCCGATCTGATCGTCGCAGCGGATGGCATCAATTCCCCGATCCGCACCCGCTGGCAGGACCATTTCCAGCCCGAACTCGATCTGCGCCCGAACCGCTTCGCCTGGATGGGCTCGACCCGCCCCTTCGACGCCTTCACCTTCTTCTTCAAGGAACGGCCCGAGGGCATCTTCATCGCGCATTGCTACCAGTACGAGGCCGGCGCCAGCACCTGGGTGCTGGAGACCGACCCCGCCACCTTCGCCCGCGCGGGCCTGGACGGGATGAATGAGGCGGAGAGCGCGCGCTTCCTGGAATCCGTCTTCGCGGAGGAATTGCAGGGCCACCGCCTTGTCACGAACCGCAGCCTCTGGCGGCGCTTCCCGATGATCCGCTGCGCGAAATGGACGAAGGACAACATCGTCCTGCTCGGCGACGCCAAGGCGACCGCGCATTTCTCCATCGGCTCCGGCACCAAGCTGGCGATGGAGGATGCGATCGCGCTGCATGCGGCTTTTCGGGCCGGTGGTGCCGTGCGTGACTGCCTCGTCCGGTTCGAGACTTCGCGGCGCGAGGATGTTGAGAAGACGCAGCACGCCGCCGATGTGTCGCTGGTGTGGTTCGAGCATGTGAAGCGGTTCTGGCATTTCGACCCGCAGCAATTCGCCTTCGGCGTCATGACGCGCTCCAAGGCGATCACCTGGGACAATCTGGCGCTGCGCGCGCCCGATTTCGTCGCAAAGACCCAGCAGGTCTTCGCGGAGCAGGCGAAGGCGCGGGGCCTGCCGGCGAGCCCCGCCAAGCCGCCCATGTTCCAGCCCTTCGCGCTGCGCGACATGACGCTGGCCAATCGCGTCGTCGTCTCGCCCATGTGCCTCTACAGCGCGGAAGCGGGCGTGCCGGGCGATTTCCACTTCCAGCATTACGCGGCACGCGCGATGGGGGGCGCGGGCCTCGTCTTCACGGAGATGACCTGCGTCGCCGAGGATGCGCGGATCACGCCGGGCTGTACGGGCCTTTGGAACGACGTGCAGGAAGCGGCCTGGGCGCGGCTGGTCGATTTCACCCATCGGCACACAAAGGCGAAGCTCTGCCTCCAACTCGGCCATGCCGGGCGCAAGGGCGCGACCAAGCTGATGTGGGACGGCATCGACCAGCCGCTGGAGGACGGCGCATGGCCGATCTTCTCGGCCAGTGCGGTGCCCTATTTCCCGCACAGCCAGGTGCCGCGTGCGATGACGCGCGCCGACATGGACAGGGTTCGCGACGACTTCGTCGCCGCGACAAGGCGCGCCGCACGCTGTGGCTTCGACATGCTGGAACTGCATTGCGCGCACGGCTACCTGCTGGCCTCCTTCCTCTCGCCGCTGACCAATATCCGTGACGATGCGTATGGCGGCGGCATCGAGAACCGCCTGCGCTACCCGCTCGAGGTCTTCGCCGCCATGCGCGCGGCCTGGCCGGCCGCGAAGCCGATGTCGGTTCGTATCTCCGCGACGGATTGGAAGGAGGGCGGGCTGACGGATGAGGATTGCCTCGCCATCGCGCGGGCCTTCGCCGCGGCCGGGGTGGACCTGGTCGATGTCTCCACCGGCCAGACCGTGCAGGATGCGGAGCCTGTCTATGGCCGCATGTTCCAGGTGCCGTGGTCGGACATGATCCGCAACGAGGCGGGTGTGGCGACGATGTGCGTGGGCAACATCACCACGGCCGACCAGGTGAACACGATCCTCGGCGCCGGTCGCGCGGATCTGGTCGCGCTGGCGCGGCCGCATCTGACCAACCCGTCCTTCACCCTGCACGCCGCCGCGCAATACGGCGTGCGGGACATCGCCTGCCCGCCGCAATATCTCTGGGGCAAGGATGCCCTGCTTCGCAACGCGTCGCGCGAGCAGGCCGACCTTCGCGACCTGCGCCTGAAGGCCCGGCCGCGGAGCCACGCGCCGTCCGCCGATGCGCCGGTATCCCTTCCCGAGGGGTGATGCGGCGGCCTCGCTGTGACGTGAGCGATCCGGGGTGATCTGAGCGATCCGGCAGGGCTCGCTTTGCGGTAGTCTGGGATGCGTCTCAAACGAACCTGCCGCAGGGGCTGAGGACGGGATGGAAGGCAACGCAGCGCTTGTGGGTCTGTCGCGCGCCGATGCGACGCTGGGCCTCGCTGCCACATCCGAGCATGAATTGCAGGAGCGTGGCTTCGACGTCGTGGCCGCGCTGTTCGGCACGCCGGATGCGGCACCGGGCAGGCTGCCGGATGCGGCGCTCGCGCTGCTGCTGCATGGCATGATCCTCGATTTCGTCGCGCGCCGGTTGCCCGGACCGGGCTGCGATGTGCTGGAGGAGCGGATCCGCTTCGTGGCGGATCCCGCGGTTGGCGATCGGGTCCTCATCACGGGGAAGATTGCCGCGCGCCCGAGCGCCGAGACGGCGACCGTCGCGATCACGGTGGAGTGCGCGCGCGGCATGCTGGCGGAGGGTGCCGTTGAGGTCCGCCTGCCCGCAGAGCCTGTGACGCTGCGCCCCGAGGCGCGGCCCGACATCATCCTGCACCGCCACCGCCACCTGGAACGCCTGATGTCGCGCGCGGCAGCAGCCCCACCGATATCCGCCGCGGTTGCCTGGCCCTGTGACCGGGACAGCCTGCTCGGCCCGTGGCAGGCGATGCAAGCGGGCGGCTTCCGTCCCATCCTGGTCGGCCCGCGCATCGAGATGGAGAAGGCGGCCTCGGCAGCCGGGATCTCGCTCGATGGCTGTGAGGTGGTGGAGGCCGCGACACCGGCCGAAGCCGCCGCCGCGGCTGCCCGGCTGTGCCGCGACGGTGCGGCGCAGGCCCTGATGAAGGGCAGCCTTCATACCGATGAGTTGATGGCGGCGGTCGTGGCGCGGGAGGCGGGTCTGCGCGGGGCACGTCGCATCAGCCACGTCTTCGCGATGGACGTGCCCTCATACCACAAGCCGTTGTTCGTCACGGATGCCGCGATCAACATCGCGCCCGATTTGATGACCAAGGCCGACATCGTCCAGAACGTCGTCGACATGCTGCATGCGCTGGGAATCCCCCTGCCGAAGGTTGCGATCCTGTCGGCGGTGGAGACGGTGAACCCGAAGATCCCGGGCACGCTGGACGCCGCGCTGCTGTGCAAGATGGCCGAGCGTGGCCAGATCACGGGTGCGCTGCTGGATGGGCCGCTGGCCTTCGACAATGCGATCAGCCGTGCGGCGGCGCAGATCAAGAAGATCGCCTCCCCGGTCGCAGGGGATGCGGATGTGCTCGTCGTACCTGACCTCGAGGCCGGCAATATGCTGGCAAAACAGCTCAGTTATCTGGCGGGTGCGGATAGCGCGGGCATCGTGCTCGGGGCGAGGGTGCCGGTCATCCTGACCAGCCGCGCGGACAGCGTGGCCTCGCGTCTCGCCTCGATTGCGTTGGCACGGCTTCTGGCATCGGCTTCGGGACGGGTGGGTGCATGACGGACCAGTTGATCGGCGTCATCAATGCCGGATCGTCGTCGTTGAAATTCTCCGTCTATGCGGGGGATGAACGTCTGCTCGACGGTCAGGTGGATGGTATCGGCGTGCGGCCCGCGGCCAAGGCGCGCGATGCGAAAGGGGCGGCACTGCCCGCCCCGGAACTCGGGGGCTCGCCGCCCGGGACGCCGGCGGATGCGTTGGTGGCCATCATGCCTTGGCTCCATGATCGGCTCGGGGGGCGGCGCTTCGCGGCCCTTGGTCATCGCGTGGTGCATGGCGGGCCGAACCATGCCGCGCCTTGCCTGGTGACGCCGACGCTGCTGGCGGAACTCGACGCGCTCTCACCACTCGCGCCGCTGCACCAGCCGCATAATCTGGCGCCCATCCGCGCGGCGATGGAGCGCTCGCCGGGCCTTCCGCAGGTTGCCTGCTTCGACACCGCCTTCCACCGCACCATCCCGGAAGTGGCGCAGGTCTTCGCCCTGCCGCAGGAAATGGCCGCGCGCGGCATCCGCCGCTACGGCTTCCACGGCCTGTCATACGACTACATCGCCTCGGTCCTGCCGCGGGCCGCCCCTGATATCGCGCATGGGCGTGTGGTCGTGGCGCATCTCGGCAACGGCGCCTCGCTCTGCGCGTTGCATGATGGGCGCAGCATGGCGACGACCATGGGGTTTTCGGCGCTGGACGGCCTGCCGATGGGCACGCGTTGCGGGCAGCTGGACCCTGCGGTGGTGCTTCACCTGTTGACGACGGAAGGCATGGACATCGCAACGGTCGAGGCGCTGCTGTACCGCAAATCGGGGATGCTCGGCCTGTCCGGCGTCTCGTCCGATTTCCGCGAGCTGTTGGCGAGCGAGGAGCCGCGCGCGCGCTTCGCGATCGAGGTCTTCGTCCACCAGGTCGCGCGCAACATAGCCTCTCTGGCCGGGGCGCTCGGGGGGCTTGATGGCATCGTCTTCACGGCGGGTGTGGGAGAGAATGCGGCGCCGATCCGAGCCGCCATCTGCGCCGCCTGCGCGTGGCTGGGCGTGGAGCTCGACACGGTGGCGAATCACGCGCGTGGCCCGCGCATCACCATGCCCGGAAGCCGCGTGGCGGCCTATGTGATTCCGACTGATGAGAACCTGATGATCGCCCGCCAGACACGCGCGCTGGTCGGCTGAGGAGCGAGGCATGAGCGGGACCAATGCTTTGCCGCAGGTGTTGGCCGGCAAGAAGGCGCTGATCGTCGGGGTTGCCAACGAGAACTCCATCGCCTGGGGCTGCGCCGAGGCGATGCACCGCGCCGGTGCCGAGATTGCCATGACCTACCTGAACGAGCGCGCCAAGCCGCATGTCGAGCGCCTGGCGCAGCGCATCGCCGCACCGGTCTTCCTGCCTCTCGAAGTGCGCGATGCGGCGCAGCTGGAGGCAGTGTTCGCGGCGGTCGAGCAGCGCTGGGGCAGGCTCGATATCCTGCTGCACTCTATCGCCTTCGCACCGAAGGAAGCGCTGCAGGGCCGCGTGGTGGATTGCCCGCGCGAGGGCTTCCTGGCGGCGATGGATGTCTCCTGCTGGTCCTTCATCGACATGGCGCGGCGCGCGGAGCCGCTGATGACGGGTGGCGGGACGATGCTCACCATGTCCTATCTCGGCGCCAATGAGGTGGTGGAGAATTACGGCATCATGGGGCCGGTGAAGGCCGCGCTGGAATCGGCCGTCCGCTATGTCGCGACCGAGCTTGGGCCGAAGGGGATACGCGTCCATGCGTTGAGCCCCGGGCCGCTCGCCACCCGCGCGGCGTCCGGCATCCGCGACTTCGACGAATTGATGGCGCGCGTGGCCACCCGCGCACCGGCCCGGCGTCTTGTCACGATCGAGGAGGTGGGGGCGGCCTCGGTTTTCCTCGCCAGCGACTATGGCGCCGCCATGACCGGCGAGACGCTCTACATCGATGGGGGTTTCCACATCCTCGCCTGACGGACGGCGTGGCACGCAGCGGAGACGGCAGATGAGCATCTTCGGCCAGGAGTTCAGCGCGGATGCCGTGCGCGACTTCATCGAAGCCAGGAAGGCCGCCGAAATCGCGGAGAAGCGCGCCTATGAGGAAGCCCAGAAGGCCGGGCGTGAGAAGGTCAAGGCATCCTTCTACGAGCGGGAGGTGCAGCCGGAGGCGCTGGAGCGGATCGCGGCGCTGGTGCACAAGCAGATCGAGCGCGGAGAGAAGCAGGCGCTTGTGCTGCAATTCCCGTCCGACTGGCTGCCCGACCAGGGGCGCGGTGTGACCAACCGGGATCCCGACTGGCATCTGAAGCTGGAGGGCTTCCCGAAGCGCGCCCATGATTTCTTCGAGAAGGAACTCGCGCCGCGCGGCTTCCAGATCAAGGCGGAGATCCTCGATTGGCCGGGAGGCATGCCGGGCGATGTCGGGTTCTTCATCACCTGGAAGCGGCCGGAGGAACTGGCATGACCCGCCTGCTGCCCGACCCCTTCGGCATACTGGACTACACGATCGACGCGACGCAGCGATCCATCCTGTTCTGGGATACGCTGCGGCAGCGCGGCAACGCGT
>ERZ1022729.95-NODE-95-length-12247-cov-6.573409_pt1 | contig 12247 bp, 11 predicted proteins | sample MGYA00520880_ERZ1022729 | MGnify/ENA primary metagenome ERZ1022729 (study PRJEB33162, sample SAMN09537598) | freshwater metagenome | isolation source: freshwater | place: Canada:Alberta | collected 2017-07 | study: EMG produced TPA metagenomics assembly of the...
TGGAGAAAAAATTAATAAAATTATGTGAAAAGATTGAAGATTATAGAGTAAAATATTACCTAACCTCATCTTTATTTCTTGTATTTGGAGGATGTATCGCATTGATTACTTGGGTTACTTCTTTTTTTAAAGAAAACATATATTTTGCAATTCTAGGCCTTCTTGTTTTCACTTTATTTATTATCTATACGGCGATCTTTGTTCAGAATATAAAAAGAAGATTAAAAAGCTTGGAGAGATCCGCAAAAAAAATATCATTAAGATTAGAAAAAATCATTCGTATAGCATCCCAAATACATAATCAAACTGATAAACTTTCAATACTAGCACTAGAATCAGATCTGCGTTTAGCTGATGCGGAATCTGCTTTAGAATACTATCAAGAAATAGTCGGTAAATAGATTGAATAAGAAAATAGATCATCATCGGCGGAGAAGCGATCGCCACCTAAGTTTTTTATCGAAAACCATCCATCATTGAGATCATGCGCTATCACATCCACCACAAAACGAGTTATACCTACAATCAACCCGTATTCCTCAAACCTCATCTTGTTAGGCTCCGACCCCGCTCCGATGGATGGCAAACCCTAGATAACTTTTTAATTAAAATTACGCCTCAACCCGTCGGCATTTCAGACATTAATGACTTAGATGGCAATAGCTTACAAAAAATTTGGTTTACGGCTCCCACAGAGCAATTCACTCTCGAAATCGATTCGCAGATTGAAACACACATCGATAATCCCTTTAATTTTCTCCTCGAACCCTGGGCATTAAAATTACCAATAGATTATCCCACCTCCTTATATCATCAACTCCAACCCTATTTACGACCCTATAGTGTGATCCCCGATGCGATCGCCTTAGCTTTAGCCCAGGACATTCTTCACCAAGAAAAACAAGATACTTTAGCCTTTCTCAATGCCTTAAATCAGCATATTTATAAAAGCTGTAGCTATATCGTGAGGGAAACGGGAGATCCCTGGGAAGCGGGCATCACTTGGCGGAATAAAACAGGTTCCTGTCGGGATTTAACGGTTTTATTTATGGAAGCCTGTCGGGCGGTCGGATTAGCCACTCGGTTTGTCAGTGGTTATCAAGAAGGGGATCTTTCAACTGATGACTGGGAATTGCACGCCTGGGCAGAAGTCTATTTACCTGGCGGCGGTTGGCGCGGTTACGATCCGACTCATGGATTAGTGGTCAGCGATCGCCATATTGCCCTCGTAGCTAGTGCAAACCCCCTCTATACGGCTCCTGTGGTGGGAGAAATTATGCCAGTTCACCCTTTTACGACAACCCAAAAAACGGTGCGATCGGAAATGATGACTCAAGTTTTAGTTCGTTTACAAAATTCAGAAATGTCTATGTCTCAATCCTTGAAATTCACTTAAAACTCATCCTAATGGGTGAAGTAAACAGCAATTTAAAATGGAATTGTAAGAACAGATAGAAGAAATCGTTCATCTCTTCATACGATAGAAAGTAGTTCGCAAGAGACGGAAGTAAGGACAATAATTTTACCTGAAGGAACGCGCTACAGATCCCATTCAAACAGGAGAATTTTTAATGATTCGTAAGACTTTTTTAACGTTAGCGGTTGTTTTTTTTGCGGTTTTAACGCTGGTGACAATGCCCGTAAATGCAGGTGAATTTTCTACCAAAGGAACGGAACAACAATCTAGTCAATATACTCAAGAAGCTCAAGAAGCTCAAGGGTTTAATCCATCCGATGCGGTTCAATATGCTCAGATAAGCTGGCCTTTCCAAAAAGACCAAAATCAGGGAGAACAGGTTCAACAACAATCCCAAGAGCCTCAAAATGGCAACCAATCCCAAAGCCAAGGGGAACAAACCCAGCAGTATGCTCAAAAACAGGAACCTCAAAATAGCAATCAGGGAACCCAGAGCCAACAGGAGCAATCGGAGCAACAACAACAGTCACCTAACCAAAATGATTCCCAGAGTAATCAAGTAAATCAGGAAGCTCAGAAAGCCTCTTAATCATGTTTTTAGCACGAGTTTAGACTCAATCCCATAACGAAAAAACGTGGCCTTTTAATCCATTAGAGGAGCCACGTTTTTTGATGAATAATTTAATTGCAACTTAAAGTTACTGCTTGAATTTTATTAACCAAAGCGGATCGTCATAAAGACAATACGAGCAACAAAAACTGCTGCTAAAACCCAAGTAACGACAGGCACTTCATGGGCTTTACCTTGCATGGATTTAATGATAGGGTAGGTAATCATGCCAATCGATAAACCTGCCGCGATCGAATAACTCAGAGGAATAAGAAAGATGGTTAAAAAAGCAGGAATGGCTTCTCCCATATCACCCCAACGGATACCCGTCACACTGGAAACCATTAAAACCCCTGTAATAACCAACGCAGGTGTGGTGGCAAACGAAGGAATAGCTTCAAAGATAGGGATGAAAAACATTGCAAAAATGAACAAGATAGCGACAATGAAAGAAGAAAATCCTGTTCGTCCCCCTTCTGCAATCCCAGAGGCCGATTCAACAGAGGTTGTTACTGTCGAAGATCCCATGACTGCCCCCGCCGTTGTCGCGATCGCATCAGCCAATAAGACTTCATTGGCACGGGGAATTTGCCCTTCTTCATCTAGATAACCCGCTTGGGAAGCTAATCCTGAAAGGGTTCCAATGGTATCAAAAATATCTACAAAGAGGAAGACTAGCAAAACAGAGACAAAATCGACCCAATTAGCAGAATTAATCCCAGCAACACCTCTAATCGCCTCCCCGAAAAGATGAACAGGCAGTGGGGGAATCTGAATAAATCCTTTGGGCCAAGAAGCGGCTCCCACAATCCAACCCAACAGGGCTGTAGCCATAATGCCCCAGAGTAAAGCCCCTTTAATGCGTCTGACAATAAACGCGGAGGCAATTAAGATTCCCAGAAAAGCCATGATGGTCGGCCATTGACGGAAACTTCCAAAAGCGGTTTTAGTGGCAGCATTGGCAACAATGAGTCCCGCTCCCCCAAACTTGGGATCACCCGCTAGACCAATATAGGCAATAAATAAACCAATCCCCGTAGTTGTCGCAATTTTAATCGAAGAAGGAATCGCGACAATGAGATGGCGACGGATATCGGTAACTGTCATGGCAATGAAAATAAGACCTTCTACCAATACAGCCGCCAGGGCCAATCGCCAGCTAAACCCTAAACCAATGACAACGGAGTAGGCAAAATAAGCATTTAATCCCATTCCAGGCATGGTAGCAAAGGGATATTTGGCATATAAAGACATAATTAATGTCCCGATCGCCGCCGATACCCCTGTCGCAATCACCAACTCTGGGAATAAATCCTTGGGTTGCTCTAGAAAAATAGCATCAGACAAAATTAGCGGATTGACGATTAGGATGTAAGCCATCGTCATAAAAGTCGTAAGTCCAGCCAAAATTTCTGTGCGAAAGTTGGTTTTATAAAACTCGAATTCAAAATAATTGGCTATCTTCGCTTGCCAGCCCGAATAATTAGGCGGTGGAGATTGACCAGATTCGACAAGTTCTAAATTAATGTCATTACTCATTTACCGTAGCTCCATAATAATTCCCGTCAATAAAAATCACTTCCAAGAGACAGCCTATACTAATCCGTTGAGATAGGAGGTTTTGTAGTTTTAGGTACAAATTAACGAGTCTCTATCTGGTAAATTTTCACAAGTGTTATCAGTTTTTCTTTTTGATTTAAAGTGTTTTTAGTTAAATCAATGCTTAGTGTTGCGTCTATTTTTCTAAGCAGTATTGCTCGGTTTTTCTCTCAGTACCGTCAATTCGTCTAATTGTTTTCTATTTAATTAAAAGCGATCGCAGTCAAAAAATTTGATCGTTTTTTTAAACTGAGTTAATATTTTAGATCACATTAAGAGTTAAGTTTTTTTCGTAAAATATTACCCTGATTAATCTCTAATGCTTAAAGTCATTCGTAGTTCCTTCCTAGATTTTATTGATGATCCTTTTTATCTATCAGAGGCGGCGAGCGTTCGATATTTAGAAGACGGATTGTTAGTCCTTGAAAATGGCAAAATTAAAGACTTTGGAACCTACGAACAACTTCATGAAAAATATGCGGCGATAGATGCGATCGCCTATCCCGACAAACTCATCATGCCAGGGTTCATTGATACCCATATCCACTACCCCCAAACCGCAATGGTGGCGGCTTACGGAGAACAATTATTGGAATGGCTGAATAAATATACTTTTCCCACTGAAGCTAAATTTAAAGATAAAAGTTACGCCGCAGAAATTGCGATCGCCTTTTTAGATGAACTTTTAAAAAATGGAACCACGACAGCCTTGGTGTTTGCCGCCGTTTTTCCCGAATCCGTTGATGCGTTTTTTGAAGAAGCCGAACGTCGTAACCTGCGAATGATTGCGGGGAAAGTGATGATGAATCGCAACGCCCCTGATTTTCTACTAGATACCGCCCAATCTTCCTATGACGAAACCAAAGCCCTGATTGAAAAATGGCATCAAAAAGGACGCTTACTCTACGCCGTAACGCCCCGCTTTGCCATCACCTCAACCGATGAGCAATTGCAACTTGCGGGCAAGCTTTTAGCTGAATTTCCTGATGTTTATTTACATACCCATTTATCAGAAAATGTTAACGAAGTCCAGTTTGTCGCGGAGCTTTTCCCCGACAGTAAAGGCTATTTAGATGTCTATGACCAAGCAGGTTTAGTCAAAGAAAAATCTATCTTTGCTCATGGCGTTCAACTCACCGATCAAGAGTTTAAACGTTTATCAGAAACCAAATCTGCTATTTCTTTTTGTCCCACCTCTAATTTGTTTTTAGGCAGTGGTTTATTCAAACTCCATCAGGCTAAATCCTCTGAAAATCCAGTAAAAGTGGGATTAGGAACCGATATTGGCGCGGGAACCAGTTTTTCCTTATTACAAACTGCCAATGAAGCCTATAAAGTTGTGCAATTACAAGGCGAAAAGTTATCCTCTTTTAAAGCGTTATTTTTAGCCACTTTAGGAGGAGCAAGGGCCTTGTCTTTAGAGGATAAATTAGGAAATTTCGATATCGGCAAAGAAGCCGATTTTATCGTCATAGATCCCAAGGCAACCCCTGCAATGGCATTACGGAATGCTGACTTTCCTGTAAAAACCCTAGAAGAGATAGCAGATAAAGCTTTTGCCATCATGATTATGGGAGACGATCGCGCGATCGAAGCCACTTATATTATGGGAGAAATTGCCTATCAATCTGTTTAGAACTGTTATTTTAATCAAGCTAAATTGTTAATAGATATCTCCAGAAATCAAGAGTGAATCGATTGAAACCTCATAGTAGGGGCAATTCATGAATTACCCTTATTCAATTCTTGGAGATATCCAATAAATATTAATCAATACGAGAAATTCTTTTCGATTTTAATAAAGATAAACTTTTTTTGAAAAGCTCTAATTCTTTAAATTTTTAACTAATTTAATGATTTATTTCAGTGAGCAGACAAGTATATAAATTAAAATTTAGTATTCATTTTGACATTTTTATTGGGCGATTTTATTCATAAATGTAGCTAAAAAAACAAATTGCCCTGAGAAATAATGATAGACGTATATAAATATGGTGTCGTTAATTTATTTGGTGTGAGACAGTGAACAATTTTTCTAACTTTGTGTTTCAAAAACTAGCATTACGACGATTTTCCTTGGGCTTGATGGCCGCTTCTGTCGGAATGCTGTGGGGGGTAGATAATGCTTCCCGACCCGCCCAGGCTCAATCTCTATCGGGAGACATTCCCAAAGTCTCGGAGTTATCAAACCCTGTATCAACAGACCTGTCTGAAATAAAATCCTTCAAGAGTAACCAGCCCCAACGTTATCAACTTAATTCTCAATCTACCTCGAATTCTCTTTCTCAGGTCACGTCTGTTTCGGAGTTACGGGATGTGCAACCCACTGAGTGGGCCTATGAGGCGTTGAAAAGCTTAGTTGAACGTTATGGTTGCATTGTGGGCTATCCCGATCGCACCTTTCGGGGGAATCGCGCCCTCAGTCGTTGGGAATTTGCGGCTGGTTTGAATGCCTGTATGAACGTCATGGAACGTTTACTTCAGGAAAACGTCGCCGTCGTGCGAGAAGATATCGACAAACTCAAGACCCTAGCCCAGCAATTTGAACAGGAATTAGCCCAACTCGGTGCAAGAGTCGATAATCTAGAAACCCGCACCGCTTATCTCGAAGATCATCAATTCTCGACCACCACAAAACTTTCAGGACAAACTTTTATTTATCTGAGTGGAGCGGGAAGTGGCGGAAACATTCGGGCAGAAGGAGCTAATGTTTTTAGTCCCTTCAATCCAGCACGGAACCCTGATGACAATATTCCCATTTCCCGCGTCATCACAGACCAACCTGGGATAACCATGAGTTATTTAAGTTGGATTAACTTTGAAACCTCCTTTACGGGGAAAGATAATTTAACTGTCCAACTGGCCGTCGGTAACGGAGATGCTCCTGCGAACCAATTCCTCTCGGCGGGTTTTTATAACTCAACAGGAACGCCTTTCCCTCTACAAACGGGTGCAGATACGGGAAATAAGGTCGTTATCCGAGACCTGTTTTATAGTTTCCCCGCCGCCGATAATCTCCAATTAGTTGTCGGGCCACGGGTTAATCTCTATCGTTATTTTGATGGCAACCGTTTTACCTACTTCATCAATGGGCCAGAAAGCTTTAATAGCAGTGGTTCAACCCAGTTTGCTACCGTTGACCGAGGTTCGGGAGCCGTAGCTGATTGGAAAATTAACGATGCGTTTCGTTTTACAGCCGCTTATGTCGGTGCGAGTAATGAATTTTTACCCCAAGCCTTTTCAACCGCAAATGATCCAAAATTTGGTTGGTTTGGTGGCTCATGGACAGCGATCGCTCAATTGAGTATTGCCCCAACCGATAACCTAAATCTGCGATTCCTCTACGCTCGTTCCCGTATGGAACCTGATCCTTTCAATGGTTTTGTGGGTGGAGCCGTTGGAGAACCCCTACCCTATGGTTTTGCTGATGACGGCTTTGGGGGAACCTTACGTCATGCCTTTGCTGATACCTATCTCTTTAATATGGATTGGTTAGTTACCGAGGGATTTGGGCTATTTGGACGGTATAGCTACGGCAGTACCAGTCTTACTCCGACCAATGCAGACCGCTCAGGGGGAACTGTTAACTCCCAATCGGTACAAGTTGGTTTTGCCCTGCCTGACTTGGGTAAACAAGGAGCCCAGGCTAACGTCTCTTACTTAATTCCCATGTCTGTCACCAGTGGACGAGAATTTCTGATTTCGGGTGGAGGAGACGGCGGTGTTCAGTCTGAGATCGAAGTAAATTATTATTATCCAATCAACAATAATATTTCCATCGTGCCGTCTTTTTATCTGATCATGAAACCCAACAACTTTACGAGTAATGGGCCAATTTATGTCGGAAATCTGCGGACTCAATTCTCTTTTTAATTCTGTCTCTCGTTATTAAATGGTGTTAAGAGTCGATCATTCGGCTCTTATTTTATTGGTCGTTTAATTTTATTGGCTTGATTTTTTGAGGCTCAAATTCAAATTTCAACTTTCAATTTCATTAATTTTTAGTCTGTAAACGTTGCACTAATTCTTCAAACGATCGCCAATCATCATTATCCGCGATCGCGTTCCAGACTTCTTCAATCAAAGGTCGTAACAAAGCCGTTTTAGGATTAGCACTTTTTAGGCGATCGCTGATTTTAATAAATTCATCTTTTGGTAAAGAAGTTAAAACTAAATGATAAAGAGCTTTCCAAGCAGTCCAATCTGCATTTCCTAAATCCGTATTTTCTAAAATTGTAGTCGGATCTTCTCGCCATCCTAAATTAAAATTCTCGGTTAATTCCGTAAAAAATTGATGATAACCAACCTGACTTTCCTGTAATAATTCAATGGTTTTTTTGAGCAAATCTTGGGCGTTAGGAATCTCAGCAAGAGGTAATCCTAACTTGTTCAACATCAAAGTTTGATAATAACTCTGATAATCTTCTTCAAAATTAGCTAATACTGAATCTAATTCTGAAATAGGAATAATCATGCTTAGGGGAACTTGCAATAATTCCAAATTCAGACGACAAATCAACGGTTGATTGCCGTAGCAATATCGTCCGCCATAGTCAAAATAAGCCGCCGTAAAACGAGGATTATAGCTAGGAATAAAAGCATAGGGTCCATAATCAAAACTTTCCCCCGTAATCGACATATTATCCGTATTTAAAACCCCATGACAGAAGCCCGCCGCCATCCACTGAGCCGCTAATTGAGCGACCCGCTTCACTAATTCTCGATAAAACTGGAGATAACGCTCTGTATTCTCACCCGTCACTTCGGGATAATAAATCTCAATCACATGATCTAATAATTTTTCAATCAGATCAGGGCGTTTGATATAGTACAACCGTTCAAAAGTGCCAAACCGAATATGCGATCGGCTAAACCGAATCATCACCGACGATCGCGTTGGAGACGGTTCATCTCCGCGCCAGAGATTTTCTCCTGTTTCAATTAAACTCAGACAACGAGAAGTATTTACCCCTAATGAATGCAACGCTTCTGCGGCCAAAACTTCTCTCACGCCCCCCTTTAAGGTTAATCGGCCATCGGCACTGCGAGAATAGGGCGTTCTTCCCGATCCCTTTGTTCCAAAATCATAGAGTTGCCCATCATTTCCCCTAACTTGACCATACAAAAATCCCCGACCATCGCCCAAATAGGGGTTATATTCTCCAAATTGATAGCCATGATAACGGAGGGCTAACAGGGGAGTCACGCTCTTAAATTTGCCAAAAGCCTCGACAAAATGCTCGTTTGTAACCGCTTGGGTCTCTAAATCAAGTCTAGGTAATAAAGCATCATTACGGAAGCGCAGGATCTGTTGGGGAAATTCAGCAGCACCGACGGGATCAAAGTAATCATCCCCTAAATTTTCTAAGGCTGGTTCGTAGGGAAGAGATAAAAAGGGATTGGAAGCGTGATTCGTCATTTTGAGATTTAGGGAGCGGGCGATTTAATGTTATTATCCAATCTGAATTTAACACGCTTTTCGTGGATAAATTTGAGATAAATTGCTGTAATCCTACGCTTAAATTTACCAATTTTTAAAAACTTGCTATGTTAGCGAAAAGAATTTTGCCTTGTTTGGATGTAAATGCGGGTCGAGTGGTCAAGGGGGTGAATTTTGTCGATCTCAAGGATGCGGGTGATCCTGTGGAATTAGCGCGGCTTTATAACGAGGCGGGAGCCGATGAGTTGGTGTTTCTCGATATTACTGCCACCCATGAAGGACGGGACACCATGATCGATGTGGTTTATCGCACTGCCGAAGAAGTTTTTATTCCCTTGACAGTGGGCGGTGGCATTCAATCCTTAGAAAATATTAAAAATTTGTTACGAGCGGGAGCCGATAAGGTCAGTATTAATTCTGCCGCAGTTCGTAATCCCGATCTGATTAATCAAGCGAGCGATCGCTTTGGATCTTCCTGTATTGTGGTGGCGATCGATGCCAGAAAACGGAATAATCCCGAAAATCCAGGTTGGGATGTGTATGTGCGAGGCGGTCGAGAAAATACGGGCATTGATGCGATCGCCTGGGCAAAAGAACTGGCGGAACGGGGAGCAGGAGAATTATTAGTCACCAGTATGGATGCGGACGGAACCCAAGCAGGCTACGATTTACCTCTAACTAGGGCGATCGCCAATCAAGTAGAAATTCCCGTCATTGCCTCTGGTGGCGCAGGCAATTGTGAACATATTTATCAAGCTCTCACAGAAGGTAAAGCCGAAGCGGCCCTCTTGGCTTCTTTGTTACATTACGGTCAGTTAAGCATTGCGGAAGTCAAAACCTATCTCCAACAGCACCAAGTCCCCGTCAGACCCACCTAAAACCAGATACCAAAGAAAAGCTTAAGGTCTATCCTTTTGCCTTGCTATCTTCATAGAATGTATTAAAATGGAATTAAAGTTAACAATTTTTAATATATGTTAGTTCCAATTCTCATTTTTGATGTAGCTCTGGTGGCTTGGTCTCTCCACCTCATGCAACAGGCAGTGGAAGAACAGGAGTTTTCCCTGATGTTAGCAGGATTCCTAGTCGCATCGGCGGCGGCGGCCATGTTAGTGGTTTATTTCTTGATGGGAAACTGCATTGCTCATTTAAGTAAAATTTCTTACTGAAACAGAACTCTATTGAATTGAGATAATTATTACGATGTTTTTATAAAATTTTTTAAAAGTTATTTTCTTGTCAAAAGTTGGCCCCATAGAGCATTAGCCAACTTTTTTTAATCCTTTTTAAAATTCATTTACCAAGGCAACCGACTACCATCCCAGGAGAAAAATTCTCCACTATCTTTTTCTGTAAGTTGGTCTAACACTTCCAATAATTGCGTTGCCGTGCGATCGCGGGAAAATAACTTTTCGGGGGGAACATTGCGTTGAAAGGGTTTAGAGAGTTCGGTGTCCGTTGTCCCAGGATGGAGCATCACCATAATGGTTTGGGGAGAAATGCGTTTATACTCGATCGCCGCCGTCCGTAGAAACATATTTAAAGCCGCCTTAGAGGCCCGATAGCCATACCATCCCCCGATCTGATTATCCCCAATACTGCCAATTTTTGCGGATATTGTTGCTAAAATACTTCTGTCAGGATGTTTGAGCAAGGGCAAGAGATGTTTAACCAATAAAACTGCCCCAATACTATTAATTTCAAAATATTTGAGTAAATTGTCAGGCTGAATTTGTCGTAAACTTTTTTCGGGCTGAAAATCTCCATCATGCAAAATTCCGACGCAATTGATCACTAACTGGAGGCGTTTCACCTGTTCCCCAATATTTTTCGCGATCGCTGCAACCTGGGATTCTTGGGTAATATCTAGGGATAAAAGTGCTAATTTTTCGGGATATTCCTGCTTTAATTGGCTTAAATCAGCCATTGGACTTGATTCTCGATGGGTCGCAAACACCCGATCCACTTTAGCCTCTGCCAACAACTGTCGAGTAAACGCCAGCCCAATTCCCCCCGATGCCCCCACAATCAAAACATTGATCCCCTGGGGATAGCGATTCAAGCTCATATTTCCAGCCAACAAGATTTTAGGAAGACAAAACCAGTCTAACGAGCAATGGTAATAGTCGGCAAAATTAACTTAACGCTAGGGGCAAAGCATTTGATATCATAGGCATGATCTACGTCATATCGCTTTAGTTATGTATTATTTGCCTGAGCCGCCTTATTTTTTGATTTTTGTGGGATTATTTGTGGGTCTTACCTGTGGTGCGGCTTTTGAAGCAACGCTCAAGCAAAAAGTCAGGGTTTGGTTGAATACGCCCGCTAGTACATTGCAGGATTTGGATTTACAACTTCCTTTTCTGGGAATTTGTGTCGGAATTTGTGTGTTTTTATCTTCGGGAGTCGAAGTTTTTTTAGGTAGTCGTTTGGTATCCTACGCGATCTCTCTACCTGTCACTATTTTTATTGCAGCCTTAGTTTGGAGACAATTGGACAGTTTATTAAAACAGTTGAAAGCAGGAGGTTCTAAGGCGATCGATTTAGACGTATTTTAGAACCTAAATGTTGATTTTGAGGATTTTGGGTTCAAGATTCAAGATTTTGGGCGCAAGCCTTGCGCCCCTACGAAAGATATTGATTCAAGTAGATTTAACTTCATTTTTTAACGGTTTTCCCTGTTCAAAATCTGTTAAATTGGCGATTGTTGTGCGAGAAATATCTTTTAGCGCGTTTTCTGTAAAAAAGGCCTGATGAGCGGTAATCACCACATTGGAAAAAGATTGCAGTAATTGGAATGTATCATCTTGGATAATGGTATCAGAAAGATCTTCAAAGAAAAGATGTTCTTCTTCTTCATAAACATCAATCCCCACGTAACCAATTTTTCCTGTTTTGATGCCTTCGATCACAGCTTTTGTGTCAACCAATTTACCCCGACTGGTATTAATTAACATGACACCATCTTTCATTTTCGCGATCGCTTCTTGATTAACCATATTTTGGGTTTCAGGAAATAGAGGGCAGTGGAGAGAAATAATATCTGAGCCTTGCCAAACTTCCTCTAGGGAGACATATTTCGCATTGCCGATTTTCTCGAAATTTGTATTAGGATAGGTATCATAACCCAACAGCTGTCTCTTATACACATCTCCGAGCCCACGAGACTAAGGCGAATCTC
>ERZ1022729.96-NODE-96-length-12223-cov-5.903353_pt1 | contig 12223 bp, 12 predicted proteins | sample MGYA00520880_ERZ1022729 | MGnify/ENA primary metagenome ERZ1022729 (study PRJEB33162, sample SAMN09537598) | freshwater metagenome | isolation source: freshwater | place: Canada:Alberta | collected 2017-07 | study: EMG produced TPA metagenomics assembly of the...
TTCGTGATCCTTAGTAGTTCAGGGCAAACCCTTGAAAATCTTGGGATTACCTTGACCTAAACCGGCGGTCTTTGGCTCCCTGTAGCTTATTTGGTCGCTTACCATCTCGCAAGCCCGACTTTGGCTTGCCGCTGCGCTTGGCAGGGCCATCGAAGCGGCTGTCTCCGAAGTCCAACTGGTCTAGTACTGGCGGTGGTGCGATGGGTCCGGCTAGCTCGGCTAGCAGTGGGTCTTCCCCTACCACCTCTGAGTAGATGGCTTTTCGCTCGCTTCGCTCAAGAATGCCTTCGATCTTTCTGGTCTTGCCAGAAGGAACAATCGAAACCACGATTCCCTTGCGACCTGCTCGGCCAGTTCGGCCAGCGCGGTGAAGGTAGGTCTTGTAGTCCTCTGGCAGATCAACCTGGATAACCAGCTTCACATCATCAACGTGAATACCGCGAGCGGCGACGTCGGTTGCTATTAGGACTCTGGTGAAGCCTTCGCTGAAGCGGGCTAGGTTTCTGGTTCGCTGAGACTGGTTGAGATCTCCATGCAATCTGGCAGTTGGAATACCTGCGTCATTTAGTGACTGAGCAAGCGCTTCGGCTGTTTGCTTGGTTCTAACGAAAACAATTGACTTGCCAGAGCCTTGAACGAGGCGGTGGAAAACTCTTGAACGGTATCTAGGTTCAGTGATTAGAACTCTGTGTTCGATATCTAGGTTCTGCTCAGTCTCTCCTGGCACCTCATAAACAAACGGATCAGTTAGGAACTTCTTCACAAGTGAAGAAACCTGCTTGTCTAGAGTTGCTGAGAAAAGAAGTTTTTGGGATTGTCCAGTTGCAGTCAGGATTCTGGTTACCGGCTCAATGAAGCCAAGCTCTGCCATGTGGTCAGCTTCGTCAATTACAACTCGCTCAACCTCGGACAGGTCAACTACTCCCTGCTCCATTAGGTCTTCTAGTCTTCCTGGAGTGGCGATTGCAATATCAACACCGCGGTTAAGAACTCGCTCCTGCTTTGACTGTGGAACACCGCCATAGATGGTGGTGGTGAAAAAGCCAACACTCTTAGCAATTGGAGCAAGAGCCTTGTCGATCTGCTCGGCTAGTTCACGAGTTGGTGCTAGCACAAGTGCTCTTGGCTTGTTTGGAATTCTTGGTTGGTTGCCAGCTCTGGCTAGAAAAGTGATTAGCGGAACACCAAAGGCTACGGTTTTTCCTGAGCCGGTTTTTCCTCGGCCTAGAACATCTCTTCCGCTAAGTGCTGCTGGAATGGTGGCTGCCTGAATTGGGAAAGGTGTTGCAATTCCACCCTTGGCTAGTTCCATTACAAGGCGCTCAGGAAGGTCCATTTCCTGGAAGGTTTGAATGCCCTGGGCTGCTTCAGAAACAAACTTGTCTAGCTTGACATCTGGTGCACGTCTTTTACCGGCTGGCTTTTCGCTCTCGTAGGTTCTAGCTGGTCGCTCTGACTCATAGCGTCTGGTTGGCTTTTCAGCTGAGTAGCGCTTGGCGGGCTTTTCAGATTCAAAACGTTTGGCTGGCTTTTCTGAGTCGTAGCGCTTCTTCGGGCGTTCACTCTCAAAGCGCTCGCTGCGCTTAGCGGAGCGTTCACTGCGCTTGGCAGAGGGGTTCTTGTTCTTGCTGGTGGAGTAAGACTCGTAGCTGCGCTCGCCTCGTTTTTCGCTCTTGCGATCGTCCGATTTGCGGCTGGGTGCGGATTTGCCAGCTGAGTGGCGAGGCTTTCGCTTTGGTTCAAAATCTTTTGAGCGCGATGGGCGCTTGTTTACTGGCATTGTTTTCGGGATTCCTTCGGCGTGAAACCGGCTTGCCCGACATCACAGAAAGACCAGCCTAGGGCGGATACCCCTAAAAAGATAGGGTCTAGGAGACCAGTCCTCTTAGCTTTAGCTCTGCGTGAAGCACTGCATCCGATGGCTCCACAAGGTGAGTGCCGTCTTTGAAGCGAATCACTGGGATGTTGGTTCTGCCAGAGATTGCTTGGGCTTGCTCGGCAAGTTCTTTGCTCTGCTCAACATCGAATATCTCATATTCAACGCCCAGGGTGTTTAGAAGGGACTTAGACCTGCGGCAATCTCCACACCAGTCGGCACCATAGAACTCAACTTCAGCCATTTTTACCTCAATCTGCTTTCGCTATCTATTGTCAATAGTTTTCCATCAAAGCTAATTCCCTCAAGATTCTTTATCACTATATCCGCCTGTGAATGAAGGGCTTCTTCGCCAACCCCAACCACTAACCCGGCTCCTGAGCGCTTCCCGGAAAGAACTCCATTTGGGGCGTCTTCAAAGACAACGCAGTTTTCGATTGCGACACCAAGCTTGCGAGCTCCAACTAAATAAGGCTCAGGATCTGGTTTGCCTTTGCTTACATCGCTGCTGGTTACCAGTTCTTTTGGGATTGGTATGCCTGCTTTCTCTAATCTGGCATAGGCCAACTCTGGCAAAGCAGAGGTGACGATGGTCCAGGTTCCAGCTAGCAAGGAAGTTGTGATCTCGATTGCTCCAGGCATTGGTTTGGTGAGGTAAGTCATAGCTATTTCTAGTTCAATTATTTTCTTGAGGGCTTCCTCGTAGAGCTCAGGCTTTACGTTTGCTGCAACTAGCTCTTCTGCGCGAATGCCGTGGTGTTCATAGGAGATATGAAAATCAGGAGCATAGATACTTGCCCATTCACCCCAGGATGCGTCAACGCTCTCAATTGAATCGGATAGCACGCCGTCATTGTCAAACAGCAAGGCTTTAGCTGGATGTTGCATTAGCTGGCAGAGACCTCTTGGTTTCTAATCAAGATAGTTTTGTAGATTCCATACTCGGCTAACAAAAGTAGAACAACCGCTGGCAAGAGCTTTGATATGAACCAACCAAAAGTTAGATCAGAAATCTTTGCAACGTAATCAGACTGGGGCATGTCCTCTCGCCACTCCGGCCAGTAAACCAGTGAGTCAACTGCCGATGCACCAAGAGTGAACGCCATGATTATTACAACGACTCCAAAAATGATTGATAAGACAAAGTTCAAACTGACTGCTGCAACTCCGGCTCTTCGCTCTCTAGGAGGAAGCGGCCGTGCCTGCTTAGCGCTAGATGCAAAGCGAGTACCGAGAATGATCGAAACTGCGATGATGACCTGGATTACAACCCAGATCCAGGTGTCAAGATCAGTTCTCGTGATGTCATAGACAACCAGACCGAAGATGATGGCAATAGCCGTTCCAATGATTGGGGCGGCGTATGCCAGTCCAATTGCACGTTGCAGTTTTGCCCGGTCGGCATCTTTTTCAACATCCGGGATATCTGGAGCATCTTTTCTGAAAACAAATGCTTGCAGCAGCACAAACACCACCAAAGCAGTGGCAAGGATGATGGGAAGGTAGACATTTAGAAAGCGAATTAACGGTGGGTCGCCCAGGGAGTTGTACTGGTTCCAGGCGCCCAAGAAGTTTCCAATAGCGAAGATCGCGCCAGCTAGCAGGCTGAGAATTACAGCCAGATTGTTAAACCGGTGAGCTGCTCGAGCTAGTGAGCTTTCAGACTGGGCTCTGATCTTCAGAGCCTGTAGTAGTGACCATAAAGCCACCAGAGAGAAAACTGTGATGCCGAGTAAAAAGACGTAGGTCTGTAGGCCGACGTAAGGCTCTGGCTCAATTGGTTGACCCTGATCGGTGTAGGTGATTTGTGGATTGCGGATACCTATATAGATGGCCAGCATGAATGAAGCCCAGGTAAGAATCAAGGCAAATAGCGGAAATCTAATCGTGTTCTTTAGCTTCGTAAGTTCCATATCTCTAAGCCTAGACTTACCCCATGATTGTCGTTATCGGAGAAGCTCTGATTGACCTGATTTCCCAGGGAAACACAGGCAACTACCAGGCTGTAGTTGGTGGAGCGAATGCAAATGTCGCTTTAGCGCTTGCTGTTAGAGACGAAAAGCAGATTTTCCTAGGCAGAATTTCAAACGACGGTTTTGGTCAGCAGATCAGATCTCACCTCTCAAAACACGGTGTAGATCTCAGTTATTCAATTTTGGCAAAAGAACAAACAACCCTGGCTGTTGCAACCATTGACGCTTCTGGTGTTGCTTCCTACAGCTTCTACACAAAAGACACCGCTGATTGGGGTTGGACTAAGGAAGAACTTCCAACCATCAGCAAGCTGAGCGAACTTGGTGCAAAAGCAATTCAGTATGGCTGCCTAGGAATGGCGATTGGTCCTGGCAACAAAGTCATTGAGGCCTGGCTCAAAGACATTCATGCCTCTGGAAAAATCACGCTTTCGCATGATCTAAATATTCGACCTGCTCTTGGTTTTCATCGCCAGGCAGAGCTAGAGCGAGTTGAAAGACTGAATCAAATCAGCCACATCATCAAGGCATCAGATGCTGATATTGAGTGGCTATACGGTCTTGCTCCTGGCAGCAACATTGATTCGATTGCATCCGAGTGGTCGAAACAGAAACTAGTGGTTGTCACAAGAGGTTCAGAGGGAGTGAGCCTCTACCAAGATGGAACCAAAGTTGATGCTGCTGGTTTGAAAGTGAACCTGGTAGACACCGTTGGTGCAGGGGATACGTTTATGGCAAGTTTCCTTTCTGAACTAGGAGCGCTTGCTGCGCTGGGAGATAATCCCCAAGAGCGCATAAAGAATCTGACAAGTGATCAATTGATTGAAGTTGCAAAAATCTCAAATGCTGCTGCAGCGATTGTTTGTGAGCGAACTGGTTGCCAGCCACCAACCAAGCAAGAGATTAGACAGCGAATTCAGGGTTAAGCGCAAGTTCTGCCAGCAGAACAACTTCGCCTTGCTTGCCTACTAAAGCTACAGATAAGCAAAGTTGCTCCATTAGTTCTGATCCCATTGAGTACTGCTGATTCTCGGCAACCGAACCATTGTTGGAAATCTTTAGTTTGAGCATGTTTTCACTTCTTTGAATTTCAATTGAAATTGCTGATGCTGATCCGTGCTTGACGGCATTTGTTACGGATTCTCTTATGACTTCGAATGTGCACCTGGCAAGACCTAGATCCTTTTCAAGTTCCTGTTTGGCAGCGTCTTCGATTTGCCAGGAGATTTCTGCGGTGCCTTCCCAGAGGTCGCGCAGTTCTAGTAATAGCGAGTTGAAAGGTTGGCCGGCTAGGTATTCCTGATTTTCAATACGACTCAGCGACTGTCGAACTGCAGCGAGAATTGTTTGGATTTCCTGCAGGTTGGTTTCCTGCATGCGCGATAGGCGAATAGCTAGCGCCTGCAGGGTGGCTTGAACAGAGCCGTGTAATTCCATAGCTAAAGCTTTTTGTCCCAGCCAGAGTTGCTGCCGCAGGCGTGAGTTCACAAGTTTTTGTTGGCTATTAACCAGTGCAAGACGCTGAAGAGTTTTCTGCCATCCAACTAGAAGAATTCCATAGACCAAAGTTGTTGTTTTAAGCATTACTACCAGGGAAATAGCCTGCCACCAAAACAGATCTGTAATTGAAAGCCCTAAAGATTGAACAAGGGTTCCCCCGATTGCACTACCAACCACTCCAAACAGAGTGGAGAAGGTAACCGCTGCAGGAATTGTGAGTTCAACATTTCTGAATAGCCAACGCTCGATTAGGAAGAACAGCGCAACTGGAAGTGCTCCTAGCGTCACGGTTTGTAGGCCTTGATTGACGGAAGATAAGGAAATTTGTGAATTAAGACTCAATACCAAAAGAACACCGAAGAACAACCAAGCCGGTTGGGTCTGTGAGAGGTTTACTCGCTTGGGCAGAGCAGGCCGCCACTGCGGCAGATTTGAAGATGTTGAGACAAGTGGCTTTTGCTCACCTACCGATGCTGAGAGCTCATGTGAGAGCGGTCTAATAACTTCGTTGTTGATTGACTGCATTGTTAGCAAGGCATCTCTAACGCCATCTGGGTTGGTTGCAGTTTCAAGCTTTTTCTGAAGTTCCCACATTGGTGCTGATAGCAGTTCCTGCACCCTGTTTCGTTGCTGCTGATTAACCAGCTGCAAGTCCGATTGATAGCTGTTGCGGGAGAGGTTAAGTCTTTCGAGTTCTGAAGAAAGATTGTTTGCCTGTTCTCTAAAGCTAAGAAATGAAGCAACCAGAGCATTCGATAGGAAGTAGGCAGAGAGAACAAACAGCGGTGCGCTCATTAGCCGATACAAAAGCTCTGTTTCTGGAATCAGGCCTAGCAAAAACCCTGTCTCAAATACGACAAGTCCACGAACAATTCCAGCAATTACCAGCCCAGCCAGAAGCCAGCTAACTCTAAGAGTTGGATTTGTTTTTTTCTTCGTAAGCCGCTTGAAAAGCTCGATCATGGAAACTGTGGTTATGAATCCAACTAGAAAGACAACAAACCAAGAAGCAAAGTTTCCGCCCAAGCGATCTATGTCAAAAAAGCCGAGAGCTAGAATCGCCAACCCAAAGAAAACAACATGGTTTTGCCAGCTAAGGGCGTGAGGGCTAGCTAGGAGGCTAAGCGGATTAAAGCGATTCAGTCGCAAACTAGTTTGCTTTCAGTTTGTGATAAAGAGCTACTGCTTCGACACGTGGGTTGCTGCTTCCTAGGTCAAGTCCAAGAGCTTGAAAAATTCTGCTGATCATAGCTTCAACTGCACGCACACTTGTGCCGCGCAGATTAGCAATTTGCTGATTAGTTTTTCCTTCTGCAACTAGCTTCAAGGTGTCGAGCTGTCGCTTGGAGAGCTGAGCAAGTGGTCGGTTGGATGCGAGGTCGTGGCGATACTCCTTAGTAACGCCATCTTTCAAAACTGCTTCAATTGCATCAATTAGTTCGGAGCCTGAGTTGACAGCTGACTTTCTGATGTAGGCCTGGTTCTTTAAAACTGCCTTGGCATCTTTTCCCATAAAGCGAGGATCTGGCAGGTTGGTTAAGAACACAACACCGATGTCGGGGCGCTGTCTAGCTATCACTTCAGCTAGGTCTAGCCCAGTGGGGCCAGGTCCGAGTTCAATATCAACCAGCATCGCATCTGGATCGGAAGCCTTCACTGCACGCTTGGCATCTGCTGCGTTAGCAGCGGTTGAAACCACAAATCCCATGGCTTCCAGAGTTCTTGCCAGTAGGTCTCTGAGCAGATGCTCGTCTTCCACCACCAGGATGTGGCGGGCGAATTTTGTGCTGGCTTTGCTCACAGCTCAAGCATTGCGGTTTGCACGGGAAAATCCAAATTTTCGTTCGGTTGACCGAACATTGGGTTTTCCCCAGCCCTAGCGGCTAAAAGTCGCCGGGCCGTGGCAAGGTTTAGGTGTGAAACGCCTCGGTCAGTCCTTTAGCTTCGATTCTCGGGATCTGATGCGCTCTAAGTGTGAGCACTGCACCCGGTTGGCAGTTGCTAGGGAACTTGGAGTGCCGGAGCTGGCTAACTTGCTAGCTGAGTTTTATGAAAAACCTGACAACATCGCTATTCGTTATGGAATGCGGTTTGAAGATTCCCTAGAACAAGACCTGGTTAGCTCTCTAAAGGACCAGGTAGCGCAACCAGCTGAGCGCACAATGGCCGCAACTCTTGAACTGATGGAAGCTGGAGTTCCAGTTATCTATCAAGGAGTACTTCGAGGTGGCTCTGGGGCACTTGAGTTTTCTGGAAGGCCTGACTTTCTTCTTCGAAGTGACTGGAGATTTGTTTTCACAGAGAAAGGCTTCACCGCCAAGCAAGTTGATGGTTGGAGCGGCGGCTACACCGCTTGGGATGCCAAGTTATCTTCAACAGCAAAGCCGGAGTATCAAATGCAAGTTGGTCTCTATGTTGATGTTCTTAGAGAACTCGGACTAGCTGCTGAAAGCAATCACGGACTCATCTTGGGATCAAACGAACTGGCCACTTTTGATGCGGATGTCTTGATAGCCCAGATGGTTGCAGACAGAAATCCATTTATAAAGTTTGTGTTTGAAATTGCTGATAAAGCACCGCAGAGAATCGAGGATATCGGCTCCTTAGTTTGTGATGCATCCAGCTACTGCGATATCTGTGAGTATCCCAAGCTCTGCAGGCACAAGAGACAAGAAACTAATCACTTACAACTGGTAGCTGGAATTACTAGAGCCAACATCGAATCTTTACACAGATCCAATGTTCACTCTGTGAAGCAACTCTCTGAGTTTTCTAGTCCCACCGACAAACTGACTAAGGCTCAGGTTGAAAAGCTTTCGCTGCAAGCTAGGTTGCAGCAGCACATGTATGAAACTGGAGAATCGATCTTTGAGATTACAGATGCTGCTGAGCTTGCAAAACTCCCAGCTCACAACGATGGCGATATCTTCTTTGATCTTGAGGGTTTCACTTTCTACGAAGAAGCTGGAGGCTTGGAATACCTATTTGGATTTATGAGCGTCGACTCTGGCGAAGAGTTTCATTTTGATTGGGCAGATAATCGGATAGAAGAAAAACGGATTTTTGATAAGTTCATGCACGATTTGCTCAATCGTATTCAGAGATTTCCAGATGCGCGCATCTATCACTATGCACCATATGAACAAACAGCTTTGAAGCGATTAGCTGAGCGCTACCAGATCTATCAAACTGCTGTGCAGGAGTTGATTGAAGGCGAATACTTTGTTGATCTATATCGAGTAGTAAAAAACTCGATAGTGGTCTCACAAGAGAACTACTCCATCAAGAGTTTGGAGAATTACTACAGCTTCAAGCGAGTATCAGAAGTCAAAGAAGCCAAGGGTTCCATGGAGTATTACGACCAGTACCTGAGCGCTCTAAAGGAAGATCCGGCGAGCGCCGAAAACCTAAAGCGCCAGGTGATTGCATACAACCAAGATGATTGTGCAAGCACACTGGCGCTTACTAGGTGGCTTAGATCTTTAGTAGATCGAAACGTCTAGCGGAATTCCAGGTCCAAAAGTGGTGGATACTGCACCCTTCTGAATGTATTTACCCTTTGCGGTAGAAGGCTTTAGTCGAACAACCTCATCCATTGCAACGGTTAGGTTCTCGGTCAGCTTGTCAGCTGAGAAGTGAGCCTTACCAATGATGAAGTGAAGGTTTGACTGCTTGTCGATACGGAACTCAATACGTCCACCCTTGATGTCAGTCACAGCCTTTGCGGTGTCCATGGTGACGGTTCCGGTCTTTGGGTTTGGCATTAGGTTACGAGGACCTAGTACCTTTCCAAGCTTTCCGACCTTACCCATTAGATCTGGGGTGGCAACCGCAGCATCGAAGTCGGTCCAACCGGCTTCAACCTTTGCGATTAGTTCGTCACTACCGACCTCATCGGCACCAGCTGCTCTTGCTGCGTCTGCTGCGGCACCATTTGCAAACACGATTACTCGAGCGGTTTTTCCGGTTCCGTGTGGCAGAGATACTGTGCCACGGATCATTTGGTCGGCTTTCTTTGGGTCGACACCTAGCTTCAGAGCAACCTCAATAGTTGAGTTGGTCTTCTTGCCGGCGGTTTCGATAGCCAGGCTTGCCGCCTCGGCTACTGAGTAGAAGCGACCCGCTTCTAGTTTGTTGACGGCCTCTTGGTAGGCCCTTGAGCGCTTTGACATCGCTGCTTTTCCTTTCGGTCACAGTCCGTGGTTGCTGGGGAAGCGACCCCACCCACGAGCTATTTAGTTGTTAGTTCTTTTCTACGGTGATGCCCATTGAGCGAGCGGTGCCCGCGATGATGTGGGCGGCTGCTTGTAGGTCATTTGCGTTTAGGTCAGACATCTTCGCTTCTGCAATTGACTCAACCTGCTGCCAGGATAGCTTTGCCACCTTGTCGGTGTGAGGAGTCGCGCTCCCCTTCTTAACTCCCGCTGCCTTCTTGATTAGCTCAGATGCAGGTGGGGTCTTAAGAACAAAGGTGAATGATCGGTCTTCATAAACGGTGATCTCCACTGGTACAACGTTGCCTCGCTGGTCGGCGGTGGCGTTGTTGTAGGCGGTGCAGAACTCCATGATGTTTACACCGTGTTGACCTAGTGCAGGACCAATTGGAGGAGCTGGGTTAGCAGCGCCTGCCTGGATCTGCAGTTTGATCAGACCGGTGACTTTCTTCTTGGGTGCCATTTCCTTTTCTTTCCTTAGTTCAGTGGACCGACTTGGTCAAAAGACAGTTCCACTGGTGTTTCTCGCTCAAAGAGCGAAACCAATACGGTGACCTTGCCAGATTCTGGCTTGATCTCCGAGATAGTGCCGGGCAGTCCTGCGAAGGAGCCATCCTTGATCAGGATGCTCTCGCCAACTGCGAAGTCGATCTTGACTGGAATCGACTTTGCCTTTGCTCCGCCGCTGGACTTTGCGCCAGCCTTGACCTGAGCAACTTCTTCGGTCTCCTGCGGAGTGAAAAGTGGCTTGAGCATTTCAAATGCTTCGTTTGGTCTTAGCGGAGTTGGGTTTTGTGAATTGCCAACAAATCCGGTGACGGCTGGAGTGTGGCGAACCAGTGCCCAGCTGTCTTCGGTCATGTCCATGCGAACTAGCACGTAACCAGGAATGCGAACCTTGGTAACTAGCTTGCGCTGACCGTTTTTGATCTCAATGCTTTCTTCCATCGGCACTTCAATCTGGTAAACCTCATCGCCACCAGCAAGTGATTGCTTACGAACTTCGATGTTCTGCTTCACTCTGCGCTCGTAACCTGCATAAGAGTGAACCACGTACCACTTACCTGGCTGCTTGCGAAGTTCTTCGCGGAATGTTCGGTATGGGTCATCGGAAACTTCTGCAGGAGCCTCAGCCGCAACTTCTTCGCGCGTGACTTCTGCTACTTCCTCAACCTGAAAACCATCTAGCTCGTGAGTTGCTTCTTGCTCGGCTGAGGCTAGGTCAACAGAGTCAAGGTCGACGTTCTCGTCAACCGCAGGCTCTGCGATCTCTAGTGGCTCACCGACGGGAGCGTCACTGAAATTTAGTTCTGACACCTATTACCTCTTTAGTCCGAAAATACGAAAGTTACAACGTTTAGAAATGCCCAGTCGAGCAGGGAGATGATCACCATGACTACTGCCACGAAGGCAAGCACGACACCGGTGAACTTAATTAGCTCAGATCTGGTTGGCTTGGTAACTTTTCCAAGCTCAGCCAATACCTGACGAATAAAAAGCGAGAGTCGCTGGATTGGGTTTTTAGCTTTGGCGCTATCCGCCTTGGCTTTTTCAACCAGATCCTCTTGTGCTCTTTCAATCTCTTCTGCCACAGTTTGACCTTTCTTTAGTCGCAGGGCGGACAGGACTCGAACCTGCAACTTGCGGTTTTGGAGACCGCTGCTCTACCAATTGAACTACCGCCCTAAAGTTGCCATCGCCATCAACCGTTACTTGGCTCGAGGCTTGGTTTCAGGAGCCGGGCGCAAGACACACTTCTAGTATGTTTTCTAGGATTGTGAATTTTTGCCAGATTAGTTTCGGCAGATGTCAACAGGTCAAATTTTAGGGCCTTTAGGGCCTTTGGCGCAATGCCGCTGAGCCCCACAGACCCCATTTCACAAGTATTCTGGCTATATGCCAGCCAATCGAATCTCTTCTCGGATAGCCGCCATCGCCGAAAGCGCCACTTTGAAGGTGGACGCCAAGGCCAAGGCCCTCATTGCCCAGGGCAGGCCGGTCATCACCTATGCCGCTGGCGAGCCAGATTTTCCAACTCCCGACCACATTGTCGAAGCAGCAATCCAGGCTGCTAAAGATCCTAAGAACCACCGCTACACACAAGCGGTTGGTTTGCCTGAACTGCGAGAAGCGATTGTCGCTAAGACTTTGCAAGACTCTGGCACCAAAGTTGATGCGTCTCAAGTAATTGTGACTAATGGTGGCAAGCAGGCTGTTTATCAATCATTTGCGGTGATCGTTGACAAAGGTGATGAGGTTTTGGTTCCGACGCCTTACTGGACTACCTATCCAGAAGCAATCAAGCTAGCTGGTGGTAAGCAGATCGATGTGTTTGCTGGCAGTGACCAGGACTACAAGGTAACTGTCGATCAACTTGAAAAGCACTACACAGACAAGACAAAGGCACTTCTACTTTGCTCACCTTCCAATCCAACCGGTGCCGTTTACTCTCGCGAAGAGATTGCCGAGATTGGTAAGTGGGTTCTGTCAAAAGAAAATCTCTGGGTTATCACCGATGAGATTTATCAGAACTTGGTCTATGACGGTGTGAGGGCTTACTCCATCACTGAGGTTGTACCTGAGTTGGCTGATCGCACAATCATGGTCAACGGTGTTGCAAAGAGCTATGCGATGACTGGTTGGAGACTTGGTTGGATGAT
>ERZ1022729.97-NODE-97-length-12216-cov-6.592303_pt1 | contig 12216 bp, 13 predicted proteins | sample MGYA00520880_ERZ1022729 | MGnify/ENA primary metagenome ERZ1022729 (study PRJEB33162, sample SAMN09537598) | freshwater metagenome | isolation source: freshwater | place: Canada:Alberta | collected 2017-07 | study: EMG produced TPA metagenomics assembly of the...
GCTATCTATAATACTCGATTTTCTTGGACTTTTTTCGACGTTCAACACTTCTGCCCCTTATCAAGGGGGGTAGGGGGGATCTCCTTCTCAATTTTTTTAAATCCAACTAACTGAAACTCATCCTGAATTATCTATGACTCATTTATCAACTCAATTACGCGAAGGAACCCAAGCTTCCCATACTCTTTCCGAAAATACAGCCTACATGAAATGTTTTCTTAAAGGCATTGTCGAACGAGAACCTTTCCGTAAATTACTCGCTAATTTATACTTTGTTTATAACACCTTAGAAGCAGGTTTTGAACAGTACAAAGATCATGAAATTATTGGCCGTTTATATTTTCCTGAATTGAATCGTACTGCTAATTTAGAACAAGATCTTGCTTTTTATTACGGCGAAAATTGGAAAAATGATATTGCGCCCCTACCTGCGGGAACAGTTTATTGCGATCGCCTCCAAGAACTGATTGAAAAGAATCCTGTTTTGTTAATTGCCCACGCCTATACTCGTTACATGGGAGATTTATCGGGAGGTCAAAGTTTAAAAGGAATCATTCGTTCTGCCCTAGAATTACCTGATGAAAAAGGTACTCGCTTTTATGAGTTTGAAGCATTTTCAACGCCTGCCGAACGACGGGCTTTTAAAGATGTTTATCGTCAAGCTTTAGATGATTTACCCTTAGATGATCTAACCGTTAAAGCCATTGTGGAAGAAGCCAATTATGCCTTTGCGTTGAACCGAGATGTGATGCATGATTTAGAACCCGATGTTAAAGCTGCGATCGGGGATCATACCTTCGATTTACTAACTCGCCAAGATCGTCCTGGTAGCACAGAACGTCATCGCCCTGGTCATGGCACGGTTGCTTTAGTTACTGCTGAATAAACTAAAAGTTTCCATCACGGTACAGTTGCGTTAATTACTGTTGATTAAAAGTCCCCCTTATTAAGGGGGGTAGGGGGGATCTAAACTCCCAGAAAAAGACAAAGGGCTTACGCTATACGCCCCTACAATCATTACAAAAATAATTGATCAATTCTCATTGTTGAAAGAATAATTCCCTATGAAATCTCTCTGCCAAAATGTTAAATTTGATTCTGATTTACTTCATAAATACGACCAACCCGTTCCTCGTTATACCAGTTATCCTCCTGCGACAGAATTAACGGAAAATTTTGATGAATCTTTATTTCGAGGTGCGATCGCGGCGGGCAATTATAAAAAAACACCTTTATCGCTCTATTGTCATATTCCTTTTTGTGAAAAAGCCTGCTATTTCTGTGGTTGCAACACGATTATTACTCAGCTAAAACAAGTTGTCCAACCCTATCTGGATTATGTCAAAAAACATATTCAACAAATCGCACCGTTAGTTAAAAGCGATCGCTTGGTTCAGCAAATGCACTGGGGCGGCGGTACACCGAATTATTTGAATCAGGAACAACTGGAATTTTTATGGAATACCTTTCACGAAAATTTTTCCTTTGATCCTAATGCAGAAATTTCTATTGAAATTAATCCCTGTTATGTGGACAGAGACTATATTTTATTCTTGAAAAAATTGGGCTTTAATCGGATTAGTTTTGGCATTCAAGATTTTAATTCCAAAGTTCAAGAAGCCGTTAATCGCATTCAACCCGAAGAAATGCTCTTTAATGTGATGTCTTGGATTCGGGAAGCAGGTTTTGAAAGTGTAAATGTTGATCTAATTTATGGCCTGCCTTTCCAAAGCTTAGAAACCTTTAAGGAAACTATTCAAAAAACAATTCAACTTAACCCCGATCGGGTTGCGGTCTTTAATTTTGCCTATGTGCCTTGGATGAAGCCCATCCAGAAAAAAATGCCCCAATCGGAGATGCCCGTCGGTGAAGAAAAATTGGATATTCTGCAAATGACGATCGCCGAATTAACTCAAAATGAGTATGTTTTTATCGGCATGGATCACTTTGCTAAACCCGATGATGAATTGGCGATCGCGCAACAAAAAGGAGAACTTCATCGCAATTTCCAAGGCTATACCACCCAACCCGAATCAGATTTACTGGGTTTTGGCATGACCTCCATTAGTATGTTGCAGGATGTTTATACTCAAAATCACAAATGCTTAAAGGACTTTTATCAAGCCATTGATTCTCATCAAATTCCTCTCGAAAAGGGTGTAAAACTAACCCAAGATGATTTGATTCGTCGCACGATAATTATGGAATTAATGTGTCAATTTAAACTTTCGGCTCCCGATTTAGAATCGAAATATCATTTAGGATTTGATCTGGATTTTAATGATTATTTTGCTTCCGAACTAGTGGCTTTAGATGCCCTAGAAAAAGATGGCTTAATTCAACGTTGGGGAGATGGGATCGAAGTGACTGCCAGCGGACGCTTATTAATCCGAAATATTGCCGCCGTTTTTGATACTTATTTAAGTAAAAAAAGTGAGAGAACTTTCTCTAAAGCGATTTAAAAAAGTTCTCTTTATATGATTCTTGATTTTTGTTCGCGGCTACTGTCGTTGTAACCTTTTTTGTGATTGGTTATTGGAAAGAGTCTACTCCAACTTTTTCTCGTTTTAGAAGCACACAAGCGACAACAATACCCACTATCGCCAAAAATGCCATCGGATAGAATACATAGTTGTAGCTACCAAATAGATCGCGAATACGGCCTGTGACTAGCGTTCCAATCAACGCACCAACGCCATAGGCTGTGAAAACAAGACCATAGTTTTGGGCATACTGATCAGGATTAAAGAAACGTAGCGTTATGGTGGGAGCCATCGCTAACCAACCGCCCAGACAGAACCAAAACAGGCAAAAAGCAACAAGATAGGTGGCAACCTGTCCCGTTCGAGCATTCATCATTAATATACAGGCGATTAGAATCAATACATAGGTCAAAATTGCTACATAATGAGGCTTGAAGCGATCGCATAACCAACCAAAGAGCGGACGACTCATCCCATTAAATAGAGCAAACAGAGACACACTACTAGCGGCCACAGTCGGATTAATATCAATGATTTCTCCCCCTACTGGACTGGATATCCCAATGGCACTCAAACCGACTAGAGCGGCGATCGCGTAGCAAATCCACAGCCCATAAAATGACCGACTTTTAAGCAAGTTCTTCGGGTAGGTTGGGGTCGAGATAGAGGGAGCAGTTGCGATATTCTGCCAAGGATGCCAGCCTTGAGGAGGCAACTTCATGGTTAGGGCGATCGCTAAAATAATAATCGTAAAGGCGATACCAAGAATGCGTAGGGTGGGTCGAACCGAGTAGGCAGCAATTAATTGGTTTGCCAGAGGAGCCGTAATCAAGGGCGAGAGACCAAATCCAATAATCGTCAAACCGACAGCCAACCCTTTTTTCTCAGGAAACCATCGGGAGACGACAAAAATAGGGACACCATAAACAATACCGATTCCAGTGCCAGCGATCACCCCATAGGTGAAGATGAGAAAGCCAACGTGGGTTGCAAAGCTGGAAAGAATGTAGCCCAAGCCTACAACAATACCTCCGATCGCCGTTGTGAGGCGAGTACCAATACGAGGAAGATAAAAGCCCGTGATTGGCATCAGTACCGCATAGAAAACTAACACAAAGGTGTAGGGTAAGAGGCTTTCAGTCGCACTAATTCCCAACTCATTTTCCAAGGGAGTTCTGAAAATGCTCCAGGAATACACACTTCCTAAGCAGAGTAAAATTATTATCCCCAAAGGAATCAGCAACCATCTGCCTTGATTTGCAGGAAATCCCAAGACCATTATTTTTTGGTCATGATCAATTGTTGTACCCATAAACTTTTTAAAAGATCGAGAACTGAATCAATGTATAAGGTATAAGTGAAAACGACAAAACTGCCTATCGTACTATATTCAACCACCTTTAAAGTAATCTTCTGGGCGGTAAGTTATTGATGCAAATTACCCAACTATCGCAAAAAGTCTTCAGTCTTGAAATCGAATAAAACGAACTAAGGCAACTCAACAGAAGTCGGTTTAGCAATATGGGGTAAACCCCAACCCAGCTTTTCCCGTAGAATTCTAAAAAATTCGGGAGATTGGAGACGGATAAATTTCGCTGCGTAGGGAGAGCGGTGCAAATGAACGCGGTCTTCGGGTAAAACATAACAACCCCCATTTCCATCTACGACCATCACCATCCGATTGGGGGTTGCGGGGAAAACATTGACGGGTTCGGCATCAGAAAAAACCAAGGCACGAGAAGCTAGGGAGTGGGGACAAATAGGGGCGAGTTGGAGAACGGGAACATCAGGGGTAACAACGGGGCCGCCCGAACTGAGGGAATAGGCCGTGGAACCCGTTGGAGTAGAAATAATAATGCCATCGGCGGCGATATCGACGGGAGCGTGTTTGCCAATTTGAATTTCAAAATGACACATACTCGTGAGGGGTTCCCGATGTAAAACCATTTCATTGAGAGAAAGAGCTTCCCAGAGGATGGTTTCTTCCCGATATAGCCGCACTGTCAACATGGAACGGTTTTCGATGCAATAATTTCCAGCGATAATTTGATCGATCGCCTGGGAGAGTTGATTGAGATAAATTTCGGTTAAAAACCCCATGTGTCCCGTATTAACGGTTAAAACAGGAATGCCAATGGGAGCTAACTGCCGAAACGCCGATAAAACCGTACCATCTCCCCCCAAGGAGATCGCAAAAGTCATATCAGAGTCAAAATGGGGTGGTGTCAGTTGTTCAATCCGAGTATGACAAATAGGGCGATCGGGTTGAGAATAACCCAACAGTCCGCCGCATCCTGTTTCGAGTAAGACTTCCCAGCCAGACGCTTCAAATTTGGCCTGCAAGTCTAGAGCGACTTTACAAGCGATCGGTTTGATATCGTTGTAAATAATGCCTACTTTGGGCATTGATGGCTGATCCTCGATTGGGGTGAATAGGAAGATTTAAAAGAAGAAATCTTTCTTTTTTTTCGATTTTTTGGCTTTGTTTTGCTGGTAATCTAGTTCCTTGAGCTTTTTCATGATTCGCCCAAAGTATTCCTGTAAATAGGATTCTAAAGTGGTTGTTTCCTTGGGATCAAGTCCAAAGGTTTCATAGACTTCTTGCATGGGCGCATCTAATGATTTTCCACTGGCGAGAACTTCCGCAAAAGCAAGCCGATCAGAAATATTATAAGTCCATTGGAAAACACGGGTAAAGCGTCTCATAAAACGCAACAATCCGAGGGGAACTCTGGAAATTTTGGCTTCTCGGCTAGACAATTGTTCACAAAGTTTAATGATTTCTTCGGCTCTCCAGGCGCGGGTTCCGACGATGGGCAGGGTTTGTTTCTCTGTCGCGGGAACTTCTAAGGCTCGAACCGCAAATTTAGCGACATCCTGGGTATCGATATAGGCGATCGCCGTGCTTTCTCCCGTCAGCCAAACAGGCTGGTTATCTAAAATGGGGATGGCGTACTGGCCAATCAGACCCTGCATAAAGCCACAGAGTTGCAAGGTTGTGTAATTTAGCCCTGATTCTGCTAAAAAAAGCTCTGTATAGTGTTTGATCTCCATTAACGGTACGTTGGGGTATTCCTTGGCCCGCAGAATGGAGAAGAAAATATAGCGTTCGATGCCTGCCGCTTTCACTGCCTGAATTAGGTTCACTTTCCCCGTCCAATCCACTTTCGCGATCGAGAGGGAATCCGTTGCCCGTGCAGTCGCGGCATCAATTACCGCATCAATTTCTACCAAGGCAGAAGGCAGGGTTTCGGGTTTACAAATATTCCCATAAACAACCTCTGCTCCCCATTCCTTTAGAAAGGCTGCCCTTTGCAGGTTTCTGACCAAACAGCGCACGGAATGACCTTGATCGAGGGCGCGACGAACAATTTGCCGCCCCAGAGTCCCTGTTCCACCAACGACGAGTACTCGCATTTAATATCGTTTCGTAAAGTTTTTTTAAGTTTCTCTAAGATTTTATCAGAAACCGTTCGTCAAGGGCGATCACTTTTGTTTTTTTTTCGAGAAATTGACGGGGGACTGAGTTGAGAATTTTAGTCGGCGATCGCGTTACCTGCATTTTAGCCAATGGCAATTAGCTTGGTAAATCTCAAAACCATTAAAATAAAAATCCAAACTTTTTGAGATTATTCCCCGATTTTCGCTATGATTACGTTAGTAATGCTGAATGATTAGGTATGCCAAAATACGACATCCGAGATGCCCTCAAACAAGACTTAGTAGAAATTGTTGAGATTTATAATTCCAACATTCCCTCGCATTTAGCCACCGCCGATACCCAACCCATCACGATTGAAAGTCGTCTCCAGTGGTTTGCCGATCACTCTCCTCAAAAATATCCCCTCTGGGTGGTTGAAAATGAAGATAAACAAATTATTGGCTGGCTGGGATTCCAGTGTTTTTATGGTCGCATTGCTTATCAAAAAACCGCAGAGTTAAGTATTTATATTCATCTGGATTATCAACAACAAGGAATTGGTAAAAAACTCCTAGAAAAAGCTATTGAAGAGGGTTCTAAATTAGGATTAAAAGTTCTATTAGGTTTTATTTTTGCCCATAACAAAGCAAGCTTAAAATTATTTACCAAATATGACTTTACAGAATGGGGCTATTTACCTCAAGTCGCTGAACTAGGAGGGGTGGAAAGAGATTTAGTGATTATGGGTAGAAAGATTTCTTGACATCATTTTTATCGAACTATCTACAACTATATCTCAGCGATGAACTACAGCGATACTAAATAAAATTTATTCCCATGTTAAACAGATATTTTGGGCTTCACAAATATCCTTAATAGCTTTAAGTTTACTTTCTGTAAGCTTACCGAATAAATGAATTCTTTGGCGATGATGAGGATAAAATTTTCCATAACTAATAATTTGCCCAATCGCACTTTTCCAACCCGAAGCCCTTTTTATTTCAATAACTTCTGTCTCGGTTAAGATATCAATTCTTCCTGCTGGCGTAGAAACTTCTACTTGGCCATTGAGTTGTTTGGCTAGGCGGTTGCGATACCATAATTCCGTACCTTTAACAGGCTCACTGATTGTTTTTTCAGGAGCATTACCATTTATCTGAAAAATCATTTCGCGTACAGCTTTTCTGGCCATACTTTGTAATAAATTAGGTTTTGTTTTTTTACTTTTAGTCATGATTTTTTCTGGTAATGTTCCTTTTTATCCTTTTTTGACTTTTTTTTCTTACTTTTTTTATTCTTCCCCTTGAAAAAACTTAAATATGCCATAACCCGCTAATCCGACAACTGCTCCAACTGCCGCAACGGGAGCCATTGTTACAGCAACCGCAGTTCCTCCCACCGCTAATCCCATACCGCCGACTAAAGCTGAAACTCCAGCACCCGCACCCGCGCCGATCACGGCAGCCCCAACAATGCTCGGATCTTGCTCTTCAACTGCTTTTTTAACACCATAGGCGGCAGAACCAACAACTGCTCCTGCGGCGGCCACTGGTGCCATTCCAATTCCAACGGCTGTACCTCCTACGGCTAAACCCATTCCACCGATAACCGTTGATGCACCTGCACCGACCGCCGCCCCTACTCCGACGGAAATTGCCGCTTCCTGTACTGAATCAGATGAATTGTTTGGCGTTTGAGAATCATTTTCTTGGTTATTCATGACAATACGCATTCTGAAAGAATTAATACTGGGATGATACTACGATTTATCTAAATTAGTCAATCCTTGAAAACACCGATCTTTATTAACAGTTAATCGGGCAAAATCGCAATACAGTCAATTTCAACCAAAACATCTTTGGGTAAACGGGCAACTTCCACACAAGCGCGAGCAGGAGCCGTTGCTTCATCAAAATAGGAGGCATAAACTTGATTCATCGCGACAAAATTATTTAAATCACTCAAAAAAACCGATGTTTTAACGACATTTTCCCAACTCGTTCCTGCTTCCTTGAGAATCGCACCTAAATTTGCCATAACTTGCTGGGTTTGTTGAGTAATATCATTTCCGCCGACAATTTCACCTGTTTCAGGATTGAGGGGAATTTGTCCTGCAACGAATAACAGGGTTCCTTTGGCCGCGATCGCCTGATTGTAGGGGCCAACGGGGGCGGGGGCTTGGTTAGTACGGATAATTTTCAGAGTCATAGTGCAAAAATTAAGGTGATTTCACTAAAATACCTTGAAAGGGATTCTGAAAAATCATTTAAACTAAATTTTCTGATAATTGATTGTCTGACTGGAAAAAATCTGAATTCAAAATAGTCTGCCATTCTGTTTCAGATAAGGGCTGATTGATAAGTTTAACGCCAAAACAAGCTTCGGCGGAGGTGATCAGGGATTCTATAATTATTTCATGGGATAAATTAATGCTATGGGGAGAAAAACGTCCAAAAACCTGAGCAAATAAATCGGGATCGGGATTTAATAACATTGAGCCATGCTGCAAAATCGTTTTACCTTGCCGTAATTGCGCTCCGCCGATGATTTTATGTCCGTCTTTATCGATTAAATCTGCTTGGGTTGCTGTGCCAAAACAATTGGGATTGTGGATATATCCCCTGCCTGTTTTACCGTAGTGTAATTCGATTCCGAGCGATCGCCAACCTGCTAATAAAAACTGAGAAATTTGTTCATAGGAAGTCGCCACATTGGAACTAAAACCAGAAGTCACGACCATATAGGTTAAATCTCCCTGATGTAAAACCGCCCTTCCTCCCGATGGACGACGCACAATTTCAATCGGTTTATTTTGCCAAGTTAAATGATTCCATTTTTCAGGATAATTTCGTTGAAAATGTCCCAAAGAAATCGCGATCGGCGACCAAGTATAAAATCGTAAAATTGGGGGAGAATTTCCTAAATGATGTTGTTGTAAAAGCCAATAATCGATCGCCATCTGGATTTTCCCTGATACTTCTAAGGGGGGAATAAAACGCCAGGTGGGAGATTGATGGAACATAAAATAGTCTATAGAATAAATTGATTAAGTCGAGTCAAAAATTATGCACCATGCTTCTATTCGCACTGCTAATATTCACAGGGCGATCACCTTTTATGAACAACTAGGGTTTATGGTCAATGAGCGTTTTACGACGGGTTATACTCTAGCTTGCTGGATGGAAGGATTGGGCGGCAGAATTGAGTTGATCCAAATACCTGAACCGAAACCCGCCCCCGATGCCTTTGGAGATGAGCATTATGTCGGTTATTATCATTTATCCTTTGATCTAACCGATTTAACCCCCGATTTACCCACCTGGTTACAAGCATTACAAACAGCGTTCAATCAAGCTGAAGAGTTAGATCCCCTAAAAGTTTTATTGGAACCTTGTCAACAAATGATCGGCGATCGCGTTTATGAAGTACTTTTTCTCGCGGATAGTGATGGTTTGCCCCTAGAGTTTATTCGAGTTTTGCGTTAATATTCAGCGCGACGAATCTGGAAACAACACCATTCTCCCCGTTTCCAGAGGGCGGCAACTACCCAACCGTTTTGTTCTAGGGTGTCCGCGATCGCCTGGGTTTGGTCTAACAAAATGCCACTGAGAATAGCCCAACCCTGGGGTTTAATCAGCTTAGAAAACTGAGGAATTAATTCTGCGATCACTTCTGCCAAAATATTACAGACAATGCCATCTACCCCATCAGGAGCCAATTCTAATAATTCGGCGATACTGCCCTGATTAATCACCAAATAGGATGGATTAATTTGATTCAGATGGCGATTGCTACGGGCTGACTGGATCGCCAGGGGATCATTATCAACCGCATAGACTTTTTTGGCTCCTAATAAAACCGCACCGGTCGCCAGGATACCCGAACCACAGCCCACATCCGCCAGTACGATTTCACTAGCCCCCGTTGTCAGGCGCATTTCCAGGGATTCTAAACATAATTGGGTCGTGGCATGGGTTCCCGTCCCAAAGGCAACCCCTGGATCAATCCGCAGCAGTAAGCGATCAGATTTTTCAGGTAATGGTAGCCAAGCAGGATAAATCAAAAAGCGATCGCCGATTTCTGTCGGTTGCCAATGTTGTTTCCAACTACTCGACCAATCTTCCTCCTCAATTAATTTCCAACGCAACAAAGGTTGGGGTAAACCCGCGAGGAGAGAATCTTGATGGAGCCAGAGGGACAAAGCGGCTAGATCCAATAATTGGACTTTAGATTGGGGGATATAGGCACGCATCAAAGCGGACTGCCCCTTGGATTCGGTGACAGTCCCAGAACAGCCAAACTTATCCAATCGCCAATAGATCGACTCTTCCAAACTCGGATGCGCGAGAATCTTAATTTCCCACCAGCTATTCGCCATAAATTGTCACCTAAAAAGACAATAACTATAGCTTAACGGTGTAAGCGTCGCGAATTCCATCCACTTTGGTAATCTCTGTCAAAAGTCCTTCGGGTAAGGGATCATCCAAACTCAGAGCCATGACAGCATCTCCGCGCACAATTTTGCGTCCGACCTGCATACCCGCAATATTGACATTAAAACTGCCCAATAAAGAGCCGATTTTTCCGATAATTCCAGGCATATCGCGGTGGAGCGTAAAGACCATGTAGTTACTGGGCGGCACATTGATAGGAAATTCATCCACGTCGGTAATGCGAATTTCGCCATTGCTAATCAACGCTCCCGTAGCCGAATGTTCTCCCATTGAACCGATCGCCTTGAGGTGAAGAGACCCCGAATAATCGTGAATAGAGGCATCACGGGTTTCAATAACGCGAATACCCCGTTCCTTGGCTTCAATGGCCGCGTTAACGTAATTAACCCGTTCCCGTAGAGCTTGGGAGAGTAAACCTTTAATCGCCGCCACTACAATTGGTTGACTGCTATTGGTGGCCAATTCTCCCTGTAAACCAACGGTTAATTGCTCAATACGACCTCCAGCCAGTTGACCCACGAGGGTTCCCAAGGTTTCGGCCAATTGGAGATAGGGGCGTAATTTTTCCATCACATCGGGAGTGAGTCCTGGAATATTCACCGCAGACCGAGCGGGTAAACCCAGTAATACATCCCGAATTTGTTCGGCCACATCAATGGAGACATTCACCTGGGCTTCTGCGGTCGAGGCTCCCAGGTGGGGGGTGAGGATCACATTTTTGATTTCCCGTAGCTTGGATTCTCCCAGGGGTTCTTCACTGAATACGTCGAGGGCGGCTCCTGCTAATTGGCCATTTTCGATCGCCACCACTAAGGCATCTTCGTCAATAATGCCACCACGAGAACAGTTGATAATGCGGGTTGTGATCTTCATTTTCGCGATCGATTCGGCGTTAATCAAATTCGCGGTTTCGGTGGTTTTAGGAATATGGAGAGTAATGAAGTCTGATTCGGCAAAGAGCAGATCTAAATCAACCAGAGTACAACCCAATTGATCCGCCCGTTCCTTAGAAATAAAAGGATCGTAGGCCAATAACTTCATGCCCATCGATTTGGCCACCGTTGCAACGTGGGAACCAATTTTCCCTAAGCCGACAACGCCCAAGGTCTTTTTATAAACTTCCGTCCCAACGTAACTTTTTCTATCCCATTTCTTCTCTTTGACAGATTGATTGGCATCGGGAATATGGCGGGCCAGGGCCATCATCATGGCTAAAGCGTGTTCGGCGGCGGCGATCGTGTTACCTTCGGGGGAATTAACGACAACGATTCCCTGACGAGTGGCGGCTTGGACATCAATATTATCGACACCGACTCCTGCCCGACCAATAATTTTCAGTTGGGTTCCCGCTTCAATGATAGCTTTGGTGACTTTTGTCCCCGATCGCAACATCAACGCATCGTAATCACCGATAATTTTAATCAGTTCCGCTTCGGGCAGTCCTGTTTTAATATCAACTTGGGCAACTTGCTTGAGAATATCGATCCCAACTTGATCAATGGGGTCGGATACAAGAATTTTTGACATAATTTTTAAGTTTAAGAAAGAAAACCGTAGCTTAGGGGAGAATTAAGTTATAGATGACAAATTCTGGCTATTTTACTGAAATGCTGAAAAACCAGAGATGCTCAACGTGAACCATTGTAACGGTAACGGGTCACTCCTTTGGTAATGTTCCCAAATTTTTAAGGGGGTTAGGAAGGGACATCTTTGTTTGACTCAATGGAGAACTTCGGCGATCGCCTCTCCCAAAATCAAGTCATAAGAAAACATATTTGACCCTTTATACCTTGAATCATAGGAATAGGACAGCAATTCCAAATTTAAATGGTATAAACAGAGACAGAAAATAATCTCT
>ERZ1022729.98-NODE-98-length-12200-cov-7.659613_pt1 | contig 12200 bp, 16 predicted proteins | sample MGYA00520880_ERZ1022729 | MGnify/ENA primary metagenome ERZ1022729 (study PRJEB33162, sample SAMN09537598) | freshwater metagenome | isolation source: freshwater | place: Canada:Alberta | collected 2017-07 | study: EMG produced TPA metagenomics assembly of the...
ACACGCGTAAGATCGTCGGCAGCGTCAGATGTGTATAAGAGACAGCCCCATTTGTTCACGTCCAGATTGAGGATTAAAATTAATCCAGATAATATCTCCTTTCTTAGGAACGTAAGCTTTAAGCATCTTCTTAGAAAATCTCGGCTCCAACAAGTTCCCCTATTTCTATAACTTCAGGTAGAGCTTCAGGAACAGGAAAATTTATTGTGAGAAGATCATTTAAGTCTTTTGCTTTTTGAGTTGAATTTAAGATATTATTGGTAATCATTTGAATCACCAATTCATTGATTGGCTCTTCGGTTAATTCAGACAGTTTTTCTAGTTTTTGAAATAATGATTCAGAAACTTCTAGGGTTAATTGTCGAGTTTTCATCGGATTACCTAAAATCGACTAGCTATAATTATGAACGGGACATATTTTATGCCTATTCTAACAGATTTTTGATAGTTACTCTTGGATTATGCGATCGCAAGCCTAAAATGAGAGACCGATTCGGACTACAACAAATCATTGAATTAGAGGCGAGCCTGTTTGGGATTCAGAATGTAGAGTTAAGAGGAGATCGCCGCCTCCCCTTATCCGTTACCCTAGAAAATAGAAAAGGAAAAGCGGCCAACTTCTCCCTCTCAATTAAAAATCTCCAGAGGAATCATAACCTATGCCTAACCCCACTGTAGAAATTAAATTAGAAGATGTTTTAGTCAGCATCCAAAAAGACCTTAAAGAGATTCGAGAAGACATCCAAAAAGACCTGAAAGAAATTCGAGACGATTTAACCGATCTCAAAGTCTCCCAAGCAGAAATCCGAGGCGATATAAAAGTCCTTGATGAAAAGGTTACAGGCATTGGGAAACGTCTTGAAAATCAGGAATTTGTGAGCAAGGGTATTTTAGGAGGATTACTTCTTATTGTTTTGGGCGGGGCCGCTAAATATTTTGGGTTTGTGCCTAAACCCTAAGAAGTTTGAGCGCGATCGCCGTTTTTGTGATGTACACTTAAGATCATGCCCAAACTAGACATAATCCACAATGCAGTAAGAAACGCCCTAATAAAGGATGACTGGGTAATTACGGATGATCCCTATGTAATTCAGTATCGAAAAACAACTTTATACGCCGATCTCGGTGCTGAACAGCCTATGGCTGTCGAACGATATGGGCAAAAGCTCGTTGTCGAAGTGAAGAGTTTTATCGGCGCATCAAAAATACAAGATTTGAAAGAAGCTCTCGGTCAATATGATATCTACCGCTATCTTTTAGAAGAAATCGCTCCAGACCGTAAACTCTATGTTGCTGTCAGTACAGTCGCCTATAAAAGTTTTTTCAAGCAGGATGTGATTCAATTGATTCTGAATAAACATCAACTTCCACTCATTGTTGTAGATATAGAAATGGAGGAAATTAGACAATGGATAAATTAACTGAGTATCCCAGATTAATTAAGCGTATTTTGGAGGAATACATAGAATTGTGTAACCGTCGCAATCAACGAGATATAGAAACATTCTTGATTGTTGATGAGACAAAGAGACACTATATTTGGATGAACCTTGGCTGGCAAAATGGCGAACGTTTTACAGGTATGACTGTTTATGTTCGTATTCGGGATAATAAATTCTGGATTGAAGAGGACTGGACTGAAGAAGGCATCGCAACAGATTTGGTTCGTGCAGGTGTTGCAAAAGAAGATATCGTATTGGCATTTCATGAACCTAAAATGCGTCATTATACAGACTTTGCGGTAGCTTCATAGTAGTATCGCCGTCTAACACTGCGTTGGAGCCGACTTCTCAAAAGTGCGATCGCTTTAAAAACTGTCCAAAGGAACGAGATCACCAGAGCGAATAAACTTTGTCGTGATCCTATCGATTTTCTTGGTCAATAGCAAACTGTCTTGAATTGAACCGTATCTGTGGCGGGATTGTACAAAACATAATTGCCCTGACCCTTTGTCCGTCCCACGTTACCCACTCCCACAATACGTCGGGGGGATTTTCCTTGTTCATGGAGAGTTTGGGGGCCATCCAGGGTAGTAATTTGGGACTGTAATTGTTTCGGCTCCACCCAACATTCAAAAACTAACCCTGATCGCCCACAGAAGAGGTTATTGGCATCAGCCCGTATTAGGCGATCGCAAAGTTGAATGGCGGGGGTATCCAGGGTCAGTTCATCGGCATAGCTGACCGTACTACCGTGGATGAGTAGGCAATCCAACTCATGGAAACCAAAATGGAGCGTTCTCAACCATTGTACTAATTCCCAGTCGATACTTTCCCAGAGCAATTTAGCCCCATCAGTACCTACCTTAGCGACCAACTCTGGTGCATCTAGGGAACCCCGCAAGCCATGCAGATTCAAACATTGTTCTTCCCACCAACCCAGACAAATTTGGGGGGTTAATTCGCCAACTTTGGGAGACTGGATGCGCTCAATGACGGCCCGATTATTGCCTTGCAGACCGAGAAAATCCCCCAGAATATACAAATCGCTAATAGTATCACTCTGCTGTTTAATGGAGGCTAACACCGCTTCATAGGCCGCCAAATTGCCTTCAATGCCACTACAAATAGCCCAATAACTATTAATCATTATTTTTTCTTTAAAATTCGCCGTAAAGCTTCTATTTTTAACTATAAGTATTTGCTAACGCTGACAGACGTGGCTAGGATCATCGGCCCGTTCCGCAAATTCCAATCCCTGGGCCAATCGCCAAGCAAAAATAGGCGGTAAACCTTTTTCGATAATGGCGGCGCAGGTGCGTTGATAGTCGTAGGGTACTTCCCGTAAGGTCACCTGGGTTGTCTCCGTATCGTATAAAACATAGGTGGCATTGGGGCGGCCGTGGCGAGGTTCCCCCACCGATCCTGCGTTGATAATCCGTTTCAGGGGCATGGTGAATTGTCGATCTGTTTTACCATCTCCTCCTTGCGTCACTCGCACAGAAATCGTTCCTTCATTCAAATCTCGCACATAGGGGACGTGGGTATGACCACAAAATAAAACATCGGCTTCGGTGGATAAAACCCTTTCTAAGGCGGCAAAACCATCCATGCTGGGCAGTAGATATTCGTGCTGACTGTTGGGGCTACCGTGAACAAAACAAAGGTTGCTTTCCCGTATTGTTAGGGGCAAGGTGGACAGGTATTCCCTTACTTCAGGGTGAATAGCCGCATTTGTCCATTCATGGGCCGCTCGACCTCGGTTTTCTGCCAGTATAGAAGGATAACTACATTCGCAGGCATTCAGACCCTCTACAATGTCTTCGTCCCAACACCCTTGGCAAGTGGGAATATCGAGGGAGCGAATCATTTCTACCACAGCATTGGGGTGGGGGCCATAGCCCACTAAATCCCCCAGGCAATAAATTTGATCTGCTTTGTGCTGATCAATGTCCGACAAAACGGCATTAAGAGCTTCAAGATTACCATGAATGCAGGAAATAACAGCAAGTTTCATCCAGCGATCGCCTCCTCTAGGGGATTCAAATTTTTGTACTGTTGTTGGTAATGGGTCAGGATTTCATTGGATAGGCAACCTTCCATGAGGGTATCGGCAATCAATTTTTGATTGAGGTTCCAACCAGCCAGTTCAATGCCGCTGAAACGCTGGGGACGGCCCTCTAACCAAGGTTCAAGGGGTAATTCGGTGTATTCAATCCCCTTCAGTCCCTGGACAAAATCAATGTAAAAAGCTCGACCGTCTGGCATTTCAAAAATTCCCTTTAACCGTTGCAATTCTCCGTAGGCTCCCCCAGTTAGTTCCGCGAGAATCATGTCTAGACTAGGGGGATCAAAGACAATTCCTGTCAACGGCGATCGCCATAAATTGGGCAAAGACTCGGCATTTTCTAGAAAAAGATCATTGCCAGGGATAATTTCGTCGGCCCAACTATGCCATTCCGAATCCGTTAAGCAGGGGGGTAAGACTGCCAAATGACGACAGGGCCAAGGGTCAAACAGGGCTGAATTTAGATCAATCTGTACACCCAGTTCACAGTAAACCAACGCATTCAGAGGTAAATTTGTCAACCACGATTTCCCTGGGTCTCCAACAATGACCTGCACCGTGGGACAGGTGTAGTTAATGCGGGCCAAATCAACCGTGATCGGCCCCAGTCCTGGGGAAAAATAAAAAGTTGGATGGGTTGAATGCTTGAGTTGTTCAACAATCCAAGTGGTTTTACCGCCACCAGAGGGCCCAGCAACAGCAATTAAGGAAGGCGATCGCATAGAGTACAGTGTTCAAGAAAAGACAAGGAGAAAAGGGAGGAAGCAAAACCTAAACGCTACTCCCTTGAGAAAAAATCTAGTGAAAAGAAGGACTATGGCGAATTAAATTCATAAACTCATCGCGGGTTTTGGCATCATCGGCAAAAATGCCCTGCATCGAACTCGTCACCGTCCAGGAGCCAGGTTTTTGGACTCCCCTCATTACCATACACATATGGGTTGCCTCCACCACGACGGCAACTCCCTGGGGTTGGAGTAATCCCTGTAAAGCATCAGCAATTTGGGCCGTTAAACGTTCCTGCACTTGGAGCCGCCGACCATACATTTCGCAAATACGAGCAATTTTGGATAGCCCAATCACCTTGCCATTGGGAATGTAAGCCACATGGGCCCGACCAATAATCGGTAAAATATGGTGTTCACAGGAACTAAAAAGGTCAATATCCCGAATGAGTACCATTTCATTAGCGTTTTCACTAAAAATAGCCCCATTCAACAGTTCATCCAAGGATTGTTGATAGCCAGAAGTCAAAAACTTCAGAGCCTTAACGACTCGTTTGGGAGTATCTCTGAGACCCTCGCGATCGGGATCTTCCCCCATCCCCAACAGTAATGTTCTAACAGCAGCTTGCATTTCTGCTTCGGAAACAGGGGGAGTAGCTTGGGTAGGAAGGGCGGCGATCGCTTGATTAGCGGTGAGTTTTTGGGAAGAAATTAAAGCAGTCATTTGTTTAAAAAATAGGGTTAGAGTAACAAAAAGACGAGAAATTCAAGAAATTGAGTTAGCTTTGCCAAACCAGTTTAACTGGGATAGCAAAGAGCCAACTGTTGATAAATATCAGCCTGGCTGATGTTCCTCCCAATAAAAACGATTTGATTCTTGGGAAAAGAGCCAGACCAGCCTTCAATTTCTAGAGTGCAACGTTTACCACTCAGTTGAAAAATATACTTTTGGGGACTTTCGGTAAACCAAAGTAACCCCTTGGCTCGAAAGACATTACCAGAAAGACTTTCTAGGAAATCTTGAAATGCTTTTAACACAAACGGACGATCGCTTTGATAGGAAATAGAGACAAAACCATCATTGTCTAAATGGTAAGAATGATGATGGTGGTGTTCGTGATCATGGTGGTCATGGCTATGGTGATGATGATCGGGATCTTGGACATCCTGGCGGGTTTGCTCAATTTCTTCCTCGACTAACCTTTGGTAAGTGTCTGGTTTGTTGTAACCCACATCTAAGATCAAGGGCAGGGGAACTTCAGCATTTTGACAACGCACAATACGGGAATCTTCCTTGATCTCATTAATTTGAAATTCTAACTGATAAAGATTTTCAGGATTGACCAAATCCGCTTTATTGAGCAGAACAATATCTCCATAAATAATCTGCTTTAAGGCAGCTTCACTATCAAAGTGTTCCGAGGTAAACTCTGACGCATCAACCAATGTAATGACGGAATCTAAATGGGTAAAGTCCCTTAATTCTGTCCCCAAAAAGGTTAACATAATCGGCAATGGATCGGCAATGCCAGTGGTTTCAATGACTAGATAATCAATGCGTTCTGTTTTTTCTAGCACATTGTAAACTGCTTCCACCAAGCCATCATTAATGGTGCAACAAATACAGCCATTGCTGAGTTGAACCATGTCCTGATCAACAGATGACAATAACTGGCTATCAATGTCAATGTCGCCAAATTCATTGACTAAAACTGCAATTTTAAGATTTTGACGGTTGTTCAAAATATGATTGAGCAGTGTCGTTTTACCACTCCCTAAAAAACCCGTGATGATAGTGACTGGTAAACCTCTTTTGGGAATTACTAAATCTGATGGTGAGGGATTGCTCATAGTCTAAATATCAATAAATCAGCAAAAAAATTATCTAATGTTCAAGATGATTAGCTTGTAATTGCAGAGCCACATCCTTGGCAAAATAGGTCAAAATCAGATCCGCCCCCGCCCTTTTCATGCTGGTAAGGGTTTCTAGCACTACTTTTTTTTCGTCGATCCAGCCCCTGATCGCCGCCGCTTTGATCAGGGCGTATTCTCCACTGACGTTGTAGGCGACCACTGGTAAATGGGTGTGTGTTTTGATCTGACAAATCACATCTAAGTAAGCCAAGGCGGGTTTAACCATCACCATATCCGCCCCTTCCCGAATGTCTAAATCCACTTCCTTGAGGGCTTCTCGGACATTGGCTACATCCATTTGATAGGTTTGTTTGTCGCCAAATTTGGGAGCAGATTCTAGGGCATTCCGAAAGGGGCCGTAGTAGGCGGAGGCATACTTGGCGGCATAGGCTAAAATCCCCACATTGATCCAACCTTCTTGATCCAAAGCTCGACGAATAGCCCCAATGCGACCATCCATCATATCGGAGGGAGCGACAAAATCGGCCCCAGATTCGGCTTGCATCAGGGCTTGTTTGATCAATACTGCTACGGTTTCATCGTTGAGGATTTTGCCGTTTTCCACAATGCCGTCATGGCCTTCACTACTGTAGGGATCGAGGGCCACGTCCGTAATGATGAGGATCTCTGGACAAACCTCCTTAATAGCTTTGATTGTCCTGGGTACTAATCCCTGGGGGTTATAACTTTCTGTGCCTGCATTGTCTTTTTTGGCATCGGCAATGAGGGGAAACAAGGCGATCGCCCCAATACCTAGTTCCCAAACGGTTTGGATTTCCGTCAATAATCGATCCAAGGAGTAACGGAAACAACCAGGCATAGAGGGGATTTCCTGTTCTAACTCTTCACCCTCCATGACAAAGAGGGGATAAATCAAATCTTCTACTGCTAGGGTGTTTTCCCGCACCAAACGTCGCAGGGTTGCTGTCCGCCGCAATCGTCGGGGTCGCTGGATTATCGAGGAAGCAGAATTCGACATGGGTTGACGGACTGGGACTCCAAGGGTTGGGGAACTAGGGGTCATGAATAAAAAGAAAAATGAGAATGATTATCATTCTTATAGTACCGCAGTTATTTCCGAAAGGGAAGTTGAAGGAGAAACAAAAAACCGCAACCTTGCTTTTGAGCTGGGTTCACCCCTAAGAATAAGCAATGATATTGATTAGTGAGAAGAATGCCGATCCTTTTTGGCTTTTGTGACTAACTTCGTTAAGGGATACGATTGAAACCCTGACCGCGTTTTGTCTGTGACCAAATCAGGATTTCTCCATTTTCGCCCCCTGCGATCAGTTGCTCTCTCCTTGGATGCCAACTGAGACAGGAAAAGCCCTGGGATATGCCCTTTAACGATTGGATTAATTGTTTACCCCGATGCCAGAGGTGAACCCAACTATCTTGACCCGCAGAGGCTAAGAGGTTTTTTTGGGGTTGAAACGCGATCGCGGTAACTTTTTCGCTATGTCCTGTAATCTGGCTTGACCAACCCACAAAATCGTCTTGCTCCCGTCGGCAAATAACAATCTCTTCGCCACTGCTTACAGCGAGAAGCGGATAACCTTGGGAGGGGACTTGACACCAGGCTAATTGCTGTACTTTGCCCAGAAATCCCTGCATTAACCAAGGACTAGGATTGCCCCATTCATAGATTGTTAGGGTGCTGTCTAAGTTACCACTGGCGAGATACTTGCCCTCAAAAGACCAAGCGATCGCGATGCTTGCCGAAGGAATCTCTAAAACAGTGGGTTCCGCCTCCCAATTCAATGCGTCCCATATTTGAATCCCTTGATAACCTGCGATCGCCAAATAACGACCATCTCTACGCCAATCTAAGGCTAAGACAGAAGATGCTTCAAAATTACGGCTAATCACTATTTTTTGTGACGTGGCATCCCAAACATGAACCCTTTTCCCCAGACTATAGACCAACTGATTTTGGGTCGGACTCCAAACTAGGCGATCAATCCAAATCCTTGGATACTCCAAGGTTGTCATTAATTCGGGCAAACCATTATTGATTTTCCAAATTTGTAGTTGCCCATTTTGACCCGCTATGGCTAATAAGTTGCCATCCTGGGAAAAAGCTAAACAATCCACTGACTGTCCTGTGCTTCCTTGATGAACAATTTCTTCAAAGGTTGTCGCAGAAAATAAGCTGATCTCTCCTGCGCCCGAAGCGGCGGCCCAAAGCTTGCCATCAGGGGAATGCGCGATCGCCGTTACATAGTCGAATAACTGCCCCTGCCACCGTAATTGAAAATCGATCGCGGTTTTGGTTTTCATACTAAACAATCCCGAAATCCTTCTTTTAATTGTGTTTCGTCTAAATTACGACCAATAAAAACCAGTTCATTTTTGCGGGTTTCTTGGGGATACCAAGGGCGATCGGCTTTACCATCAAACAGCATATGAACCCCTTGAAAGACAAAACGGTTCTTTTCTCCCTGAACACTAAGAATTCCCTTCATCCGAAAAATATCTTGGCCCTGATTGCGTAGGAGTTCACTAATCCAATTATTGAGCTTTTCACCGTTTAAATCACCCGATTCCACAATAGTGACAGAAATCACGGTTTCATCATGTTGGTGGGTATCTTCACCTAAAATTTCGGGGTCAATTTCCAGGGCATGATCCAGGCTAAAAGCTTCTATTCCCAGAATTTGATCAATCTCAATGTTGGCATCGTAGGTCGGATAAAGTTTAGCCATCACGTTCATGGACTGAATCTTCTGTTTCAGATTTTCCAGGGCTTGAGTTGAGACAAGATCGGTTTTGTTGAGCAAGATGACATCAGCAAAGGCGATTTGTTCTTGGACTTCTTCGGATTCCCAATGCTGATCAATATGTTTGGCATCAACAACGGTAACGACCGAATCTAGAAAAGTCTGCGATCGCACATCTTCATCCATAAAAAAAGTTTGAATCACAGGAGCAGGATCGGCCAGACCAGTGGTTTCGATGACTAAATGATCAAATTTGTCCCGTCGTTTCATCAGATTGCCAATGATGCGAATCAAATCACCCCTGACGGTACAACAGATACAGCCGTTGTTCATTTCAAAAATTTCTTCCTCAACATCAATCACTAACTGATTGTCAATACCCACCTCCCCAAATTCGTTAATAATAACGGCAACTTTTTTGCCATGCTCATGGGTCAGGATGCGATTGAGTAGGGTCGTTTTACCTGCTCCTAAGTAGCCCGTCAGAACGGTCACGGGAATGGGGGCTTGGTGATCGCTTGAAATCATAGAGTCCTCTTTCAAGAATGATAATCATTCTCAAATTATAGCGATAAAGTTCCGCCGTTAAATAACTTTTGCTGTTTTGCGTTTATTTGAAAATCTAATTTTTCTAACCATCAAGCCATAATCAGCCAAGATCTTGGCTTTATAACAATATCGCTGTTCTATCGGAAAAGGATCACCTCAATGAACTCTAAATACTGAGTAGCGATCGCCATTTTCTGTTTTTGGCGGAAAAACGCGATCGCGGTTAAAAAAGATAAAATCGTGAATAGAAAAATTAATAGAAATTCAGATTATGACAACAACCGCCAAGGAATTAAAATCAGACTTGAACAGGTTTAGACAATTTTTTCCCGAATATGCACAAAAACAACTCTACTTAGCCGTAGCAGAAATTGAAATTGAAGAAGGAGCCGATCGCTATGCCTATCGTCAAGGTTTGTTTGTATTAGCTCAAGCAGGAGAAACGGTTTCTATTTTAAATAATCCTGATTTTGAGCCTAAAAATTGGTGATGGGGCGATCGCTTTTTAGAAGCTAAAAACTTAACAAATGTATTTAATTAACCAGCGAAAATTCTTGCCAAATCAGCAAAATTATTCTGCAATCTAAATTCGTGATAGCTTAATTACTTTTAAAATTGGGCAAATAATAGATTTTGAAGAGGCATTGGAGTAATTAAAAGAATTAGGTTGAGTGCAATAAAGAGAATCCTATTGATTAAGATTAAAGTTGAATTGATATCGTTATTTGTTATCGGCAAAAAACGGCTATTTCCCCCCCCAGGGCATTGCTAAAACCCCAGAAATATCATTAACTATCTTTAGATCACTTTGCCTTAATAAAGCAATAGAATCTCCCTAGCTCTCCTCAAAAAAGGCGGAACTGCACCCTAAAATAATTAGCGTTTCTATGATGATCTCATTCACCTTCTCTTTAAACCCCTATTTTGCCCTACATATTCCTGATGGTTTTCTCAATTTTCCCGTCAGTTTGATCACCGCAGTATTTTCGTTGCTCCTGATCGCGGTGTCCCTCAAGCGAGTCGAGGCGGAATATCAAGAACGGGCTGTTCCCTTAATGGGGGTTTGTGCTGCCTTTGTTTTTGCGGCTCAGATGATTAATTTCCCTATTCCTGGGGGAACTTCAGGGCATTTGCTCGGTGGCACTTTGGCAGGAATTTTGCTCGGCCCTTGGGCGGGTTCTTTGGTGATGACGGTGGTGTTTATTGTGCAAACGATATTGTTCCGAGATGGTGGTTTGACGGCTCTCGGCGCAAATATTTTTAATATGGGGCTAATTGGGACTTTTGGTGGCTATTATCTCTATAAAGCCCTCCGATACAGCTTTGGTTTCTCTCGGTGGCGGGGCATGGCCATGGGAACTGCGATCGCGGCTTGGACGAGTGTAGTGATGGCGGCTGTGTTTTGTGCGGTGCAATTGGCTATTTCTGGGACAGTTCCCCTACAGGTTGCTTTGGTCGCCATGTTATCTTGGCATTTCTTGATTGGAATCGGTGAAGCGTTGATTACCTTAGCCGCAGTGAACTATATTTGGCGCACTCGTCCCGACCTGATTTACGATGCTCCGCGATCGCTTCTTAATCCCTAATCCCTAAATTTAAATGAATAATCTCTCTTCTCCAAAAAATAAAGCTTTTATTTTCACGGGTTTAGGTTCAGCCCTTGCGATCGCGATTTTTGTCTCTCCCTTTGCGAGTAGTAACCCCGATGGACTCGACCGAGTAGCCCAAGATCACCATTTTGAACACAAAGCTCAAACCCATCCCCTTTCTCAAAAACTTTCTGCTCAGGCAATTTTTGATGAATATGCCCTCAAAGGAGTGCCTCAACCCATCGCAACGCCTTTAGCGGGTTTAATCGGAACATTAGTCGTGTTTGGGCTGAGTTGGGGACTCGGCAAAGTCTTGGTGAAAAAATCAAATTCTCCCCCTGAATCCTAGATTGGGCTTGGTTTGGATCAAAGTATGGTTCTGTTGCACGTTGGGGCTTTTCAACTAGATCGAGACAGTCATCTTTCTACTGCTTGGCATCGTTTACTTCCTAAAGTTCGTCTGATTTGTGTTTTATTATTGGTTTTTGCGAGTTCTTTTACGCCCAATGGTCATTGGTGGACTTGGAGCATTTATAGCCTCGGTTTGGCGGTGATTATTGCCCTTAGTCGAGTTAAGTTTTCAGTCTTAATAAAACGAGTCGCGATCGAGTCAGTTTTTCTGGGAGTCGTCCTGCTGGGAACGCTTTTTCGAGAAGGCGGAGAAATCCTCTGGCAGTGGGGCGGGTTGCGGATAACGACCGAGAGCGCGATCATTTTGGGCAGTGTTAGTTTTAAAGCCGTGTTATGTCTTTTGATATTGAATGTATTGGTCATGACGACGGCGATCGCGGATTTACTAGATGCCCTGACGGCCCTTAAAATGCCGCCCTTATTAGTCGCTATTTTGAATTCGATGTATCGTTATTTAGGGGTTTTAATCAATGAATTTGAAACCATGCGCCGCGCGGCCCTGTCACGCAATTTACTCAATAATCGTCGTTGGCAGCGATTAATTATCGGTAATACGATGGGTTCCTTGTTTATCCGTAGCTACGAACGGGGAGAACGTATCCATCAAGCCATGCTGGCACGGGGTTATAGGGGAATGACTGCGATCGTGAAGGAACAGCCCCTCCAGAAGATTGATAGGATTGCCTTGCTCTTGATGATGACACTCGTTAGCGTAGGGCAACTGATTTACAAATAAATAGGGCTTGCCGAATAAAGCTGAAAGCGTTATCGAAAAAGGGCTGAGG
>ERZ1022729.99-NODE-99-length-12199-cov-6.615366_pt1 | contig 12199 bp, 12 predicted proteins | sample MGYA00520880_ERZ1022729 | MGnify/ENA primary metagenome ERZ1022729 (study PRJEB33162, sample SAMN09537598) | freshwater metagenome | isolation source: freshwater | place: Canada:Alberta | collected 2017-07 | study: EMG produced TPA metagenomics assembly of the...
TTCCTTTGGTTTTAAAATACAACCCATGCTGTCCCGCTTTATGTTACTACCCGAACAAACCATGTATCTCGACAGTCCGTTACGGGATCATAACCTATTGCAAGCCGTCGCTCGTACCAATCGCACCTACGATGATAAAATTACAGGACTCTCTAAACAATTTGGCCGCATTGTGGACTATATCGGTATTTTTGAAAACTATAAAGAAGCCCTCAATTATGACCCCCAAGATATTGGTGAATTTGAAGATGTAGATAGCCTGATTGTACAATTTCCCACCGTCTTAAATAAAGCTCTCGCACCCTTTAGGCATATTACCCTCGAAGATACCCCTGAATGTGGCCTAGACATCGTTCGCCAATTAAATGACCTAGATCACGGTAAATTTGATCAGAATTTTAAAGAAGTTCTACAACTTTGGGAAGCTCTTTCTCCCCATGCCAAACTCATCAACTATCAAACCGACTATCGTTGGCTATTAGCGATCTATGAGATTTATCTAGAAGAATTCAAACGCTTAGATTTTGATGCAGAAATCTATGCCGCCAAAACCCGTCAACTTATTCAAGAAAGCCTAACACTGATTGAATTTAGGGGACATCTTCCCGAAATTACCATAGACTCAGACTATCTTGAACAACTCCGCGCCACAAAACTGAATACGAGCGATAAAGCTGAAAAAATTATCCGCGACATTGAAACTATTATTCGACTTAATGAAGGCAATAGTCCTATCTATATTGAATTTCAAAACCGTCTGGAAAATCTGATCAAAAAGAAAAAAGCTGAAAGTGAAGCCATTGAAAAAATTCTGCTCCAACTGGAAATACTCTATACGGAACTGGATGAAATAGCAAATCTTCCGCAAAAAATGGGTTTTACTGACTCTGGCACTTTTGAAATTTTTACTCATCTTAAAAATAGTCTTAGCGATAATTTCTCTGAAACTCTGGCCAAAGAATTCGTTCAAGAAATCTATGAAAAATTTATTTCCTCTAATATTTATATTGGGTGGCAAGAAATTCCTGCTACCATTAAAAATCTACGGAGTGATATTATTTTGTGTAGCCAATTCGATCATTACCAATCCCTAGAGTTAGATAGCAATGAAGAACTCATGGATAATATTATGCAAACCGTTCTGCGGAACTATCGCCTAGACTAATGAATTTACCCAACAATTACCAAATTATTGAAAAAAATGTTAAACACGCTCGTATCCGTGTAAGCAATGATGGTAGCGTTCGGATTATCGTTCCCCAGGGTTTTCTGCAACAAGATTTAACAACACTTTTGCAAAAAAAACAATCCTGGATTGAAAAACATCAAGCTTTTTTTCGGAATCAAACTAAGATCAATTTGCAGCGTAATCAATTACTACTCTACGGCGATCGCTATCATTATTTTTATGAATCCTCCTCTCCTCAAGTCACCATTAATTATCTCCATAAAACTATTCAAAGCAGTCTTAATTTATTAGAGCAAACCATTCAAGAAAGCTGGTATAAATCTATCGCCAAACCCTATTTAACTCGACGAACCCAAGAACTCGCCCAAAATTTTAATTTTCAATATCACAAAATTTTCATTAGAAGCCAACGGACTAAATTCGGGAGTTGTTCCAGTCTCAAAAATATTTCTCTAAACTGGCGACTCATTAAAGCTCCTAAGTTTGTCATTGATTATGTCATTATCCACGAACTTTGTCATACCAAAATAATGAATCATAGCTCCAAATTTTGGCTTTTATTGAGATCACTTTATCCCGATTATCAAGATGCCGTTGAATGGTTAAAAAAATACGGACATAATTTATAACTTATCCCGTAATTTTAGACAAAAATATTTACATTGACGCGATCGCGTTTTTTTGAGTATTAACTGGATAGTAACGGAGCTAAACATTCCAAAACTGAAATATGAATATAAAGCGCATTGGGCAACCGTTTGCCAAAATCACTTTTTTGACAGAGTTCGGCGATCGCGGGAAAATCATCGTTTTTGAGAGTAACTTTTAAACCTCTTGAACTTTTGATTCGGCTGAATTCGCATTCACTAACTTTGCATCACCAAAATCTTTTTCTGTTGTTTCGTGTGAAACTTCTCCACTAATTGACGGAACTGATCCCCATCAATGGTTTCCTGTTCAATTAATAAATCTACAAGTTGATCCATCAAAACTCGATTTTCTTCGATAATTTGATAGCTTTGTTGGTGAGCCAGTTTGATGATCTGCCGAATTTGTTGATCGACCTTACCCGCGATCGCCTCAGAATATTCCGAACGCTTACCCCAATCGCCGCCCAGGGAATTGTCATTTTCTCCTTCTAGGGCAACCAGACCCAATTCAGACATCCCCAACTTTGTCACCATTTGCCGAGCATAATAGGTGATTTTTTCAATATCGTTACTGGCTCCTGTGGTGATTTCCGCATCCCCAAAAATCACTTCTTCGGCAACTCTTCCCCCCAATAAGCCCGCAATTCTCGCCAATAGCTGCGATCGCGTCATCAAACCCTGCTCTTCATCGGGAGTAAACCAGGTTAAACCCTGGGCTTGTCCCCTGGGAATGAGAGTCACTTTTTCCACAGGATCATGGCCAGGCGATAACGTTCCCACTAGAGCATGACCGACTTCGTGATAGGCAATCAGACGTTTACTTTTATTGTCAATCAACGGCGTTCCTTCCATCCCTGCTACTACGCGATCGATCGCATCATTGATTTCTGCCATCGTGATCGCTTCCTTGCGCCGCCTGGCCGTAAAAATTGCCGCTTCATTCATGACATTCGCCAAGTCTGCCCCAGTAAATCCTGGAGTCCGTCGGGCTACTGTTGCAAGATCTACTTCTTCTGCAACTTTCTTTTCTTGAGTATGGATTTCTAGAATTTTGTGCCGACCATTGAGATCGGGGTAATCTACCATGACTTGACGATCAAAGCGTCCAGGACGCAGTAAAGCCGAATCTAAGACATCAGGACGATTCGTGGCGGCAATGACAATAATTCCCGTATTTCCCTCGAATCCATCCATTTCCGTCAATAATTGGTTAAGGGTCTGTTCCCTCTCATCATTTCCTCCCCCATAGCCCACACCGCGCTGACGACCGACGGCATCAATTTCATCAATAAAAATCAAGCAAGGCGCGTTTTCCTTCGCTTTTTTAAATAAATCCCTTACCCGCGATGCACCTACTCCCACAAACATTTCCACAAATTCCGAACCCGAAATGCTAAAGAAAGGAACCCCTGCTTCTCCCGCGATCGCCTTAGCAAGGAGCGTCTTTCCTGTTCCAGGCGGCCCAATTAACAAAACACCCCTGGGAATTTTAGCTCCAATAGCCGTAAATTTTTCAGGTTGTTTAAGAAAAGTGACAACCTCTTGCAGTTCTTCCTTGGCTTCATCAATGCCCGCCACATTCCCGAAACCCACGCCTGTTTTAGCTTCCATCTGGAACCGCGCACGGGATTTTCCAAAACTCATGGCCTGACCCGAAGCCTGGGTTGAACGACGAATGATCATCAACAATAGCCCGATCAAAATTCCTGCAATAACCACATGACTCAATAGATTAACCAAAGCAGAATTGTCAGAAGTGCGACGAATGCCCCAATTAACTTGACTGGTTTTCAATAATTCAATTAATTCAGGATTGCTTTTGAATAATTTGACCGTCTTCGGTGCGGCATCTTCCGCTTGACCCTTGAGGGTAACTCTCGCTTTTTGGCCCAGGGGATCAATCTCTACTTTTTTCACCTGACCACTTTTAATATCTTTATAAAGTTGGCCATAGGTCATGGTGGGACTATTCGCCGCATTAGTATTTGCTTTAGTTTGGGCGATCGCAGGCGTTGTGATCAATAACCCTGGAATTAGGGCGCAACTGGTAAACAACCGAATAAGAAGAGCAGTCGAAAAAGAAGAGTGGTAAGGCTGGCGTGGAGAAGATCGTTTCATTATTGAATATTGTAGGGGCATAATGACTTATTTTTCCTATGATAGCTTGCTTAGAAAAAACCAGGTAGGTTGAATTGCTTAAACGTCTATCAATTAACTCTTTCAAAAATTTTAGAATAATTTCATGGAGACAAACTTTTCTCAGAGGAAGGCAACGACGGGGAAGGATTAGTCCGAAACGTTTGTTGTAAGATAACGGCCGCACTAAGGGCCATCAGCCCCATACCGATCATTAATCCCAATAATAACCGCCGTTTCGGGATTTGATTGAGCAAATTCAGTTGGGGATTGTTTCCTAAAAAGGGCTTGAGGATACTCGGTAACGGTGTGGGAATATAGTAATCCGTGTCGGGGGATTGAGTTTTTTCGACGGAAGGATCGGATGAGCGTGATTTATGAATTTCTGAAAATAACCAATAAATGGGCGTTCCCACGCGGTTCAACTGGAGAGTCGAAACACCATCGGCGATCGCAATGGGAATTTCGGAATAAAAAATCTGATAATTGACACTGAGTTCCCCTAATTTCATCGTTAAAGGTTGAAGAGCTTTTTTTAATCGTTGCCAATAGAGGGGATGCTCTGGAAGATAATCACATTTTGTCAAAATCACTGCCAAAGGGAGATCCAGCGTTTGATGGCTGATCAGTTCAATCACTTCCTGCAAGGGCCGTAAAAACTGAGTGAGAGCCGCAACGCGATCGGCCACTCTCACCAAACTAGGAGCATCTAAAAAAAGACAAAATCCATCCGTATTCCCCAAAATGGTTGTGAAAGAAGGATTGTTAATATTACAGATTTCGCCTGGGGTATCCCACCACTGCACCCGTCCGATGGTCTTACTGCCCCGTTGATGACGTTGTTTGAGAGCAAATTCAAAATTAGTGATTTTCAGAGTTGCGGGGGGATATTTTCCCGTTTTGGCAACATAAACTAATATTTCATCAATCGTTTGACGAACTTCTTTATCTTCACAGTCAAACCAAATGAGACGTTGCTGTTCTTTATCCTGGTGGCATTCCAGATAGCAAGCGGAAAAGAAAACGGTTTTACCAACACCCCGTTCACCAATATTGAGAAAGTTATAGGAGGGATGGGCTTGATTCACTGACTTGGCCATAAATGGATTGATTGAAACCCTTGGTAGGAGCAATTCATGAATTGCCCTTACTTAATTCTTGGAGATGTCTAATTTAGGATAGTTGAGCGCGTTATCAACTTGAAATGTCTTTGGCATAAGCAGGATTCACATTCGCTAATTTACCGACAATTTTGGGCTTGAGTTTTTCAAATTCCTGTTTCAATAATCGCTTAGTAATTTGGGGTTTGTCTCCTGGCATCATCTGACTATTAGCGGCCCACTCCTTCAGTAATTTACATTGATTCGGTGCAATAGTTGCGGTCATGGATTGTTGGCAACGTTGGGGATTTTCCAACGAAAAAAACAAGATCCAATATTTGCTACCTTCCCCTAATAAATTGGCAAGACGTTGGCCAGAAGAGGTTTTTAAATCCAAATAACACGGCAACCAGCGCGGCCCATGTTCCCGATGATAAAGCACGGTAATCCAGAGGATCATGGGGTGGGGAGAGGTCATCATTAAAAACTGGTTATAACGAATACTCGTCATACGGCTGAGGATATCTTGTTGATCTAACATCACCCAAAGCGTAGCAAAGGTTCCTTCCGAGGCCCGTAGAACTTGGGGAAAAACAATTTTTTGAACAGGTTTATCCTGGGGCCAGCCCATTTGTAAACAGGTTTCCTTGACTCCAGGTAGGGTGGTGCGAGAAAGAGTTCTATCGGCAACAATCGTAGGGCCACTATTATCAGGAAGATTGATAATGGTAGGGTCGAAATCGGGCAGGGGTTTGACTGGATTAGCGGGTTTAGGTTGACTCGTGGGGACGGCTTCAATCGCTTCGATCGCCCGCAGAACTTCATCTATTTTTTGGGGACGACTTTGGGGGGATTTGGCTAAACATTTCATGACCAGGGCTTCGATCGCGCTCGGAACCCGATGAATAGGGTTCATGGTTTGGGGCTTGGTATGGTGATGGGCTTCGTACCAACCGCCAAAGGAAGAATTATCGGGAAATAAGGGCATATCCCCCGTGAGCATCTCGTACATCATAATGCCCAAGCTATAAATATCGGAACGGTTATCCAGTTCCTTGCCTTCCATCTGCTCAGGGGAACAATAGGCCAGAGTTCCCATGAAAGCCTGGGTTTGGGATTCCTCGGATTGAACCAGTTTAGCAATCCCAAAATCGAGGATTTTCACCAATTCTCCGAGGGCCGCATCTTCTACGATCAAAATATTGCTGGGCTTAATATCTCGATGGATAATCGGACACAATTCCCCTTGATACAGAATCCCTTTATGAGCGCACTCTAAGCCAAAACAAATTTGACGAACAACTTTTAAAAAGCGATCGATGGTCAAGGGTCGATATTTGATCACATCACTCAGACTTTCCCCCTGCAAAAATTCCATCACATAAAAGGGAATTTCTTTTTCATCTAATCCATAATCCTTGACGCGCACAATATGACTGCTTTTTTCCCCCAACAGAGCCGAAATCGTCGCTTCTCGTTCAAAGCGTTCTTTCATTTTCTGATTGAGTAGGGCTTGGGAAAGAAATTTAACGGCGACTGTCACGCCGCCAAGGAGTTTATCCTCTGCTCGATAAACCTGCCCCATAGCACCACTACCCGCAAGTTCTATTAGTTGATAACGGTTAGCAAGTAGGCGGCGATGTCTGGTATCGGGAGGCATAGTTGAACGAACCTTGGGTGGGGGGTGAGGGAATAGGGAATTCGGTCAAATAAAATTAGGGTTGGTATTCTAGGGTGGCTTCCATAGTGCTGGTGAGATAATGTCCCGCCAGGATGCCACTAGCAAAATGATAACGGTGGTCACTCAATCGATGGAATGTCTCGAAACCACTTTTGCGTTGGCGATCGCCGAGAACCCAATAGCGTTGAATAATGGACTCTGGCGCAATCCATCCTTCTCCTTCGACTCGTCCTAAGACACTTTGTTGTAACACGTAAGTATATTGGCGTTCTTCGCCATTGAGTCTTCCCCGATATTGAAAGGAGATTTCGTCGCGATCGCTGTCGGGAAAGACGAGTTTTGTCACCATTGTAAACCAGTCTTCCTGATTCCAGGCGATAATCGTCCGTCCTTTAACGGTCATAGGCATTTCATTGCGTTCTAACCAATGACCTTCAATATTCCAACGTCCTGCTTCCATTAAAAAGGTGTGTGTCAAGCTACCACTCCTTAAAATTAATTGTGCCGATAAAAATACACCTTTGTAACCTTAGTATTCCCACAAGCGGTGTAAAACTTACCACTACTGAGGAAATTATTCACCCCAAAACGTCAGAAGGATGACAATACGGGACGGTGAATTTCTCCGAGTAATTGGGATTGTTTAGCCCCTGTTACCTGGGGTAAATTGCCCGTAAATCCGTCATGGAAACGCCAGTAGGCCAACACGGCAAAGGCGATCGCCTCCTTGAAGTCCCCATTCAGTCCCACGTCGTCCGTCGTTAATAACATCGTTTTCGATGGTAAATTCGCCTTAAAGCGTTCCCTTAAGTATAAATTATGACTCCCTCCCCCGCACAGAAGAAGGGAATCGGGTAGGTGGGGTAAAAAACGCTGATAACTATCAATGACAGAAAGAACCGTTAACTCAGTTAAGGTTGCTAAAAAATCAGCCTCACTAAGCTCATAGGATTGGGCCTCTGTCCAACAATTACTGAGATATAGTTCCCCAAAAAGCTCCCGTCCCGTTGATTTGGGCGGTGGATGTTTAAAAAAAGCCTGTTGTAACCAATGATCAACCAGTTCTTGGCAGAATTTACCCTGAGCCGCCCATTCACCATTGGGATCGTAGGTTTGCTTGCCTTGGGTGAATTTTTGCACCGCTAAATCAATCAAGACATTGCCAGGCCCCGTATCCCAACCGCCAATATGCTCTTCCCAATGTTCCTGGTGTCGGGGGGGCAGATAGGTGACATTACCGATTCCTCCCAAATTTTGAATACAGCGATGTTCGGTCGGATGACTAAGCAGACAAGCATCAACTTTGGGGACAAGCGGTGCGCCCTGCCCTCCTGCGGCGATATCTGCTACGCGAAAATTACTAACGGTGGGAATTCCTGTTAAATAGGCGATCGCGTCACCTCTTCCCAGTTGCCAACTGTAACCTAGTTCCATCGGTTTTGAGGCATCGGGGGGGCGATGAAACACCGTCTGGCCGTGAGATCCAATCAAATCGGCTGGGGGCATTCCTTTCTGTACGGTTTCGGCGGCTAGGGCAAATTGAGCCGCGATCGCATCATCTAGGTGAGCCAACTCAGGCAGACTCAAAACCGCGCCGCCCGCAATTTCAATAATTTCTTCTCGCAACTTTTCGGGATAGGGATAGGTAGCCCCGTTGAGGAGATCTACCTTTAAATTGAATCCTGACCCTGTGATTTCTACTAGGCAAGCATCAATGCCATCGACGGAGGTACCGCTCATCAATCCAATACAGTGCATTCAAACCTCTCATTACTTATTGGAGTCGGGATGCCATCGTGAGCAGGCCTTGTTGACCGATCAGGATTTCCCGTAATAGTGTACAAATTCCGACCAAAAGAATGGGGGTAATATCTACGCCACCCAGGGGAGGAATTAATTTGCGTGCAGGAATGAGAAATGGTTCGGTAGGGAGGGCAATCAGTTTCCAGGGTAGGCGATTAAGTTCTACCTGGGGATACCAGGTCAAAATAATGCGGAAAATGAACAAAACGGTCATCAGAGCGAGCAAAATGCCGAGAGCAATATTAATCAAATCCATCTGGGGTCAGTCATTATTTTTATAGATACAGCCTATTTTACGAAATTTTCAAGCCAAAAGTCAAAACTTAGAGGATTTGTTAATTCTTTTTCTCGTTCCAAGAACCATTTCTGAGTTGAAAGAAAAAAAGCGATCGCCTTGATGTATCGCTTAATTTTATATAATTGGTGATAACTCAATTACTGAAATAATTATGAAAAGTGCAGACGAACTGAGACAAGAACGAATTGATTACGAAATTATTGTGGATTGTTATGACGATGACGAAATGATGATGGGATGGTACTACTATCTAGAGGAAAAATTAACTTTTCCTTTTACTGCCAAATATCGATCTCCCGCTAAAGGACGAGGGAAAACGACAACCAAATTATTACAGGTGGTTGGCATGGCTGATGAGGATGAATGTAACAGAGAAATACAAGTCATGATTCTATTACAAGAAGATGGAGTTGAAGATCAAATCCCTGTGGCTCTTTCCCAACTTGAAGGAGTTGAGGTAGATGAAGCAACGGCAGAGGCGATCGCGGATTGGCACTATTGGGTTGAATAGGGCGATCACTTTTTGTTTTAAATATTTAAACGGCGATCGCTTTCTCTCCTTAAATGAGACAAAATTAATAGCGTTGAGGCTGAAAGTTTTCAGGGGTATCGAGTTCAAAAACTTGGTCGTGAATCCGAGCGACATAGAATCCTTCTTCTAAGGTTTTTTGACGTAATTCGGGGGACATATCAACGGCGGCTAAAATGCCATAGAGTTGTTTATCTTTATGCTCAGGAAAAAAAGTACGAAAGCGTTCCAAAATACTTTTTAATTGAGTAATAGATTCTTCTCTTGCATGACTTTTAACCTCGACAATATAGGCAGTATTTAACTCACCATTGGTATAGGCAAGAACATCAATTTCTATGTGTTGCCCTGCTTTACTAGCTCGCACACTGGGACTGATGACTTCCATGCCAAAGTGTTGCCTGAGAATCTTTTCCATTGAAGGAAGGGCGAGACCTTCGGTAAAGCTACCAAATTTTGAACCAAGCCCCCCAATTTGCTTACCTAATTCTTTGAGTTGGCGATCGGTTTGTTTGCCTAATTCTTTGAGTTGGCGATCGGTCTCCTTCAATTGCAGGTCAGTCTCTTTTTGAGCGGAAGTTAATTCGGATTGTCTGGTAGTTAATTCGGCTAACAATTGCCATACGTCGTCTGCGGTGGTTGCCATAACTTATTCCTCTCTGTCGTATTTGGCTTTCTCTATTTTAAGGGATTATTCGCGATCGCATTTCAGTTGATAATTTTAAGAAGGCGATCGCAGTTGCTAGAAAAATTTTAAGGCTGGTATTTTCAGTGTCGCAATGAGAAAAATATCTTCATTAAGTTTTCGTACAACGGCAAATTTTTTTTCACTCTTTGCATCTTATAAAAATCGATAAATATTCAAATCCGTACAGTTACATCGAATTTCATCGGGGTAGATCAGGGTTTCTTGTACCGTTATCTTCTGTTCTTCATTAGTAATATATTTAATTAGTATGATAATTTTCTAGTACTTAATACTAGCATCAAGAAGAATTAATACTGCAAAAAATAGGCGATCGCTTTTATCATATTTTATCTAGTTGTTTTGATCAAAATCAGGAAATTCAGTTTTATCTAGATGGTTAATTTCTGATGGAATAGGTGTGGCTAAACGAATATTAATATCAATCATTAATTGATTTTTTTCAATTTTAATATTAGCTTTTTTTACGACAATAACAGAAACGCAATCACTCGCATCGTATTCAATCGGCTCATCATTTTTATAACCTGCCTCTTCTAGCCATTCTGTGATATTTCGCCAATTTTCGACTTTTCCGTTGCTATTTCCCACTAAACCTTTGACATATTGATATAAGGTATTACACAAATCTACCCCAACACCTTTAGGACTTTTATTGAGTTTTTCAGCAATTTCAGTGGGACTATAACCACAAAGTAAACCTCTGAGATGCGTTTTTTCAATCGGGGTCAGTCGTTTTCCCTTGACTGAGGCAAGGTCAAGATAGATGGTTTCTACATCCCAATGGTTGACAGCCTGAAAAAAAGGATCGTTGTTGGATGACATGATTTTGATTTAGTGCAGATTTTTAATGAGATTCTAACATAATTCCTAGTCTTGGCTAGTTGAATTTGGTTCATAAATTTTTTATAGTAACTTTTGAACGATCATTTATAAGCTCTTGAAAAATCCAATAATCATGTCCTGGTTTAATCTACTACAACCGTTAACTGATTCTATTGCGAGCCTGCAACCATTATTTGATTTTATTGGAAACCTTGCGACTTTTGTTGTTAATCAGCCAATATTGTCCCTGGTTATTGTGTTAGTGACTCTTTTCCTGGTGACAGGATTACTTCAAACTATTGTGGAATGGTCACGAAAGTTTTGGGATAATATTTTCTTGTATTCCGCAAAATCTGTACAGTTTGTCTTAAACTCAATTGGAAAATTAGTTCTTAGTATTTTTACCCTTGTTAAACAGAGATTATTGCCAAATCCATGCAAAAAAATCTAAAATTTCGCTATTCACATTAAATAAAAATAGTCTCAATTATGACAACTCCTCAAGAACTTCTCAAAAAAACAACTTGTTATGTTAATGGTCAAACAAAAAATGGTCGTGTTTTAGCTGTTGCTTCTTATGTAGATAGGAGAATGATTTGTTTTTTGTTTGAAGGTCAAACTTATTGTGATTGGATTCCTGAAGTATCTCTTTTTGAAAATAAAATAGTTATTGCTAGTAGGGATCAGGATAAGCAGAAATCAAAAGGCGAATCTCAAGAAATCGCTAATACTCCAGATATTTCTAACAAAGAAAATACAAAACAAACTGATAAACACTCTACAGTAAAATCTCTTAAAGGAAGCAATCCTAGAAAAGAAGCTAAAAACGATCTTCAAGGCATTATTGACCTTTTAATTAAAAATCCTGTTAAGTTATTAGATCAGCACGTAGCAGCAACCAGTCGAGCGATTAACGAATTAAATCAGGAAGTCAATAAAATAGTAAAAGGTAGTGAGGAAACAACAATTCGATTAGCTGAAGATACACATAAAGCATTGGTAAAATCAATTGGTGATACAACAGAATCTATTACCAAGATAACGGCAGATACTCATGCAACTGTTATTCGTTTTGTTGGTGATACTTGTGCAACAACAATTCAATTAACGGAAACTACTACTGCCGCAATTATCAGATTTCCTAACGATGCCTATCTAACAGTTTATGGACAGACAGAAGCATCAACAAAAACCCTAGTTAAAATTTTTGAAGATGTTCAGAATAGCATTAATTAGGGCTTGCCGAATAAAGCTGAAAGCGTTATCGAAAAAGGGCTGAGGA
>ERZ1022729.100-NODE-100-length-12108-cov-5.358417_pt1 | contig 12108 bp, 12 predicted proteins | sample MGYA00520880_ERZ1022729 | MGnify/ENA primary metagenome ERZ1022729 (study PRJEB33162, sample SAMN09537598) | freshwater metagenome | isolation source: freshwater | place: Canada:Alberta | collected 2017-07 | study: EMG produced TPA metagenomics assembly of the...
CCCCTTAAGGGTAAGGCATTGATGGAATACTGGTGAGGTGAACTTTCTTCTTCGCATCAACTTGCTGGCGACCATGCCCACTCCCGTTGCGGATGATAACTACAACTCGCCTGGAACTATCGGGTTTATCATCACCTTTGCTGTGGCGGTGGGAGCAGTTTTCTTGTTTTTTGACATGAACAGGCGGATTCGCAAAACCAAGTATCGTTCAGAAATCCGCGAGAAACTCGCAGAAGAAGATCTACTTAGCTTTGGCCATGAAAAGCCTCAGCGCCCAGAGCCCCCGACTAAACCCCAGCGATAGATCCTGGGACTGGACTTAGGCTGATCAAAAGAGCGGCTGTCCAGTGGCAGAAAAAAGCTGCAACTGTTAGAGCGTGGAAAAACTCGTGATACCCAAAATGCTTAGCGTTCCGCTTTGGCCATTTGGCACCATAGAAAATTGCTCCTAAGGTGTAAAAGAGGCCACCGATGGCAATTAGAAGCATCATTATCCAGTTTGCTTGCCAAAGTTCTACGACATAGAAAACAGCCAGCCAACCCATGGCAAGGTATATCGGAACGTACAACCACCTTGGGGCGTTGATCCAAAAGACGCGGAAGAAGATTCCAATGAGTCCCACTATCCAGACTGTGACCAAAAGCATTATGCCTTTGTCTCTTTCCAGTGCAGAGAATGCCATTGGTGTGTATGTCCCAGCAATCAAAAGAAAAATGTTGGCATGATCTATTCGCTTCAGTATCAACTTGATGACGGGTCTCCAATTGAAGCGGTGATAAAGAGCCGAGTTCCCGAATAAGAGAACCGAGCTAGCGAAGTAAATCGCAGCCGCTGTTTTTGCTAACCATCCATCAGCGAATATCAACAAAATGATTCCCCCAAGAACAACGAAGGGAAGCACTCCAGTGTGAATCCAACCTCGCCAAGTCGGCTTGGTCTCCTGAGGCGCAGGAGCTAGTTCAGATAGGGGGAAATTGGATTCGCTCACTCCGTGAGTGTAAGCCAAGGACGCCAAAAAACCGGAACAAGGCAGGAGCCTCGGACGAAGTTAACAGTAAAAAGACTCGGCGTGTTCATTCGGGCCAACATTAAACCTAAGGCGTAGATTGAGCGAAAGCTCAACAGGCAGGAGCACAAGTGGCAAGCTCTCCAAGATCCAAGCCGTCAGTCAAGAAAACAACGGTCCAGGAGGTGAGCGTGCTAGCCGTCAAGAAAAAGTCCGAAACTGGCGTTCGAACCTTTGTGCTGGACACTTCAGTGCTCCTATCAGACCCTCGAGCCCTATTCAGATTCGCGGAACACGAAGTAGTTCTGCCAATTGTTGTAATCAACGAGCTCGAGAAAAAGCGCAACGACCTGGAAATCGGCTACTTTGCTAGAAAAGCTTTGAGGTTCCTGGATGATCTTCGACAACAGCATGAGCGCCTAGATTTTCCAGTTGAAGTTGGGGAAGGCGGCACACTTCGAGTTGAGCTCAATCACATTGATCCATCGATTCTTCCTTCAGGTTTTCAATTAGGCGATAACGACTCTCGAATCTTGGCAGTTGCAGCCAATCTAAACAGCGAAGGTTTTGATGTAACGGTGGTCTCCAAGGACCTGCCCATGAGAGTGAAGGCTTCGGCCATTGGACTTAGGGCTGAAGAGTACCTGCACGAGTTGGCCACAGATGAGTGGAGCGGAGTGAAAGACTTGCACCTCTCAGCTTCAGAAATGGCGAACCTTTACGATTCTGAAGAAGTCTCGCACCCAGATGCAAAGAGCCTTCCTGTTAATACCGGCCTAATCATCCACTCAGAGCGGGGTAGCGCACTGGGCAGGGTCAGTCAACATGGCACTGTAAAACTCGTCCGAGGTGATCGAGAAGTATTTGGCGTACACGGCCGCAGTGCTGAGCAGCGCCTAGCAATCGACATGCTGCTTGATCCGGACATTGGAATTTTGTCGCTTGGGGGAAGGGCAGGAACGGGTAAGAGTGCTCTTGCTCTGTGTGCCGGTCTGGAATCTGTTTTAGAGCGCAGACAGCACAAACGCATCATGGTTTTTAGACCGCTCTACGCAGTCGGCGGGCAAGACCTCGGATTTCTGCCAGGCACTGAGGGCGAGAAAATGAATCCCTGGGCACAGGCGGTTTTTGACACGCTTGGTGCATTGGTGTCCAAAGAAGTAATAGACGAAGTTATCAATCGCAACATTCTTGAGATATTGCCGCTGACTCACATCCGTGGTAGATCACTGCACGACAGCTTCGTAATCGTAGATGAGGCTCAGTCACTTGAAAGAAACGTTCTGCTAACCATGCTGTCTAGGATTGGTCAGAAGTCGAGGGTCGTACTGACTCACGATGTCGCTCAGCGGGATAACTTGCGAGTTGGTCGGCACGATGGAGTCGCTTCGGTAGTTGAGACTCTCAAGGGACAGCAGCTGTTCGGCCACATCACACTCACTAGAAGTGAGCGCAGCGATATCGCAGCGCTAGTTACAGACCTGCTTGACTAGCTGGGGATAACCTCAAGCCATTGGATCAGTTGCTCAGTATTTTGAGCGAATGTCTGAATTTGTAATCATTGCTCCGCTCGTTTATCTGCTGATTATCGGGTTTCCATTGGCGCTAATTGACATGCGAGAGCATCGTCTGCCTAATCGACTAACTCTCTCTTCCGCTTTATTGGCAGCAGTGGCAGTGCTGTGGGCCGCTTTTCTCACAGGAGAATGGGGAAGATCACTGTTGGCCCTGACGATTGGGCTAGCGACTTTTCTAATCGGATGGCTTCTTGCCGCAAAGAACTTCATAGGCATGGGGGATATAAAGTTGTTGATTTCGTTGAATACACTTGCCGGGTATTTCTACCCATTGCTTCCAGTGCTATCTATGACCCTTGGATTTGTTCTTGCGAGCGTTGTTAGTGGTCTGAGGCTGCTGTTACGAAAGATTGACGCAGCTAGTTCAATAGCTCTCGGTCCCTACCTGCTGTTGGGATTCTATTTGTCGGTTTATCCCACAGCCGCGGTTTCTACTGCGGAGGCCTTGTCATAGGAAGAACAGCTAACGCTTTATCTAGTTGCTCCATGGTCAGCTTTTCGCCGTCGACATAGCCCAGTGCCACGGTTGCTTCTTTGACGGTCATGCCATGTTCAACAGAGTGCTTGGCAATCTTTGCAGCAGCCTCGTATCCAATGAAGCGGTTCAGGGGTGTAACAATCGAAGGCGATGACTCTGCCATGGCCTTGGCTCTTTCCTGATTTATTTCTAGTCCACGCACAGTCTTGTCGGCAAGAACACGCATAGAGTTTGAAAGAAGACGAATTGACTCCAGCAAAGCATTTCCCATCACTGGAATTGCAACATTGAGTTCGAAGTTGCCAGAGGCTCCAGCCCAGGTGACAGTTGCATCGTTGCCAATGACTTTCGCGCACACCATCAGGACTGCTTCCGGTACCACCGGGTTTACCTTGCCAGGCATAATCGAGCTTCCTGGTTGAAGGTCAGGGATGTGAAGCTCAGCAAGTCCCGTGTTTGGGCCGGAGCCCATCCAGCGCAAATCATTGTTGATTTTTGTCAGACTAACGGCAATAACTTTGAGTGCTCCTGAAGCCTCAACTAGCGCATCACGTGCGCCTTGAGCCTCGAAGTGATCTCTTGCTTCAGTAATTGGAAGCCCAGTTTCTTTTGCAAGTCGCTTTATGACCTCTTGGGGAAATCCTTTGGGTGTGTTGATTCCAGTTCCAGTGGCCGTTCCTCCTTGGGGGACTTCCGCCACCCTTGGAATAGTCGCGTTGACTCTTTCAATTCCATATCTGACCTGAGCCGCATAACCACTAAATTCTTGACCAAATGTCACAGGGGTGGCATCCATGAGGTGAGTTCGCCCGGGCTTGACATCCTCTTTCCACGCCTTGGCCTTCTCCTCTAGCGCTTTAGCCAAATAGTCCAGAGCTGGAACTAGGTCACGTACTAGTGCGCTGGTTACAGCGACATGGACGCTGGTTGGGAAAACATCGTTTGATGACTGACTGGCGTTGACATGGTCGTTTGGATGAACATCCTTGCCTAGCCTTGCAGTGGCAAGAGTTGCTAGAACTTCGTTCATATTCATGTTGGATGAAGTGCCAGAACCTGTTTGGAAAACATCGACTGGAAACTCACCAAAGTGTTTTCCCGCGATAACCTCGTCGGCTGCCGCCACAATCGCATCTGCGATTTCAGACGAGAGAATCCCAAGCTTCTCGTTTGCCTGAGCTGCAGCTTTTTTGATCTGAGCTAGCGCGACCAGGTGTTGCTGTTCCAGAGGGGTACCGCTGATTGGGAAGTTTTCGACAGCGCGCTGGGTCTGGGCTCGGTACAGCGCATCTTTGGGTACTTTTACCTCACCCATTGTGTCGCGTTCAATGCGGTATTCCATGACCAACCCTTTCCAACTTGCTTCATCACCTAGGCGCTCGGGGAGCTACGTCTGAGGCCTTTCAGCAGTGCCAGTCTGCCAGATTCAATCTCGGAACCTCTGAAGCCAGCCCAAAGCTGTGGAGGTCCTTGAGCACCAAGTTGGGCTAGTTAGCTAATTCTTCGGCTATCGCAGCGGCTAAGACATCAAAGTCTGCCTCTGACGCGGTGCCGAAGATAGCGATTGTTGACTCAGGGTTTCGATGGAGCATGACTAGTTCTTTGGTGCCCGGTGGATTGGAAGGGGTGCGAGTTGGGTAAATCTCCCAAGTGAGTCCACCTACTTCTTTTTTACCAGTGACCAAGTTGCCCTCCAAAACATCAGCTTCCCAGGAAGGGTTTGAATCAAATGCTTGGGTGATTGCGATGAACTGCGAATCAGCTGTAACGAAACCAACGTACCAAACTTCAATACCAAGCTGCTTTTCTAAGCGAGCGGCATTAGACCACCATTCAGCTGGTATCTGAGGAGCCAGCACCTTCTCCAGCAGGACACCTTCAGCTTCTTTGGCGACGGTTTGGTAGTCAATTCTCTGGATGAGACTCGAGTCATCTCTTGGTAAGCCAAGAACTATCAGGGCGACAACACCAAAACTGGCAAGCATGGAGAAAATTAAGTTTCGAACTGTTTGCTTAGCTCTCCGCTCAGAACTGTTACTCATTTGCTCACTTTTTGCCTTGAGATTCAGTTAGTTTCTTTCGAGCGCCACTAAGCCACTCTTCACAAACCTTAGCCAAAGCTTCGCCGCGTTCCCAAAGTGCCATTGAGGCATCCAAAGTGACGTTCTGCTGCTCTAGCTGACTAACTACCTGCTGTAGTTCATCGCGAGCTTCTTCGTAACTCATTTTTGAGATATCTTTAGCCATCACTTCTTCCTAACCGACTTTGCTGTAGCCATTATTTCCTGTTTTGCAAGTTGCACCGTAAAGTCCTGATCTTTTGCAACTTCTCTCAGAATCTCTCCGTTTTCGTTTGTCACAAGCGCATAGCCTCGCTCCAGTGTCAGCTTGGGGGATAGTGCCCTCACACTGCTGACGAGCTGGCCCAATTCGCTGCCCGCCTTCGTAAGCTTCCAATCAAGTATCTCTGCCAGGCGCTTGGTTAGCTTTTCTAGCTGGTCGGCTTGGTTATCTACAAATCCAAAGGGGCTGGCTAGGACCGGGCGGGAAATAATCGACTTTATTAGCTGAAGCTGAGTTTCAATAAAGCTCATAATCCGAAAATTGATGCGATCTAGAGCTGTTTGAATTGTTTTTCTCTCGTCGACAACATCGGGAACCACCCGTTTAGCTGCGTCGGTTGGTGTGGAGGCGCGAAGGTCCGCCACTAGGTCAAGCAGCGGTTGATCATTCTCATGTCCGATTGCACTGACTAACGGTTTTGTAAGCGCTGCAGCTGCCCTTACTAATCTTTCATCGCTAAAGGGGAGTAGGTCTTGAAAGCTTCCACCACCGCGAGCAACAATGATTACGTCTACATCAGCCATGGCATCGAGCTGTTGGATAGCCATGATTATTTCTGCCGCTGCACGGTCTCCTTGAACCAGTGTGTGAATCACTTCAAATTGAACCTCGGGCCAGCGATTCCTAGCATTCTGGAGTACATCTTTTTCGGCATCTGAGTTTGCACCAGTAACCAAGCCAATTTTTCCGGGCAGGAACGGCAATGGCTTTTTTCGCGATGGATCAGTCAACCCCTCTTTGATGATTTGCTGTCGGAGCTTTTCAATTCTTTCTAATAGCTCACCCAGTCCAACTTTGTGCATCTTGAGCACTCGCATAGTGAGCTTGCCATTCTTGGCCCAAAATGCTGGTTGCACCAGTGCAACCACTCGATCACCTTGCTTGAGTGAGACTTCGATGTCGACATCACTTGCCTCAAACGCATGGATTTCGACTGAATTCTCGGAATCTAAGTCCCTCAATGAGCCAAAAAGGTTGCTCCCACGCAACTGAATCTGCTGAAGTTCGCCTTCGACCCAGACTCGGCCAAGTTTCTCAATCCAGTCCTTTAGGCTCTTAGATAGCTGAGAAACCCGCCACGGGGAATGTTCGCTTGAGACTTTAGATTGAGAATCTAGATCCGCTTGTTCCTGCAAGGCTGGCTCCCTCAGCGGTTCGTAGAATTGGATGGTGACTGGTATTAACCCTAACGCTAGGGCAGACAAAGATTCCCAAAAAAGGGTCCTATTAGCCGCACCCCGAGGATATTGCGCTGGCGTTGACCGCGCTGTTATTGCTGTGGAGAAGGCGTTAGATCACTACGGTGCGCCGGTGTATGTCCGAAAGCAGATTGTTCACAACAAACATGTAGTCCAGTCGCTGGAAGCCAGGGGAGCAATTTTCGTAGATGAAGTAGATGAGGCGCCAGAGGGCTGCGTCATGGTTTTTTCAGCTCACGGTGTAGCACCCACTGTCATCGAAGCAGCTCACGCCAGAAACCAAAGAACCATCGATGCCACCTGCCCATTGGTCACCAAAGTTCACCGCGAAGTCATCAGATTTGCCAACGAAGGATATGAGATTTTGTTGGTTGGCCATGAAGGTCACGAAGAGGTAGAGGGTACTGCCGGAGAAGCCCCTCACGCAGTGAAACTTATTGACGGAGATAAAGACATCGAGTCTGCTCAGGTGAAAGACCCAGAGAAAGTTATTTGGCTATCTCAAACAACCTTGTCTGTCGATGAAACCATGGAGACTGTTACGAAACTTCGCAAACGTTTTCCACTTATGCAAAACCCGCCTAGTGATGATATTTGTTATGCGACTCAAAACCGACAGGTTGCCATAAAGAAAGTTGGCGCTATGTCGGACCTTGTCATAGTGGTAGGTTCAGCCAACTCTTCTAACACTGTTCGTTTGGTCGAAGTTGCAATGGATGCAGGTGCGAAAGCGGCCTATCGGGTTGACTTTGCTAGTGAAATCGATGAGGCATGGTTTGAGGGAGTAGAAACAGTTGGTGTGACATCTGGCGCTTCAGTTCCCGAGGAACTAGTAGACGATGTTCTCAAATATTTGGCTGATCGAGGTTACGGCTCAGTCGAGACCATAACAACAGCCGAAGAAGACATTCAGTTTTCTTTGCCAAAGGAATTAAGAAAAGACTTGAAGGCCGCTGGGCACTAACTACCAGTTTGACTTACCAGCTGAACCAAGTTGAGACGCTGCTTCCGCGACTCGTTTTGACATTCCAGCCTCTGCCAGCTTGCCCCAGTTGCGTGGGTCATAAGTTTTCTTGTCTCCCACTTCACCATCAATTCGTAGAACGCCGTCATAGTTTTTCAACATGTGATCAACAATTGGACGCGTGAAGGCATACTGAAGATCAGTGTCGATGTTCATCTTGATAACACCGTTTCTTACGGCTTCAGCAATCTCTTCGGAAGTTGAGCCTGAGCCTCCGTGGAAGACTAGATCGAAGGGCTTGTCCTTGCCGTATTTCTTGCCCACCTCTGTTTGAATCTCAGCTAAAAGCTCCGGGCGAAGCTTGACATTTCCAGGCTTGTAAACTCCGTGGACGTTTCCAAAGGTAAGAGCAGCTAAGTAGCGACCATTTTCTCCAAGGCCAAGTGCCTGGGCAGTCTTCATTCCGTCTTCAACGGTGGTGTAAAGGTGCTCACCCATTCCACCTTCAACTCCGTCTTCTTCGCCACCAACCACTCCCACTTCAATTTCTAGCACCGCGCCAATTTCATTGGTCTTGGTAAGCAATTCTTTGGCGATTTCCAGATTTCTAGCCAGCGGTACAGCTGAACCATCCCACATGTGAGAGTTAAAGATCGGTTGGCCACCGGATTTCACCTGTGCTGCGGATAGATCTAGAAGAGGCCGAACAAACCCGGCGAGTTGATCTTCGGCGCAGTGATCGGTGTGGAGAGCGACTTTGATCGAATAATTCTTCGCAACCTCGCGAGCAAAGGCGGCAAAACCTAACGCTCCACTAACGCGATTTTTGATTGTTGGGCCACTCCAATAGTCGGCACCACCGGTTGAAACTTGCAGAATGCCGTCGCTGCCAGCTGCTTGCAACCCTGCAAGCGCAGCATTCAGAGTCTGTGATGACGAGACGTTAATTGCTGGGTAGGCGAAGGCTCCAGTCTTTGCTCGGTTGAGCATTTCTTGATATTCGGCAGACGTTACGACTGGCATTCTTACCCCTTTGCCTTGGCTGGTTCGCCCAGAGGGCGAGAACGATCAGGAATTAGCTCAACTGTAGCTTCCACTAGGTTTTCAATGGACTGAAGCCCACTAGTTGGTTGCTGAACCTTGGCCGCACCCCACTGGACAGCGGATGCAATTCCCTTGGCAACATCAAAGCCAACACCATACGCCGATGCATCAGACTCCTCGTTGGCAATGGCAGCCAAGAATCCTGCGATGGTTGAGTCACCCGCACCAACTGTGTTAATGACTTTCACGGGCTGGGTGAATGCGTGAATCGCGTGAGTCTTGGTTACCGCGACGATGCCATCAATTCCTAGTGATGCCATGACGCAGTCGACGCCCCAGTTGTTTAGTTCACGCGCTGCATCAATTACATCGCCAATGGTGTTGAGATCTTTGCTGACACATTCAGAGAGCTCATGGGAGTTTGGCTTCATGATTGTGGCACTGCCTTTTTGGGCCCAGTACCTAAGTGCAGGACCTGAAGTGTCGAGAATAACTCTCACACCGAGAGCCTTCATTCGATCGAACAGCGGCTGCAAATCAATCACCTTGCCAGTTTCGACAATTTCTGGATGCGCTCCGGCAACCACCAGCCACTTAGCACCGTAATCTCGAACCGTGCGTTCGGTTAGGTCAATCACTGATTTCCAGTCCCGCTCGTAAAGCGGTCTGGGATGTTCGTTGATCTTGGTGGTTGGCCCGTCATATTCAACAACCGTGGTTGAAACTCGCAGTGTGCCATCAACCCAGAGCGGGACTAGAAAGCTGGAACCTGTTCTCTTTAGGACTCCAGGGTCAGCATTACCAATCGGAATCACACCAGGTGCTGCCATGTTTACAAGTTGCAACCCTCGCGAAACATTGATTCCTTTACCAGCAAGCTCTTCACCTACGCGCTCCGCCCTGTTAACGCCACCCTCAACTAAATCCTTGACGAAGTAGGTTCGATCAAGCGTTGGAGAGGGGGTCAGGGTAACTACCGGAGATTTCCGCTCGGCCATGAGACTCCTAGGACAAATAAACAAAAGGGAGACACTCACACCTTTGTAGGCGCCACCCTAAGCATAGCTAAGCCAGCTCTATTTCTCCTCTGCGAGTTCCTTAGCGGTCAGCGCTGAGGGGGATTGCTCAATTTGCTTAGGCGATTCGATGGTCTCAATCCCTAGCTGGTTCTCGTCTAGGTCATTCAGCTTGCGGGCCGTCACCAGCATCCTAGATTCAAGTGATGAGACGAAGCTGTTGTAGCTTTTGACGGTTGAGGTGATTTTGCTGCCTAAATCGGATGCTAATTCTGCAACTTTTCCGACTCGCTCATAAAGCTCTCGACCCAGTTTGAGCATTGATCGAACCTGGGTTTCATCTGCATTTTGTCGCCAGATGTAATTAATTGTTTTTAATACGGAGAAAAGAGACACCGGAGAAGCAAGCGCCACGTTCTTCTTGAACGCATACTCCAGCAGACCCGGCTCCAACTCAAGTGCGGAAGACAAAAGTGACTCGGTCGGAACGAAGCAGATAACAAAGTCTGGTGAACTGTCTAGACCCTCCCAATATGCTCTGGATGCCAGTTCGTCAATATGACCTTTTAGAGCTTTCACATGCTCTGACAGAAGTTTCTTCCTTCGCTCCTGCTCATCTGCTAGCGCAAGTTCACTAATTGTCGAAGCCTCTTGGTACTTATCAAAGGGAACTTTTGAGTCAATTGCCAAGGTTTTGTTTCCAGGCAAGTTGATGATCATGTCAGCTCGACCACTTCGCTCTCCGCTGGTGATGGTGGCCTGCTCAGTAAAGTCGGCGTGTTTGATTAATCCTGCTAACTCAACCAGTTTTCTGAGCTGTGTTTCACCCCATACTCCGCGAAGTGAATTTGAAGTTAGCGCTTGCGAAAGCGCTTGAGTTTGTTTGCGAAGGTTTTCATCGATTTCAATTGCGCTCTTAAGCTGCTCAGAGATTGTGCTGAACTGCTCTAGACGCTCTTTCTCAAGCCTCTGCACGGCAGACTGCATTTGCTCAAGTTGCTGGCGGACCGGAGCCAATTCCAGTAAGACTTTGTTTTCCTGTTCGAGTTGGGCAGATTGCTCTTTCGACTTTTCATCGGCTCGCTTTAGCTGGGCTCTGAGCTCAATCTCAGTTGCGCTAAGCGCTGCAATTCGAGCCGCTTCGCTGCCTCCACCTTTTCGCTTGGCAATCTGATAACCAATCAAAACTCCAACAATTAGCCCTATCACCAAGGCGTTTAGGGCCAGCCAAATAACGGTTTCCATGCTCGAAGTATCGCAGTGCTAGCCGACAACAAGCGGAAGCAAACGCTGAGAGGTCTTGCTGAGTAGGCCAGTCAGATCCTCCACTTCGTGACGATTAGCCATGTGGATGACGATTCTGGCGCAGGCGTCGGCGTCGGCTAAAGCATCGTGGTGATTGAATTCCTCATGGCCAATGGCATAGGCAACGGCATTGAGGCGGTAGCTTTCAAGCTCATAGGTTTTTCTAGCCATCTTTAGACTGCAGGCGTAGTTGAGGTTAGGCAGATCAAACTCAACCGCGGCGCTGGCCTCCCGTAGGACTCCCATGTCAAAACTCGCGTTGTGCGCCACCAGTGGCAAGCCCTCAGTGAAAACCAGTAGTTCCGGCAGGGCTTCGGAAAAGCCTGGTGCGTCGGCCACATCCTCCGGCTTTATGCCGTGGATGGCAATGTTGCCAGGGTGGAACCAGTCGTAGCCCAGGGGAGGCTGAAACAGCATCGACAGGCTCTCCTGAATCTTCCCCTCAACTACGCGCACTAAGCCCACCGCACACGGCGAAGCCGGCGAAGAATTAGCCGTTTCAAAGTCAATTGCTACAAAGTCCAATGCCACATGGCAATTATGGGGGAAGTAGACTTCCCCGGTGGCTCTAACTATCGGAATCGTCGGATTACCTAACGTAGGTAAGTCCACCCTCTTCAATGCCCTGACCAAGAATTCAGTTCTAGCGGCTAATTACCCGTTCGCAACCATTGAGCCCAACATCGGAGTGGTGAATCTTCCAGATAGCCGCCTAGATCGCCTAGCCGAGATCTTCTCGTCCGAAAAGATAATTGCTGCGCCGGTTTCCTTTGTGGACATTGCTGGAATCGTAAAGGGTGCTTCTGAGGGTGAAGGGTTGGGGAATCAGTTCCTTGCCAACATCAGAGAAGCAGACGCTATTGCACAGGTGGTCAGAGGATTCTCTGATTCTGATGTGATTCACGTCGAGGGAAAAGTCGATGCCAGCTCCGATATCGAAACTATCAATACGGAATTGATTCTGGCTGACTTGCAAACTCTAGAAAAGGCCAAGCCTCGAATTGAAAAAGAGGTCAAGGGAAAAAAGGTCGACCCAGCCGTGCTTGAGACAATCGACCAGGCCATCTCCGTTCTCAACAATGGAACCCCACTGTCACTAAGCAAGCTAGACATAAGTCTGATAAGAGACCTAGGACTGCTAACAGCCAAGCCAATGCTTTTCGTGTTTAATGTGG
>ERZ1022729.102-NODE-102-length-12087-cov-11.564827_pt1 | contig 12087 bp, 10 predicted proteins | sample MGYA00520880_ERZ1022729 | MGnify/ENA primary metagenome ERZ1022729 (study PRJEB33162, sample SAMN09537598) | freshwater metagenome | isolation source: freshwater | place: Canada:Alberta | collected 2017-07 | study: EMG produced TPA metagenomics assembly of the...
GCCCATCGCCTGATGCCTATCGCCTGATGCCTATCGCCTGACCTGCACCTTCAGCGCCAGCAATGCGACGAAGGCCGCGAAGGTCAGGCCGGAGGTCACGGCAAGGGCGACCTCCACCCCCGCCCGTTCCAGCAGCAGCCCGAAGGCGAAGGGGGCGAGCGCCTGCAGGAAGCGCGACGGGGCCGTCAGCAGCCCTTGTCGCGCGCCGTAGCCGGCCGGGCCGAAGACCGCGAGCGGCAAGGTTCCCTTCACGATCGTCATGACGCCATTGCCCATGCCATGCAGCACCGCGAAGACCGGCGCCGCCACGCCGCCCACGGCCAGCAGCACCGCCGCCCCCAGCGGATGGCCCAGCGCCGCCAGCCGCGCCGTCGTGATCGGCTGGATGCGGCGCACCAGCGCGTATTCCAGCAGCCGCGCCGCGACCTGGGACGGCCCGATGAGGGCCGCGGCTGCGATCGCCAGCGCGGTCGTCGCCCCGGCGGCCTGCAGCATCGTCGGCAGATGCGCCGCCATCGCACCCGCCACCGTCCAGGTGGCCGCGAAGACGAAGGCGAGAATCGGCATGGCGAAGCGCGGCGCCGGCGCGGCCTCGGCTTCCGCGGCCGCCTGCTGCTTCTCGGGCGGCGGCGCCGGGGGCACCAGCAGACGGTTGAGCGGCAGCCCCAGCACCAGGTGCAGCGCCGCCCAGCCGAGGCAGGCGCCGCGCCAGCCGAAGGCCTCCTCCATCACCGCCGAAAGCGGCCAGCCCACCGTGCTCGCGAAGCCCGCGATCAGCGTGATGCCGGTGATGGGGGACCGCGCCGCGCGGCCATACAGCCCCGCAAGGGTCGCGAAGGCGGCATCATACAGCCCCATCGACATGCCGACGCCGATGACGAGCCAGCCAAGCGCCATCATCGCCGTCCCCTGCGCCACAGCCAGCAGCACCAGCCCCAGAGCGAAGACGAGGTTCGACACCGTCAGCACATCGCGCCCGCCGCGCAGGTCGATGGCGCGCCCCGCCGCCGGCCCGAGCACCGCCGACAGCAGCATCGCCGCCGAGAACCCCGCGAAGACCCAGGAGGCCGGGATGCCGAGATCCCGCGCCATCGGCGCCGCCAGGATCGCCGGGAGGTAGTAGGACGACGCCCAGGCCAGCGTCTGCGCCGAGCCCAGCGCGATCACGACCTGGCGGGAGCCAGCGGGCGCTGTCCCGGTCATGCGCTACCCTGCCCCGATGCGATGTCCAACCTGGCCCCCTGACGGCGAAGGAGGTCAAAGACTAGGACAGATCGTGACGCGCCGTGAACGCGCGCGCGCATGAAACTTCGCGGTCGCCGCCCCGATCAGCCGCCGAGCCGCCGCGCCAGCCTCTCCTGCCCCTCGGCCGGCATGTGCAGGCCGAGCTTGGACCGGCGCCACAGCACATCCTCGGCCGTCCGAGCCCATTCGCGGGTCACCAGCCAATCCAACTCGCGTTCGGTGAAGCCCGCGCCATAGGCCTCGCCCATCGCATTCGGCCCGCTCGCGCCATCCAGCAGCGCATCGAGGTCGCTGCCATAGGCGCGCACCATCCGGCGCAGCGTGGCGGGCGGAAGCCAGGGATGCCGGGCCGCCATCACAGCCTCGAAGTGCGGCAGGTCGAGCCCGCCGAAATCGCCGCCCGGCAGCGCCGCGGTGGCGGTCCAGGGCGTGCCGGGACGGCCGATGGCCGCGCCGATCTTCTCGACCGCTTCCTCCGCCAGGCGGCGATAGGTGGTGATCTTGCCGCCATAGATGGTGAGCACCGGCGCCTGTGCTGGCGGCGCATCGGTCTTGAGGACGTAGTCGCGGGTGACGGCGGATGGGTTGTCCGCGCCATCGTCATGCAGGGGCCGGACGCCGGAATAGCTCCAGACGATCTCCTCGGGCGTCGGCGCGCGGCGGAACTGCCGGCCGACGGCGGCGCAGAGATAGGCCGCTTCCTCTGGCGTGCAGTGCGCGTCGCGGGCATCGCCCTCATGCGGCACGTCGGTGGTGCCGATCAGGGAGAAGCGGCCCTCATAAGGGATGACGAAGACCACGCGGCGGTCGTCATTCTGCAGGATATAGGCCTGGTCGCCCTCATACAGCGCGGGCACCACGATATGGCTGCCGCGGACCAGCCGCACACGGTCCCGCGCCCGCGCCTGGGCGGCATCCTGCGCCTGCAGCACCCAGGGGCCGGCCGCGTTGATCAGCGCCCGCGCGGTGACAAAGCGTTCCGCCCCATCCTCCGCGACCAGCCGGCAGGTCCAGCGGTCGGCGCCGCGCTCGGCGCCGGTGAAGGTGGTGCGGACCAGGATCTCGGCACCCCGCGCCGCCGCGTCGCGGACATTCAGCACGACAAGGCGGCTATCCTCGACCCAGCAATCGGAATAGGCGAAGGCGTCGGTGATCGCGTCGCTGAGCGGCTGGCCGAAGCGATGGGTGGCGGTGCGGAGGCTCTCGCTGCCCGGCAGGCTCACGCGGCGGGCCAAGTGGTCGTACAGGAACAGGCCCGCGCGGATCATCCAGCGCGGCCGCATCTCCGGCCGGTGCGGCAGGACGAAGCGCATCGGCCAGACGATCTGCGGCGCGATCCGCAGCAGCACCTCACGTTCGGCCAAGGCTTCCCGCACCAGCCGGAACTCGTATTGCTCGAGGTAGCGCAGCCCGCCATGCACCAGCTTCGAGCTGTTGGAGGATGTGGCGCCCGCCAGATCGCCGCGTTCCACCAGGCAGGTGGACAGCCCCCTGCCCTGCGCGTCGCGGGCAATGCCCGCCCCGTTGACGCCGCCGCCGATGACGAGAAGGTCGAAGTCGGTCCGCATGGCGCCCTAGATCAGCCCTAGATCAACCGCGCGCGGATGCGCGTGACGACGATCTCCGCGATGATCACCACCGCGAGGATCGCGAGCAGCACGGTGGCCACCCGTTCCCATTGGAAGAAGTTGATGGCGTCGTCGAGCACCACGCCGATGCCGCCCGCGCCGACCAGGCCCAGCACCGCGCTCTCCCGCACATTGATATCCCAGCGGAACAGCGCGATGCCCCAGAAGGCCGGCTGCACCTGTGGCCAGATGCCCTTCAGCATGGTGCTGCCCCAGGGGCTGCCCGCCGCGGTCAGCGCCTCCACCGGGCCGGGCGCGGTTTCCTCGATCGCCTCGGCCAGCAGCTTGCCGACGAAGCCGACGGAGCGGAAGGCGATGGCGAAGGTGCCGGCCGCGGCGCCCGGGCCGAAGACGGCGACGAAGATCAGCGCCCAGACCAGCGAATTCACCGACCGGGATGAGACCAGCATCAGCTGCGCGAAGCCGTTCAGCACCGGGATGCGGCAGATGTTGCGCGCCGCCATCAACGCCAGCGGCACCGCGAGGACGAAGGAGAACAGCGTGCCCAATGTGGCGATATGCAGCGTCTCGATCAGCGCGTCATGCACCGCCGGGTGGTAGTGGCGCAGGTCCGGCGGCCACATCCGCACCAGCAGATCCGCCATCTGTTCCGGCGCGTCGGCGAGGAATTCCGGAATGATCTCGACCGTCCGGACCGCCCAGACGAGGGAGGCGACGATCGCCAGCCACACCAGCCAGCGCCCGATGCGCTGCTGCGGCGTGAAGCGATCCCATTCGCGGCTCAACGAAACACTCATCGCATCGCCGCCCGGATGCGGCCGGAGACGATCTCGGCCAGGAAGATCAGCGCGATGATGGACAGCAGGATCGCAGCCACGAAATCATAGTCGAAGCGCTTGAAGGCCGCGAACAGCGTCCCCCCGATGCCGCCCGCACCGACGATGCCGACCAGGGTCGAGTTCCGGAGGTTGCTGTCCAGCTGGTACAGGCAGAAGCCGGTGAAGCGCGACGCGACCTGCGGCAGCACGCCATAGAGCAGCACCTTGCCGAGCCCCGCGCCGGTGGCGCGGATCGCCTCCACCTGCTTCATGGAGATTTCCTCGATCGCTTCCGCGAACAGCTTGGCGATGAAGCCCATCGACGCGACGGTCAGCGCGGCAACCCCCGCCAGCGCGCCGAAGCCGATCGCCTTCACGAACAGGATCGCGACGATCACGTAGTGCAGGCTGCGGCAGATCGCGATGAAGGCGCGGGTCGGCGCCGCAAGGAACGCGGGCGACAGGTTCCGCGCCGCCATCAGCCCGAGCGGGAGCGAAATCAGGATACCCAAGGCGGAGGACAGCAGCGCGATCTGGATGCTTTCCAGCATGCCCTCCAGCAGCAATTCCCAGCGTTCGAAATTCGGCGGCCACATCCGGCCGAGGAAACGCCCCGCTTCCCCGATCCCGGTGACAAGTCGGGCCCAGGTGATGTCGAGCCGCCCCATCGCGTAGACGACATAGGCCGCCAGCGCGACCGCCCCCGCCCGCGCCATCCAATTGGGCGCAAAGGCCTGGCGGGCGGCGGCCTGCGCGGCATCCGGCGTGGCGGTCACAGCCAATCCTCGCCGCCATAGATCTGCTGCAGATGCGACGGGCGAAGGTCCTCCGGCGGGCCGTCGAACACCACCTGCCCTTCCGACATGCCGACGATGCGCTGCGCGAAGCGCTTGGCGAGTTCCACATTGTGGATGTTGACGATCACCGGCACCCCGGCCGCCGTGGTCAGCCGCGCCAGCAATTCCATCACCTCCACCGCCGTCTTCGGGTCGAGGGAGGAGGTCGGCTCATCGGCCAGCAGCAATTCCGGGCGCTGCATCAGCGCGCGGGCGATGCCGACACGCTGGCGCTGGCCGCCCGACAGCGCATCCGCGCGGCGCGTCGCATGTTCCGGCAGGCCGACCGCGTCGAGCAGTTCGAAGGCGCGGGCGATGTCCTCGGCCGGGTAGCGGCGCAGCCAGGCGCGCCACAGCGACACATAGCCGAGGCGACCGGAGAGGACGTTCTCCATCACCGTCAGCCGTTCCACCAAATTGTATTCCTGGAAGACCATGCCGATCCGGCGCCGCGCGAGCCGCAAAGCCTTCCCGCGCAGCGACGCCAGATCCTCCCCATTCAACAGGATCTGGCCCGCTGTCGGCTCCACCAGCCGGTTGATGCAGCGGATCAGCGTGGATTTGCCCGTGCCGGAGGGGCCGATAATGGCCGTGATCCCCTCCGGCGCGATGGCGAGATCGATGCCGCGCAGCACGGGCTTGCCGGGCACGTATTCCTTGGCAAGGCCGCGGAGAACCAGTCCCCGCGACCCGCCCTGCTGCGCTGGCATCATGGTCACTGCGGGCGCGCCGGCTGCTGCTGCTGCTGCTGCTGGCGCTGCTGGTTGCGGCGCTGTTCGGCTTCCAGCTCACGGCGGCTTTCGGCATCCCAGGCGGCGCGGTTGTAGGGCGCGTTCACCGCATCCGCCACCGCGCGCACCGGCGCCCAATCCTGGGCATAGGTTGCCGGCCAGAACCGGTCATTGCCACCCAGGTCGCGCCGCATCGCTTCCGGGAAGCGGTAGTCGAGGAAGCATTGGCGGATCCGCTGCGCGAGCTCGGGGCGCAGATCATGCGCCAGCGCGAAGGAGGAGGTCGGGAACGGGTCCGACTGCCAGATGATGCGGAAATTCTCGCGCCGCACCTGGCCGCGCGCGACCATGCGGTTGAACACGTCAGAGGCGACCGGGGCGGCATCGTAATCCCCCGTGTTCACGCCGAGCACGCTGCGGTCATGCCCGCCCGAGAAGATCACGCGGTAATCCGTGTCGGGCGCCAGCCCATTGGCCGGGAAGAAGGCGCGCGGCGCGAGGTTGCCGGAATTGGAGGTGGCGGAGGTATGCGCCACGCGGCGCCCCTTCAGATCCGACAATTGCTGGAACGGGCTGTCGGCGCGGACGATCGTCACCACGCGATAGCTCTCATAGGCCTCGGCATTGCCCTTCACCGCGAAGGGGACGGCGCCGGCGAGATTCACGGCGAAGGCCGTCGGGCCTGTGGAGAAGCCGGCGATGTGCAAGCGGCCGGACCGCATCGCCTCCACCTGCGCGGCGTTCGAGGTAACCTGGAAATACACGGTGCGCTTGCCCGTGCACTGCGTCAGATACTCCATGAAGGGGCGGAACTGGCTGGCGTAGAGCGCGGGGTCCTCGACCGGCGTATAGGCGAAGACCAACGTCGAGGGATCGCGCTGGCGGCTCGCCTCGGTCGGCACATCGGCGACCATGTCGCGGTTCTCGTCGCAATAGGCCTCATCCAGCGCGCCGCGGAAGGAACAGGCCTGGGCCTGCGACCAGGGCATCGCGGCCATCAGCGCCGCGGCAAAGCCCGCGGCCGGCAACAGGTGACGGATCATGTTCATGTTTCCTCCTCAGGTCGTCTTGGCGGCCAACAGGGCCGAGGCGAATTCGGCGAAGCCCGCGCCGCCGCTGCCGGCGGTGATATAGGCGGGCGGCGCCGCGATATCGGGCAGGAAGGGCGCCACATTGGCAACGCCGACCGAAAGCGGCACCGCTGCGAACATCGGCGCGTCATTCGGACTGTCGCCCAGATAGGCGACCCGATCCAGCACGCTGTCCAGATCCTGCCAGAGCGTGCCGAACAGATGCCGAAGGCCGGACAGCTTGTCCCACTCGCCGATCCAGGCGTTCACATGGATCGAGCTGACCTTCGCCTCCGCGCCGCCTTCGCGGAAGATGGCGGCGATCCGCGCGGCCTCGGCCAGCGGCAGCGGGCCGGTGTCCTCGGCGAAATCCACCGCGACATCGAACATCCGGAAGGGCTGGTCGGCCGCGATCCGCGCCCCCGGCACCGCCCGCATCGCGGCCTCCGCCAGCGCATCCAGCCGCGCGCGCGCGGCCATCCGCGCCGCATCATCCTGCGCCTGGTGGCGGCGCATGCGGCGCGCGGCATGGTCCATCGCGTACCAGAGCGCGCCATTTTCCCCGACCACAGCGGCCACCGGCCAGAAGCGGGCGATCATGTCGCACCAGCCGGCCGGCCGGCCGGTGACGGGCACCACCAGCAGCCCGGCATCGCGCAGCGCCTCCAGCGCGCCATAGGCGTCGGCCGTCAGCGCGCCATCGGTGGTCAGCGTGTCGTCGATATCGGTCAGCACCCAGCGCAGCGCCGCCAGCCGGGCCGGCGGCACGGCGGCGAAGGGGCGCGGCGCTTCAGGTTGGCGGCTCATGGCACCCATGATGTTGGTGTGGCGCTTCCGGCAGATGATGTGGAAATCCACATACAGTCACGACGCCCCGCGCGCCAGGGTCAGAACGGTCCCCGCCCGCCCCAACGCCGTGGCAAGGCCCGGCGGCGGGGCCGAATCCGTGACCAGATCGGTCAGCTCCGCCAGCGGGCAGACGCATTCGAGCAACCCGCGCCCGAACTTTCCCGAATCGGCCACCAGCACCCGCCGCGCCGCGCGCGCCAGCATCGCCCGCTTCACCCAGGCCGCGCGGGAGATCACCTCGCAAGGCCCCTCCTCCGTCAGTCCGGACGCGCCGATCACCGCGAGGTCGGCATTGAAGCGGCGGAGGAAGGCCTCCGTCTCCGACCCATAGACGCCGCGTTCGGCGGCGCTGACATCGCCGGGGCACAGCACCACGCGCAGTCCCGCATCGCTGGCGGAAGCCAGCTCCGCCGCCGCGTTCAGGCTGTTGGTGAGCACCGTGGCCGGGATCGCGCGGGCGGCGAGCGCGCGGGCCACCTGCGTCGTCGTGCTGCCCGCATCCAGCATCACGACCGAGCCTGGCTCCACCAGCGCCGCCGCCGCCGCGCCGATCCGCGCCCGTTCCGCCACCGCCATCCGCTCGCGCGACGACAATTCCGGCTGCAAAGCAGCCTGCACAACGGAGGCGCCGCCATAGGTCCGCAGCAGCGCGCCCTGGCGCGACAATTCCTCGATATCGCGCCGCACCGTCTCGCCCGAGACGCCGAATTCCACCGCGAGCGCGGAGATCCGCACCGTCGGGTCGGTGGCCAGCGCGGCGAGGATGCGGCGGTGGCGCTGGGCCTTGGCCGGCGCGCCCTGGGTCCTGCGAGGCATGTGTGGAAGCTACCACATCCGAAGGTCGTTGTCCCCTGCCTGCTCAGAGACCGCGCGCGCGGACCCTTTCCCGATGCGCCATGTAGAGGCCGCTCGCGGCGATCACGGTGGCGCCGAGCAGCGTCCACCCATCGGGCACATGGCCGAACATCGCCACGCCGAGCAGGCCGGAGGTCAGCAGCTGGGTATAGGAGAAGGGCGCGAGCACCGAGGCCGGCGCCGCGCGATAGGCGAGAACGACCAGGTATTGCGCCGCCGCGGAGAACAGCCCGACCAGCAGCCCCAGGCCGATCTGCGACAGGTTCGGCAGCGTCACCCCCGCCGGGCTGAACAGCATCAGGAAGGGCAGCACCAGCGTCACCACCGCGAAGCCGACGCCGGCGGTCCAGAACAGCGTCGTCTCCGGCGCATCCACCGCGCCGATGCGCCGCGTCACGGTCACGGCAGAGGCCCAGGCGACGGCGGAGCCGATGGGAAATAGCGCGGCCAGGGTGAAGGCATCGCTGCCCGGTCGCAGGATGATCAGCATCCCGAGGACGCCGACCCCGATCGCGCTCCAGCGCCGCCAGCCCGCGCGCTCGCCCAGGAAGACCACCGACATGACCGTGACGAAGACGGGCGAGATGAAGTTGATCGCGGTCGCCTCGGCCAGATGCAGATGCTGCAAGCCGGTGATGAACAGGATGGCGGAGGCGACGACGCCGAGACCGCGCAGCACCTGCAGCCCGGGTGCCCGCGACCGCAGCAGCCCCCTGCCCGGCGCCCGCAGCAGCAGGATCGATGCGATGGCCAGGAAGGTGCCATAGCGCAGCCAGGCCACCTCGACCGCCGGCAGCGTCTCCCCCAGCCGCTTGGTCAGGGCGTCGGAGACGGAGAACAGGGAGACCGAGCCGAGCAGCAGCGGGATGCCCCGCATCGGCTCGTCCCGTCCCTGCCCGGCCGTCTCGCTGCGTATCATGCGCGCAGCGAAGCATGCGGCGCGGGCCAAGGTCCACCGGCACGGCGGCGCGCCAGCCATGCGCCGGGACAGGCGGAAGGCTGAAGCGGGGATGGGGCTCTACGGCGGCGGGGCGGCGCGCTAGGGTCGGCGCCATGGCATTTGACGTGCTCCCCGGCCTCGGCCAGCCGCTGCGGCGGCTTGAGGATCCCAGGCTGCTCACCGGCGGCGGGCGCTTCACGGCGGACCGCGCCGCGCCCCATGCCTTGCAGGCCGTCTTCCTGCGGTCCCCGCACGCCCATGCGCGGGTCCTGGCGGTGGATGCTGCGCTGGCGCGCGGAATGCCGGGCGTTGTCGCGGTCCTCACCGCCGCGGATACGGCCGCCCTCGGCCACAACCCGACACTCACGGAGATTTTCGACGCCGAAGGCCGCCGGCATGTGGAGCCGCCCCGCCTGCCCATCGCCGCCGGCCGCGTGCGCCATGTGGGCGAGATCGTCGCCATGGTGATGGCCGAGACAGCGCATCAGGCCCGCGACGCCGCCGAGGCCATCACGGTCACCTATGACCCGCTTCCGGCCGTGGTGCTGGCCGGCGACGCGCTCGCCCCCGGCGCGCCGCAACTGCATGCGGAGGCGCCGGGGAACCTGGTCTGCGACTGGCGCAAGGGCGATGCGGCGGCGGTGGAGGCCGCGATCGCGCGGGCCGCGCATGTCACGCGCTTCGCCACGCGCTCCGCGCGGATCGTCGCGGGCTATATCGAACCGCGCGCCGCACTGGCGGAATGGCGGGACGGGGTGGTGACGCTGACCACGCCATCCCAGGGCGTGCATGTGATCCACCGGATCCTCTGCGACCATGTGCTGCGCTGGCCGCGCGAGGCGCTGCGGGTGGTGACGGAGGATGTCGGCGGCGGCTTCGGGCCGAAGCTGCCGCCCTATCCCGAACAGGCGCTGGCGTGCTTCGCGGCGGCCAGGCTGCGGCGGGATGTGCGCTGGGTGCAGGACCGTACCGAACATCACCTGGCCGACACCCATGGGCGGGATCTGGAAGCGGAGATCACGCTCGCGCTCGATGCCGATGGCCGCTTCACGGCGGTGAAGGTGGAGGCGGCGGCGAATTTCGGCGCCTATGTCTCCGCCGTGAATCCGACCATCCCGACCGGCGGCATGGCGAAGGTGCTGACCGGGCTCTACGCCATCCCGGCCGCGTCCATCGCGATGCGCTGCGCCTTCACCAATACCGTGCCGGTCGATGCGATCCGCGGCGCGGGCAAGCCGGAGGCCTTCGTGCTGCTGGAACGCGCCGTGGACCTCGCGGCGCGGGAGACGGGGCGCGATCCCGTCGCGCTACGCCGGCTGAACCTGGTGCCCGGCACAGCCTTTCCCTATCGCAGCGCGCTCGGCTTCACCCATGACAGCGGCGATTATGCAGCGCTGCTGGATGCGGCGCTGGAGGCGGCAGACGATGCCGGCTTCGCGGCGCGGCGCGCGGCCTCCGCCGCGCGGGGCTTGCGGCGCGGGCGCGGCCTGTCCTGCCATCTGCATGGATCGGGCGGCTGGGGCGACGAGACCTCGATCGTCGAGGTGATGGCGGATGGCACCATCGCGGCGCGCACCGGCACGCAAAGCCAGGGCCAGGGCCATGCGACAGTCTATGCCCAGGTTCTGGCCGCCGCCTTCGGCGTGACGCCTGACCGCATCCGCATCATCCAGGGCGATACCGCCAGCATCCCGCGCGGCGGCGGCACGGGCGGGTCGTCTTCGACCATCATCTCCTCCACCACCCTAGCGCGGGCCGCGGAAGCGGCCATCGAGCAGGGGCGCGACGCGGCGGCGGAGCTGCTGGAAGCCGGCCGCGCCGATGTCGAATGGCAGGGCGCGCACTATGCCGTGGCCGGCACCGACCGCCGCGTCGGGCTGTTCGAGGTCGCGGCACGGGCCGGCATGCTGGAAGGCCGGGCCGATTTCGCCGCCACCGTCGTCTCCTGGCCCGCCGGCGTGGCGGTGGCGGAGGTGGAGGTGGACCCCGAGACCGGCGCCGTCACGCTCGACCGCTTCGCGGCGGCGGTCGATGCCGGCGTGGTGGTGAACCCCGTGCTGCTCGCGGGCCAGTTGCATGGCGGCTACGCGGCGGGGATCGGGCAGGCGCTGATGGAACAGGCCGTCTATGATTCAGACGGCCAATTGCTGGGCGCGACTCTGATGGACTACGCCATGCCCCGCGCGGATGACCTGCCCCGCTTCGACCATGCGCTGGTCCCGGTGCCGACGCCGAACAACCCGCTCGGCATCAAGGGGGTTGGGGAGCTGCCGACCAATGGCGCGCCAGCCGCCGTGGCCAATGCGGTGGCCGATGCGTTGGGCGGCGCCGAGGTCGCGCTGCCGATGACCCCCGAACGCGTCTGGGCCGCGCTGCGGAGCCCGCGCTGAGGCTTGGAGCCTGCCGCGCCACTCCGCTACAAACCGCCCATCGCAATGCCTTCAGGAAGGATCGCCCGCATGAAGCTCACCTGGTTCGGCCATTCGGCCTATCGGCTGGAATTCGGCAGCTCCGTCGTGATGATCGACCCGTTCCTGACCGGCAACCCGGTCTTTTCCGGCGATCCCGTGGCGGCCTCGGCCGGGGCCACGCATGTGCTGATCACGCATGGCCATGCCGACCATGTCGGCGATGCGCTGGCGATCCACCAGCGCACCGGCGCGAAGGTGGTCGCGAATTACGAGATCTGCCTGTGGCTGGCACGGCAGGGCCTGAAGGCGATGGACCCGATGAATTCGGGCGGCACCACCGACCAGGGCGAGTTCAGCGTCACGCTGACCGTCGCCTTCCATTCCTCCGCCACCATGGATGAGAACGGGATCACCCACGACCTCGGCCTGCCGCATGGCATCGTCGTGACGCCGAAGATCGCGGGCGAGCCGACGATCTATCACATGGGCGACACGGAGGTGTTCTCCGACATGGCGCTGATCGATGAGCTGCATAAGCCCGATGTCGCGATCGTGCCGGTCGGCGACCGCTTCACCATGGACGGACGGCGCGGCGCGCTGGCGGTCCGGCGCTTCCTGCCGAGCGTGAAGACCGCCATCCCCTGCCATTTCGGCACCTTCGGCCTGATCGCGCCGAATGCGGATGTGTTCGTCCAGGCGATGCAGGGCGCGGCCGCGCGGGTGCTGGTGCCCGAGAAGGGCGT
>ERZ1022729.103-NODE-103-length-12064-cov-6.751103_pt1 | contig 12064 bp, 13 predicted proteins | sample MGYA00520880_ERZ1022729 | MGnify/ENA primary metagenome ERZ1022729 (study PRJEB33162, sample SAMN09537598) | freshwater metagenome | isolation source: freshwater | place: Canada:Alberta | collected 2017-07 | study: EMG produced TPA metagenomics assembly of the...
TGCGATTTGTTAGAATGAAACAGCCCTACCCTTATCAAGGGGGGCAGGGGGGATCAAGCGTAAATGTATTGTTGTCAGTTTAATTTTAACCGTTAAATATCCCTTAAATTAGTCAAATAAGCTTGTAATTCCTGACAACGTTTTCTTAAAGCAGTCTTGGGATCATTTAATCCCGATTCTAGAGAAATATCTTCCCCAACGAGGGTAATGATTTTTTGGATACCAGCATGATTTTTAAAGTCCGAATTCCCTGCTAGTACAATGACGGGTTTTTGGTATTTTTTCGCCAATGCCAAAACTCCACAAATGACTTTTCCCTGAAGAGATTGCTGGTCAAACCGTCCTTCTCCCGTAATAATGACATCAATGGCTTGAATATGGGCTTCTAGTCCTGTTAACTCTGCGATACGCTCAATTCCTCGGCTAATTTTAGCATCAAACCCTAATTTTGCCCCTGCGCCCAATCCTCCTGCGGCCCCTGCTCCTGGAAAGTTTAAGTTAATACCGAATTGTTCTTGAACGCGATCGCTGAAGTGCTTTAAGCCCTGGTCTAGATGTTTGATCAAATATTCATCTGCTCCTTTTTGTTTTGCAAAAATATAGGCTGCACCATTGGGGCCATGTAAAGGGTTTGTTACATCACAAAAGATTTCAACGCCCTGGGAAAATACTTGAAAATCTGTTGGAGGAATAATCTGTTGAATCCTAACTAATTCATTTCCCCCTAAATTGATAGAATTGCCTAAAATATCTAAAAATTGCCATCCCAACGCCATCAACATCCCCACTCCTGCATCATTGGTGGCCGATCCCCCGATCGCGAGATAGAGTTTTTTCGCACCCCGATTGAGGACATCCTTGATCAATTCTCCCGTGCCGTAGGTGGTGGTTAAAGCGGGATTACGCTCTGAGGGTTTTAATAAGGTTAAGCCACTCGCCTGGGCCATTTCAATAAAGGCCGTTTGAGATTCGCCAAGCCAAAGATAGTTGGCTTCTACTCGTTGATCGGGCAACGGCCCCATAACTGTCTGGCTTATCCATTGAGCCTGGGGTAAACAGCCCGCGATCGCCGCTAAACTTCCTTCTCCTCCATCGGCTAAGGGATGGGCGAGGATAGCAAAAAAACAACCCAAGATTTCTTGAATAATCTCGCAAATTTCAGTAGAGGATAGGGTTCCTTTAAAAGAATCAGGAGCAATCAATAAACGCATTAAATTAGCTCAAGGGGGGATTTTTGACGGTATAGTAGAATGATTGACCCTCATTAGGGATGAATTCACGGATGGGATTAGGGGATAAATCTAATTTTATCTGCTAATTTGCTACAGATTTTTATCTATGATTATAAATACACTATTAATCAATATGAATGGTACGCCTTGTGTCATTAATCCTGATTAATGTTGGCAAAATCAGTTTTAGACGGCGATCGCCATGACCTGCGACCGATTTCAACTTAAATTTTGGGGAGTTAGGGGAAGTATTCCTTGTCCAGGCAGAGAAACCGTGCGCTATGGCGGCAATACCCCCTGCGTTGAGATGCGAGTCGGCGGAGAACGGCTAATTTTTGATGGTGGGACAGGATTACGTCTTCTAGGTCAATCGATGTTAAAAGAGATGCCGATAGAGAGCCATTTCTTTTTTACCCATACCCACTGGGATCATATTCAGGGGTTTCCGTTTTTTACGCCCGCTTTTATAAAAGATAATATTTTTTATATTTATGGCGTTCCCACTCCCAACGGCTCGACCATTAAGCAACGTCTCCACGACCAAATGTTGCACCCAAATTTTCCCGTGCCTCTGCAAATTATGCAGTCTGGACTCCAGTTTTATGATCTCGAAGTGGGAGAAATTATTGCATGGAATGGGATAACTGTCGAAACGGGGCAGTTAAATCATCCAGGGGGATCGGTGGGCTACCGAGTCAATTGGCGGGGGCTGTCGATTGCATTCCTTACGGACACTGAACATTTCCCTGATCGCCTAGATGAAAATGTTTTACGCCTCGCACGACAGGCAGATATTTTAATCATTGATGCCACCTATACCGACGCTGAATATTATGAAAAAGGCAACAGCAAAATCGGTTGGGGCCATTCCACTTGGCAAGAAGCGGTTAAAGTCGCCAAAGCCGCAGGTGTGAAACAACTGATTCTCTTTCACCATGATCCTTCCCACACCGACGATGATTTAGATGCGATCGCCCAGCAAGCGATTTTAGAGTTTCCAGCCACCATTGTGGCCAAAGAAGGTCTGGCGATCGAGTTATTTCCTGCCCCATAAAATTGATTTTAAGCATCTAGACGACACATGGGGGAAATTCTGGGATCAATGATTTTTTGTCCAATACCCTCAAATTTAACCGCGAGATTAGCTTTTCTACCCGCCCCTAAAATATGGGTCACGGTTCCTTCCCCAAAATTACTGTGATTGACGCGATCGCCGACAGCATAATTCAAATCACCATTAACTCGTTTTTGGGTTGGCTCTAAATTCGTTTTAGCAACCTGTTTTTTATTCGTGAACTTAACATTCGTACTAATCAGTTCAGGCGGTAACTCTTGCAAAAATTGGGATGGAACCTTACTTTCCCTCGATCCCCAAACAAAACGTTCCCTCGCATAGCTTAAAAATAATTGTTCCTGCGCCCTGGTAATTCCCACATAACAAAGACGACGCTCTTCTTCTAAAGCAAGGGGATCATTCAAACTGCGAACATGGGGACAAATGCCTTGCTCCAAACCCACTAGAAAAACAACAGGAAACTCTAAACCCTTAGCCGAATGAAGCGTCATTAAAGAAACTTTGTCCTGCTCTTCCTGTAAATTATCCAAATCCGAAGCTAGGGACGCATTAGATAAAAAGCCTGTTAAACTCGTATCTTCATTATCTTCTTGGAATTGTAAAACCGCATTATACAGTTCTGCAATATTTGCCAATCGATTATCCGCCTCTTCTGTTCCTTTCGCTTGCAATTCATCCAAGTAACCCGATGCTTTCATCACCTGATCCAATATTTCTGAAGCAGGTAGGATATCAATTTGGGATTGGAAAAATTTAATCATTTGAGCAAATTTATTGGTTGCTTTTGCCGCTCGTCCGCCCATCGTATTAACCGACGTTTCATCACTCAAAATTTCCCAAAGCGGAATCTCTAGTTCCCTGGAAGCATTAACAAAGGAATCCATCGTCGTTTTACCAATGCCCCGCTTGGGAGTATTAATAATTCTTAATAAACTAACCGTATCTGATGGATTGGCAATTACCCGTAAATAGGCAACACTATCTTTAATTTCTTGACGATCATAAAACTTAAATCCCCCTACAATATTATAGGGAATATTATTTTGAATTAAACCATCTTCAAACGCCCTGGATTGAGCATTCGTGCGATAAAGAACCGCGAAACTACCCCAATTTAAATCAGGATTCTCTGAAATAAGATTTTCGATTTTACGAATTACAAAATTAGATTCTTCCCGTTCATCATTCGCTTTATAACAATAAATCGCTTCTCCCACTCCCCTCGTGGGTTTTAAAACCTTATCAATACGCTGACTATTTTTTTCAATTAAATGATTAGCGGCCTGTAAAATATTTTCGCGGGAACGATAATTTTCCTCTAACTTGACCATTGTTCGCGTATCATCATCGGGCAAACCATCCCCAAAATCCGATTGAAAATTGAGCAAAATGGTGAAATCAGCCATACGGAAACTATAAATCGATTGATCTGCATCTCCTACCACAAAAGTAGAGCGTCCCTGCCAATTCCAGAGTTGTTTTTGGGTTTCCCCATTGGTGGCAAGTAGTCGAATCAGATCGTATTGAATGCGATTGGTATCTTGATATTCATCCACCAGAATATGGTGAAATTGACTATGCCAATAGCCTAAAATAGACTCATTTTGCTGAAATAATCGCGTAGGAACGAGGATCAAATCATCAAAATCTAGGGCATTATTGGCCGCTAACTGAGCTTGATATTCCTGATATACTTCTGAAATTACCCTTCCTTTATAGGTCGGATTTTCCCTGAGATAATCATCGGGCGATAACCCTAAATTTTTAGCATTACTAATCTGAAAACGGATAGAGCGAGGCTCAAATTTTTTGTCATCTAGATTTAATTTTTTAGTGACAATATTTTTGACCAAATTTTGGGTATCGGATTCATCGAAAATAGAAAAGCTTTTTGTCCAGACTCTACCCCGTTCATCTCGATATTTGTCAATGTCTAGACGTAAAATGCGAGAAAAAAGGCTATGAAATGTTCCAATCCAGAGTCTTTTTGTGACAGTTTTATAGGCTTTTGAGGATAATTGCTTTTGTTCATATTCTTTCAGTGTTTCAAATCGTTTTCCATACTGACTTTGGGCCATTTCTTGCACAAATATCTTCTCAATACGCTCTTTCATTTCTCTAGCAGCTTTATTGGTAAAAGTCACTGCTAAAATATTTTCAGGATCAACATGATGTTGGCGAACCAGATGGGCAATACGACAGGTTAAGGCTTTGGTTTTGCCCGATCCTGCTCCTGCGACGACCAATAGAGGCCCACAAAAATGTTCAACGGCCCGACGCTGAGAAGTATTTAATTGCGCTAAAAAATCTAAATTTGCTGTCATAAATTCTTGGTTTTCTTAATAAAAACTTTATCTAATTAGTTTGTTATTATTTGTAATAATTGAGATCTTTTTAAGAAAGATTTTTGTTAATGCAGGATCTCTTATCGCGTTTGTGTCCATTCTATCATCACTAATCCTTCCCCAAAAACAATGGAACTGTCAGACAAATGTTTCGTCAAAAAACATTTTTTCCTTTACAATAGAGATGGCGGAGACGATAGTTTCCGTTCACTCCTCACACCACACTCCGCCTGGACGATGTTCGGGCGGTTTCCTATTATATCATCTTATTCCTTTTGTCAAGCTATTTGCCGTTATTGTTAATCTAATGTAAAAAAAGATGAATTATTCCTAAGATTTTCCTTACTTTTGATTTAAAGTGCAAGGTTTTCGCTATGGTAAAATCTTAGAGAACGTGATTACAAAGATAAGGAATTTTGGTATGAGTGCTTCAGTTCCCGTTACCGATGCAAGTTTCGACGCGGATGTTTTAAAGAGTGATCTCCCTGTTCTAGTTGACTTCTGGGCTCCCTGGTGTGGCCCTTGTCGATTGGTTGGGCCAGTGGTGGACGAAATCGCTGAGCAATACAAAGATCAAGTAAAAGTAGTCAAGCTCAATACGGATGAAAATCCGAATACTGCGAGCAACTACGGTATCCGCAGTATTCCTACTTTGATGATCTTTAAAGGCGGTCAGAAGGTTGGTACTATTGTTGGAGCCGTTCCTAAGACGACTTTAGCGACTACTTTAGAACAACATCTTTAAAGAGCGTTGCTAGCGATGCTTTTAGCGATTCGTTAGTCATTGTGTGTTGGGCAAGGGAGATGACTAAAAAGCTCTCCTCCTTTGTCTTTATTTAATCTAAGATTTCTTACAGAGTAAGGACATAATATACTATGTCCCTACAAAGTCTTGTTTGTGATTACAACCTAATTTCTTGTACTTTAACTCGATATTCGAGAAATAAACTATCTATTCTTTTCAATATTTAAAGTCTCAATATCATGTTTGTCAATAATGCCGATTTATCCCATGCTATTTCTTTAGATAAAATTCGCTATAACGATCAGGGTTTGGTTCCTGCGATCGCCCAGGACTACCTAGATGGAACGGTATTGATGATGGCCTGGATGAGTCGTGAGTCCTTAGCAAAAACCTTAAAGACGGGAGAAACCTGGTATTGGAGTCGTTCTCGTCAGGAATTATGGCATAAAGGAGCGACATCAGGACATATTCAGCGCGTTAAGGGGATTCGCTACGATTGTGATAGTGATGCGTTGTTGGTGACAGTAGAGCAATTGGGGGATATTGCTTGCCATACGGGGGAACGGAGTTGTTTTCACCAAGTGGATCAACAAAAAATTGCGCCGCCTGCGGATATGTTATCTGAGGTTTTTTCGGTAATTCGTGATCGCCGCGATCATCCTAGTGAGAGTTCCTATACCAGCAAGTTATTAGCGGGGGGCGACAATAAAATCCTCAAAAAAATTGGTGAGGAGGCCGCCGAAGTGGTGATGGCTTGTAAGGATGATGATAGTGATGCGATCGCGGGGGAAGTGGCGGATTTGTTTTACCATAGCCTCGTTGCCTTGGCTTATCATGGGGTTGAATTACGGGATGTCTATCGTAAATTAGCAGAACGCCGACGTTAATAAAATCAACTAATCTGATTCCGTACTCCCTGGAGTCCTGCTAGGGCAATGCCGATCGCATCTACACTATCATCAATGGGTAAATCGGGCAGATTAAAGAAGTTTTGTAAAATCTCTGCTACCTCATCTTTGGTTGCTCGTCCATGCCCCAGATGACATTTCCAACTGGCTTGATGGAGCATAATCGGTAAACAATTTAACTCGCGATAAATCACCAAATTAATCACCCCTAAGGCTTGCATTACTCCTCCTGCCGCTTTGATTTGCCGACTAAAATAGGGCATTTCAATGGCAACTTGATCGGGTCGAAATTCCTGAGCGATCGCGGTCATATCGTCGGCAATTTCTAATAGTCGGGCGGGAGTAGGAATGTCCTTATGGGTTTCAATGGTTCCGTAATCTATTAACAATGGTTCTTTCGGTTCAGGATCTTCTAAAATCGCCCAACCAATAATCGCTAATCCTGGATCAATTCCTAACCATCGCTTTGTCATGTTTTATAAATATTTAGAATATTGCTATAGTCGCTTATCCATTGTACTTTTACCTGAATCTATCTGAGTTGCGATCGCGGTTTTGGCTTTAACTTATTGTTTTATGTCCCTTGATAAGGGTGAGGGTAACAGATTAATTCCTTTGATACAACATTTTCCTTCAATCTCGTTTATAATTAGAGTCACGTTACAAAAAAAAATTATGACTATCACAGAAAAAAACCTTCAAAAAACTGGCACACAAACTAATATGCCAGAGCAAAAAAACGCAAAAGATGAAGATGTTCGTCGTATAGTCGAGCAAATCAGGAAAGATTATGCAAATACACTGGTTGAACTAGCAAAATGATCGAATCACTCCAGTGGCTCACATTGGATCAAGTTTTAGAGATTAACCAAGGTGAGCTTGAACTCAATCGAAAAGAAGACGGTTTACGAGACAAAGGACTTCTCCTTTCAGCTTTAAACCGTCCCTATAATATGTTGAATTACGGTAGATACGCTGACATTCCTGCGTTAAGTGCTATTTATGCCACTGGGATTATCCAAAATCATCCTTTTATTGACGGTAATAAGAGAACAGGTTTCTTGGCTTCCGTAACTTTTTTGATTTTGAATGGGTTTCGATTTGAAGCGACTGAAAAAGATGCAGCAGAGATTTTTTTAAAACTTGCAAATAATGAACTTGACGAAGAAATGCTGGTTCATTGGTTTCGTGCTAACTCATCAGAAATATTGAATCAAGATGAATAAAATCTAAACCCTTTTCGTAAATTTTCCAAGCATTAATTCTGGATAACTAATTGCATTTTTTCATTAAAGAAACGTCGATAAACGCCCTCTGTTACCAGAATAGCGGTCATTAAATTGGCGAAGGCAATCATAAATAAAATTAAAATTTGATAGGACACCGCATTCAAGGGATCAATTCCTGCTAAGACTTGTCCTGTGAACATTCCAGGCAAACTGACAATGCCGACAACCATCATTTGATTTAGGGTGGGGATTAGACTGGCTCGAATGGCAGTTTTCTGATAGGTTGCGATCGCCTGCTTGGAAGTTGCACCGAGACAAAGATGGGTTTCGACTTCGCGCTGATTTTGTTGGATTAAACTAACTAAACGCTCTCCTGCGAGGGAAGCCCCATTCATCGCATTGCCCAACACCATGCCCGCCAAAGGAATTAAATATTGGGGAGAATACCAGTCAGGCGGTTGAATAATTAATAAAATGGCATAACCAATGGTCAGGCTTGTACTGACAAAAATAGAACCCCAGACTAGGGGAAAGAGGCCCTTTAACTGCTGACTAATGCGATTCTTGGCCGCGATCGCCGCAATGGTTGACATTACGCCTAAAATGCCTAACACTGCCAGGGGATGATTAATCGCAAAGATTAACGCGATAAAATAACCGACTACCAATAATTGCAACAGCGAGCGCATCCCACCGATAAAAAGTTGGCTCTCTAAATCCAATTTTTGCCAAGCCGAAAGCGCGATCGCCAAACCAATTAGTCCCAACGTCCAACCCAAATCCAACCAATCCAACTCAATCAACTGCTGATTCATCGGGTTTTTTCTCCTAACGACCTTTCCATTTTGCCCAAAATTTGCTTTGATTAACTATAGCTATTTATCATAAAAGCGCGTGAAGAAGATCCCCCCCGTCGATCTGGCCCGTCAGTACCAACAAATCGCCCACGAAACCGATGCTGCTATTTTGGCAGTATTAAAATCTGGCTATTATATCGGTGGCCCTGTCGTCAGTGAATTTGAACAGCAGTTTGCAGAATATGTCGGGACTAGCTACGCGATCAGCTGTAATTCGGGAACGGATGCCCTTTATCTAGCCGTTTTAGCTCTAGAGATTGGCCCAGGGGACGAAGTGATCACCCCTTCCTTTACTTTTTTTGCAACGGCGGAAATGGTTTCCCAGACGGGCGCGACTCCTGTTTTTGTCGATATTGACCCCCTCACTTTTAATCTCGATCCCCACAAACTAGAGGCGGCTATTACCCCAAAAACCAAAGCTATTATTCCCGTTCATCTCTTTGGGCAACCCGTGGATATGACAACGGTGATGAATATTGCCGAAAAACATCATCTTTTTGTGATTGAAGACTGCGCCCAGGCGACGGGGGCAAAATGGCAGGATAAACAGGTCGGCAGTTGGGGACATATCAATGCGTTTAGTTTCTTTCCGACGAAAAATCTCGGTGGCTGTGGAGATGGTGGAGCGGTAACGACCAATGATCCTATCCTTGCTGACAAAGTGCGGATGCTCAAGGAACACGGCAGTCGTCAACGCTATTTCCATGAAGCGATCGGCATCAATAGTCGTTTAGATGCGCTTCAGGCGGCGATTTTACAAATTAAGTTGCGTTATTTGGATGAATGGAACCAGCAAAGACGGCAAGCGGCCCAACTTTATACCGAATTATTAACACCCATTCCCCATCTCATTTTACCAACAGAAATTGTAGGGGGAGAACACGTTTGGAATCAATATACCATTCGCATTCAAAATGATGATTCTAAGGAGATAAACCGTGACCGCGTGCGAGAAAAACTCCAGGAAGTAGGAGTTCTTTCCATGATTTATTATCCCATTCCCCTCCATTTACAAGTCGTTTACCAAAATTTAGGCTATCCCCTCGGCTCATTCCTCCAGACAGAAGCGATCGCTGAAGAAGTTCTATCTCTGCCCATGTTTCCTGGCATTAATATCGAAGAACAACAACAGGTTGCCTACGCTTTAAAAGAAGCACTTTAACGATTTTTTATTCATGAAAAATTTTAATGAAAAAAGTTCGATTACTCAAAAATGAAATTCGACCCTTTGAACCAGAATCATTTTTAATTTTGGTGGTAGATGATGTTACTAAAAATTTGCAGTTAGTGATGGAAATTTTAGAACAAATTGGTTATGAAACGACCTTTGCTACTGGGGGGAAAAAGGCATTGGAAAGACTGGAAACTGTTAAACCCGATTTAATTTTGCTCGATTTAATGATGCCCGATATGGGAGGCTTAGAGGTCTGCCAAATTCTTAAAGCCGATCCGAGGTATCAAAAAATTCCTGTTATTTTCTTAACCGCCAGTAATGAACAAGAAAATTTAATTGATGCTTTTGAAAAGGGTGCGGTCGATTATGTAACTAAACCTTTTCATTCTGCTGAATTGTTAGCGCGCGTTAGGACTCATCTAGAATTAAAACAAGCTCGTGATGATCTTCATGAAGCTTATGAAGTCTTGGAAAGTTTGGTTGTCGTTGATCCGTTAACAGGAGTTGCCAATCGTCGAGCGATTGATGCCTTTGCCCAAGAAGAATATGAACGCGCTAAACGCTATAAAACCGAATTTTCGGTATTGATGATTGATTTAGATCATTTTAAAAAAGTGAATGACATCTATGGTCACTATATTGGGATGAATGTCTCAAAATAGTGGCAGAAAAGCTCAATGATAGCCTTCGAGCAGTAGATCAATTTGGACGGTTTGGTGGCGAGGAGTTTGTTGCTATTTTACCCCAAACCAATTTGACGGAAGCCATAAAAGTAGCAGAAAGAATTCGCCTCGAAATAAGTCAGCTTGTCCCTGATATTAAAGGTTTTTCTGCATCCCTTTCTATCAGTATCGGTGTATCTGCTTTTGAGGAAAAAGATCAAGTTCTAATGGATATTTTTATACGGGCAGATCAGGCTCTTTACGAAGCCAAGGCAATGGGTCGTAATTTGGTGCGGACGAATCCCAGTAAAGTTTCTCCTTGAATTTGAAAAACATCTCAAATAAATCAATTTCAACATTTATAGGGAGTATTTTGCTAATATTCTGATCTTTGACGATTTGTCAAACTAGCGATTACAATTTGAGGACGGGCTAAATTTTTTGCTTTCTCCAAACCTAGCTCAGATTATTATGACCCCGATTAATCGCTCCCTAGCAACTGCATTAACCGTCATTGGTCTAGTGAGTCTGGCTCCGCTTTTGGCTTCTCAGTCCGCCGCTAATCCTTCCCAACCAGAATCTAACTCGACCTTGGCAACGAAGCTGAATTTGCCGCCTCTTCCCTCAGAAATGCCTGAATGGATGAATAATAAGGACAAAAATCATATTTATCGTCAACGGGGAATTTATAACGATGCGATTTACCATGTACCAGAATTAGCCCTCGATCTGAATGCAGTGGCGGTGGGCCATGCCCTAGCCTATGAGGATTTAGTAACGGGAAAGGCTAAGGGCTTAGAAAGTCAGACCTTTGAGCAGATCGATCGCGTTTTAAAAAATCCTCCCCGTTTTATGCCCGACGAGGCGAATATTTCCCCTACGTTTGGTCGTTTGTATGGAGTGTTGGAACAGGTTTTTGATTGGACGCACATTCTCCATGCCCAAACTTTTGACGTTTTAGCCAGTCCTGATCTGACGGATGCGGAAAAAGACGCGGAAATTGAGCGACTTTATCAGTTTTATTTGACCTCGGTTCCCTACGCGATAACGGGGTTGCCGATGAATATGGGCTATTTGGATTCCCAACCCTATTCCAAAGCTTTTCGTAAAAAATATCCCAAGGTGAATGGTTTGTTTTGGGGCTATCACTGGCTACAGGGGTCTGTCTATGACCTGCTGGCAGGAAAAACTTCTGCTGAACAAAATAAACTCTATGCAACGATGGGCAATCAATATCGTCAGGTGGAACTCTATCGCCGCGATCGCGAATTTATGCCGATGTTCGCCGAATTAAGCCCTAAATTTGCGGCCCGTTTCCCCCAAATTTCCAATACCTTTGATAATCTCCATATGCTCCACGATATGGTCAATGATATTTTGGCAAGCGAGGGAATGACGGAAACCGAACAAAAAGAGCAGATCCAACGGGCAATTTGGCTGGTCATGGCGGCAAATCATCAGAATGAAGTGCCAGGGAAAGATTACGGGGGTGACGGATTACACGATCATCGTTTTGTGGAAGGAATACCAGGCATGGGATTGATGCCCGCTACGGTGAATCACGAAAACCATTCGGCTCCCGCTTCTCCTGAAAAAGTGGATCACAGTGAACACGAGCATCCCAGCAAAGAACATTCTGATGCCATAAAAGAAGATCACAGTGAACACGAGCATCTCAGCAAGGAACATTCCGATACCATGCAAGAAGATCACGGTGAACATAAGTAGGTGGGCGTTAAAAAACGTAGGATCCCCCCGTCCTACGGACACCCCCCTTATCAAGGGTAGGGCTGTTTCATTCTCCGAGGCTAAGAAACAAATAAGCTGAATAAATTTA